>CEPZ01085809.1_pt1 | contig 39361 bp, 53 predicted proteins | sample 530461 | NCBI WGS metagenome assembly CEPZ01 (sample SAMEA2620106, study PRJEB7988) | marine metagenome | isolation source: saline water (ENVO:00002010), including
CCCCCTCGGCTCGGCATACCTTGGGTGCAATAATTCGACACGGTTTTAGGCGTACAACCTAGGAACCGCGCGAACTCCGCACGACTTACCCAATTTTCAGCCATACCAAAAACCTAACGAAATGAACCCCCTAAAACAGGGAAAAAGAAGGGAAGAAAGAACCCTAAAATTTGAAAACTGAAAAATCCGCAAACCCGGCGGTTCTATTGCCCCGTATGGAACTTTGAAACCCCAGAGGGACCCAAGTTAACCGAGGCGGCCGCGGCTTTGTCGATATTGCAACGCTCTAAAGCTACCTCTAAGCCTTGGCAATATTTAATTAACCCACCACCGTTATTTATTTGATGGGGCGGCCATGGTGTTGGGGCTAGTAGATGCGGTGGCACTCGGTTGCTTACAGTCTTTGCCTTTACTGCCGGGCGGGCCGAACATGCAGCTAATAGAATTAGGAACAGGGCAGTTAATAAAATCACGGGCGCCTTTGTCATGCTTGCTTAACTCCTTAATGTATTCTTGCTGGCTCGCTAACTTGGCGGCCTGCTGTCTTAGCTCGGTGTTCCGACTACCTAACGCCTTTTCTATTTCAGCGTTATGCTGTAACACTTCGTCTAGGGTTACCTCTAACTCGGCGTTATAGCCGCTTAGGTTTGTTATTTGTTCGCCGTACTGGTCGGCCTTGGCTTTCCAGCGGTCCGCGTTCATTGACTCATAAACCAAACCAACCGAAGCCAACACCGCCACGGCGGCTAATAGCTTTGTCATAACTTCCCCTTTGGGTAGCTGCTTTTAATTCTCTAGTATTATTAGGCTTACTTATGCGCTAATGGCTTGCCACACCAATGCTAACCCCTGCCCTTTCGGCCCTGTGCGGGGTACGCCTGCCGTCACACATCACCCCTTTTTGATGATAAGGCGGGGCAACTTCCTCAGACTAAAACCTAATAGAGGCGCCGGTTAGTAAACGAAAGTAGCGCGCCCATATACGTGGGGCGTACTCGGTAGCCTCTTGGTTTTTAATACACGGCTTTACTTGCGCATAAAGCAAAGCGCCGCCGCATTGTTTTTGAGCCTTTATTACATTGCCCGCGCCCCAGTTATAGGACGTGGCCATAAAGCTAAACCTGTCGCTTTCGGGTCGTGGGCTTTTCCAAATACGCCGCATTCGCGCCATGTACCAAGCCCCCGCCCTAATGGCGTGGCCAGCATGGAACGGGCTAGCGTCGGTGTTAAAAGCTTTTTGATACTCGGGCCATGTATATGGCATGAACTGGGCTAAACCCTTGGCGCCAGCATGGCTAACAGCTTTGGGGTTTAAGCCGCTTTCTTGAATTAGCTGGGCTTTGTATAGTCGCCAGTCGGTGTAAGGTAGGTAAATCAGTGCCGCGCGCTTAATGGCCCGGTCATATTGACCCGGCAGCGAATAAGCCGAACAGCAAGCAAACACCCAAAAAACGATAGGCAAAATAATTACCCTTAACGTGGTCCGGCGCATCTCTTAGCCACTCCTTAAAATGAAAGCCCATCAGGTAATCTAGGAACCGCAGGACAATAAACACACCCAGCAAGCTAACCAGCGAACGAACCGCCGTTTTAGTCTCGCCTATCAGCATGGCCCCCAATAGGCCGTTATCGTTTGCCACTAACATCATGGCGCCATACACCAGCACTAGCAGGGCTAGGCCGATAAAAATTAGAAAGGCTTTTTTAATCATGGGGTTACCTTCAAAGCTTCGACTTAATTAATAGGGTTATATCGTCTAGGCGGGTGTCAATATGCTTTTCTAGGCGGCGTAGGTTTTCGGTGGCTTCCTTTCGGGGCATTAAGTCCCGGGCCACTTCTTTAACGTGGGCGGTATGGTCCTGTCTTAGGCGTTCGTGGCGGCCTTCGATTGTAAGGTACTTAGCGTTTAGGCTATTGGAAATAGATAGCACCAAGCTAGCCACCATTACAAACAAAACCAAAACAGCTATAACAAAATGCCACGCCTGTAATTCCACACCCACACCCCCAAAAAAAAACCCGCGGACCAAGTGCGGCCAGCGGGCTAAATCAACAACGATAAAAATACAATGTCAGATATAACTAACTAGAAACGAGCCAGTTAATTAAATGCGCCAGCGTTAAAACCGGCACGTTACAGGGCGAACCTTAGCAAGCTGCCAACATTTTGTAAATACTTTCATTTACAAAATGTAAAGCTAGCCAGCCGCCAGCCGCTTCAAGCTATTGTAAGCATGAGCAACGGCGCCCCTAGCTTCGTCCTCGGCTATCAGATCAAAAGCGGCCTGCGCTTCCTCCGCCCCTATCTCCGAATCATTGAACTTTACGGAAACAGTGGCCAGCCCGAAAGGCGTACCCGGGGGCGGCATAAACTTAAACTGTACCTCGGGCTCGCAATCGTCCCCTTGGTCAAGCATTACAAGAATTTGGCCATAATCTTTAGTCGTGAATATCTTAGCGAAATCAGGCATAGCTATTCCCCTGCCATTTTTGGGTTACGAGCAAAAAAGAACCCGAACACATTAACAATACGCTCGGCGGCCCAAGCAAAAGGCTTAAACCATCCGCCAGCCCGCAGCGCTCTATAAAATACTGTGTCGGTAAAGCACCGAGCAAAGCGCGGCAACGCACCCAAAGCAATGGCCTGATATAAAAGGTCATGGGGCAAGCTGGCCTCTACGAACGATTTAAAATGAAATAAACGCGGCACACCTGTGGGGCCGTTCCACCTGTACCCTTTTTTAATCTTTAAAATTACAAAATGGGCGGCCACGGTAATGGAAAAGTATTTGTGTTCGTAGGTGTAAAACCCTTTGTTTTTCTCCCCCTGATAACCCCACTCATTAACCCGGAACAATAAGCGAGCATCGGCCTGTAAAAAATAGGTTGCGTCCTCGCTTAGCTCATATAGGTATTTGTCTTTTTCCAAATACTTAACATTAAACTGGGTTTTGATATTAATCATAAATAACCGCCCCCTTAACACTCGACCTAGGTAAGCGCTTAAATTCATTCTGCAAAACCACATAATCAGACTGAAAATTTGAATGCTTGTACAACATGGCGCACAAAAACAAACGGCCTTTTTTATTTGGAGTGCCATCCCTTTTAAGCACACCGCAACGCGCTAGAAATGCCTCTTCTGTATATGAGCTTCGATAACCTGCCGCAGACTTTACAATTAAATCCACAAGTAAAACCCGGGCCTCACCCGGGGAATCAAAATAACCAGAACGGAACACCTCAGAGGCTTTTTTTATTTCTTGCTCCGTTACATGCTTTTCGCTTTCACCAAAAGACATAATCAAAGCCCCGGCTCTAAGCCAAATAAGCGGCATTCGTCATAAGTCAGAAAAAAGCCTGCGGCATGTTTATGGCCACCGCCCCCAAATTGCTGAGCTATTTCGTTTACATTCAAACCGCCAGCGGCCGAACTTCTTAGGCTAAACTTGCGGCCCTTCTCTCCATCCTGATAAGCAACGGCGAACGCCTCGCCCTCGCCTAGTTTGTGGCAAAGATCACTAGCCCAAATATAAGGGCAATCAATAACCGGCACCTCTACCGCGTCTATAAAATCCCCGTGTTCTGATAGCTCTACCGGGAAGGTCCAACGCTGCGCATTTTTAATGTGATTTTCTTGGTTAATTTTTTTAGCCGCTAGCAATCGCTCGCCCACTACTCGCATACCTTCCAAACCGGCCGGGGTGTCACACTGGGCTATAAGCTCGGACCAAATAACAAAATCTTGCGGGTAGCTAAATAACGCCTCTAAAACGGCGGGGGTATCATCATAGTTAAAATTCCATAGGTCCCGGTCCTGAATAAACGTCAACAAAGCGGGCATTACAGAATTACCGTTAAAAAACTGCCACGTTAGCCCGACGCCAGAATAGCCAGAATCTAAAAGCAAACCCATATTAGGGGCTAGCTTGTCCGGGCCAATATCGTTAATAGCCTTTTCGTGGTGGTCTATCACCGTTACAAATTGCGCTTTTTTGGCCAACTCTATTAATTGGTCCCGGGGGTAAGAGAAATCAACAATATAAATGTTTGCCCCTTCTACGTTTTCCGGGGTTTCGTCGCCGTAGCTGGCCGGGATAAATTCGCAGGTTTCGCCAGCCTCTTGCATGGCTTGATTAACGACCCAAGCCGAGCCGAAGCCATCCGCACAATTCTTGTGATAGATACAAATATTTTTACTCATGGTTTTGCCTTAGTTGTGGTTATTAGTCCGAGCTAACCGGACCATTAGGGCGGCGCCGGTATTGCTCGGCGGCGGCCGGGTGTGGGGTGTGGGCGTCGTCGTGCAATATCTGGAAAGCCGCTTTTAACGTGCTTATTGTTTCGTGGTCGCGTTTACCGCGTCGTTTATATTCCCGGGAACGCTTGCGCCATATCATGGCCACCTGTTCCACGGGTAAAGGGCCTAGTTTTTTATCGACTAAACCCAAGCCGTTGCAATCGGGACAGCAATCACTTACTGCAGAACTAGCAGGGCTATGGTCCGGGTTAATTCCAGACTGCCCGCAGGTTTCACATGGTTCATATTCCCGTTTGCTTGGCTCGGGTGCCCTTTGTCGTGTGCTAGCCATTATTTTGCAGTGGTCTAATGTTTACGTCGTTTAATTTAAGGGCCGAAGCATCCGCCGGGCGGGGCTCAAGGTGTAAACGCTTTAGCGTGGCGTCTACCTCTTTTACCAATACGGCGTAATCGTCGTTTAAAATGGTTATGTCTTTTCTGCCACTGACACGGGAAAAGCGGGCAACCTGTTTTAATTGGTTGCTCGCCGGGCCGGTGATTTTGTTTGCGATTTTGCCAATATCAAAGGCGGTCATTCTTGAAACTCCGGGGGCTGGTCGGCCTTACGCTCGGTGGCTAAATGCAAAACGGCCTCAGTGGTTAAAGCGAACGCCTCGGTTACCGCCTTGGTAACCGCCGCTAGGTCATCAGAAAGCGAATAACCGGGAACGCCCGGGGTTAGATTATCCTTTCTGGTTTCAAGCTTTACCGCTGCGGCTGCATCCAAGCCCTTAGCAATCAAATCAGCCTGATAGCTGGCCAGTTCTACAAGCTTGGCTATTTTTTCATTAGTCATGGGGTCGTTTTGTCCTCTAGTTTTTGCTCTATGAAGTCCCGGGCGGTTTTAAGTAATCGCCGATAAGTGCGCAGACTTGGCACATCAGGCAAAGCACTGGCCCGGGTTATTTGGGTGTCCGTGGGGTGAACACCGGGTAAGCGTATAACGCCATATTCGACCCGCAGCACTTGCGCGGCTCGGGAATTAAAGGCCGCCAACTCGGCAACCATTGAACTAATACGGATTTCGATAGCATCCCGGGAATAACCCGGGGCGGTAGAGGCTGGCATTATTTGCCCCTTGCCCTCGGCCAGTTTAGCCAGCATGGTCATAGGGCCACGGGTACTAGCCGGGGCGCATTCATAGCGCGCCCAGCGCTCAAGGTAAGCCGCCAGCCGTTCCGCGTTCATAGACTTAGGCCCCGCTGCTCTAGGGTGTAAATAATGTCATCCATTGGCGGGGGTGGAATTTCGCCTATCAAAACCGCGCCGCGGTCGCCCCATATCTTGGTAATGCGGCCGTCCCATACGTGGGCGTCGCCGCCCTTGGCATGAACAAAAACAGAATCTAAAAGCGCCTTGTCTAAATTATCCCGGTCCGGGGTTTGCTGGTGTGGCTGGTGCCGCATCTTGTCGCGCTCTTTTTCGGTCCAGCTAGCAGGCATAGGCATAACAAAAACAATATGGTGACACCCCACCGGCAGGGTTAAGCCCAAGTGCTGCAAATCCCGGGAATATTCGCGGTACTTAACAACACAAGGACGATCAGCCCACTTATCCCGGCGGGTCATTCTGGGCTTTGTGTTTGGAGTAACTGGGTAGTAGGTATATTTAGCCATTCTGGATAGTCCCTAAATACTGGTTATAACTGTCCATTAACCCGGCGAACTTCTTAGCCGCCAGCGAATTGGTGGCTAGTTCTTTTCGGGATTGAATGCCGAGGCGTTTACACAAGGCGGTTTTTGCCTCGGGCTCGCTAATGGCATTTAGAAAGCTTTGAAATTCAATGGTTTTACATAGCTTTATGGCGTTAACCGTAATAGCAGGTAAGCGCGGGGCGGCTCTATTCATTAGGCCGCCCCTTGCTTTTCGCCTAGGGTGCGGCGTTTTTTTAAAGACTGTTTTACATGGCTATAAGTGGCGTCTAGTGCTTCGGCAGGGTTAACCCAGCGGCTTGCATCTCTACCCGGCAAACGATCTATACCCCCTACCATTAAATCGCCCTTTTCAGGATGAAAGGGGACCGTATCGCTAACACTGGTAAACCAAATAACGCCACCGGCGTCACGAATCGCGCGGGCTTCGGCCGGGGTTTTAACATTGAGCAAAAACGAAATGCACCGGGCGGATTTTTTGGCCGCAAGGGCGGGCAGGTCCTTAACCAGTCCGTTTACCTGATTTATGCGGGCAGCCTCCGAGGTATCCGGTAAGAAATATTCGATAAATTGCCATTGGCAATGCAACCCAATAAAAAACTGAGCATTTAAAAGAGCATTAACACTGCGGTTACGCTTAGCCTTGTAATCTTTAGCAACGACACCCACCAGCAACATAGACTAACCCCCTGTTAACTCTTTAATTTTCTTTTCAATAAACGGGCTTAGAATTTTGTTAGGCGTTAGAACCCCATCAGAAAGGACATATAAAAGGGCTTGGGTTCCAGTGCGCGGGGCGCGCTCCAAAGTGCGCCAGCTAGAAACGGTCCGGCCATTTACTGGCTTATCATCAACCGAAAGTATGCGGGCTACCTTAGAATCATTGCCCACTAGGGTTAATAAATCGGGCAAGGTTAGTCCTTGCCAACCCTCAAAGCGGCATACAAGGTCCTCGAATTGGCGCTTTTTATCAGAAATTAGGCTTAGATTGGCCATACTTATAACACTCTAATTGTGTACACCTTGTAAATAAAAGTGTAAATTTAGTAGCGCAAATCGCGCTAAACATTCATCAAGGACAAAGATGGAATCTAAAACCCTTGCCCAGTGGAAAGCCACGTTTTCCGCTAACTGCAAAAAATTTCTAGCCGCCAGCGGCAAAACAGACAGCGAAGCCCGAAAGGAATCAGGCTTACAAGCACCAGCTTGGCACCACTACACCAATGGGGCGCGGCTTCCGCAAAACCCATCCGACCTAATGGCCCTAGCCAGTGCGGTCAATGCAAACCCGGGGCAGCTTTTCGGCTGGGACGTTACCGCAGCCCTTCCCGGTATGCCGGACCACTTGCTACATATAACGCTAAACCAAGCCCAACTAACCTATAAGTCCGGCGACATATGCCACATAGACCCCAAAATTAAGGGCGCTATACACGGGCTTTTCATGTTAGAAGCGGGCGGCGCTCAAGTGTTAAGGCAGGTTTCTTTAAACCCTGATAACACACTAACCCTATCTAACGGCGCTAACGAAACGATAGCGACCCGGGACGAATGGGAAAGCTTCACAGTGCTAGGCAAGGTAACCGCTGTAACCACCTACTTATAAAAAAGCCTATCCACTCTTTAGGGTGTGAAAATTAACACCCTATTTACATTTTGTAAACACAGTAATTTACATAATGTAAAACCTCTACTATATTGGCGAGCCATTTATTAGGAATATTCCCCATGGCTCGCGGCTCTATTAACAAAGTAATCATAATCGGCACACTGGGGCGAGACCCCGAAATACGCTACCTACCCAACGGCTCGGCGGTTTGCTCTATGAGTCTAGCCACCGACGAAGGCTATAAGGACCGAAACACCGGCCAGCAAGTGGATAAAACAGAATGGCACCGAATAGAAGCCTTTGGCCGATTGGCCGAAATCATGGGCGAGTATTTGAAGAAAGGCGCTAAATGTTACGTCGAAGGCAAGCTAAGGACCGACGAATACGAAAAAGACGGCATTAAACGCTATTCGACCAAAATAATAGCTAATGAAATGACCATGTTAGACAGTCGCCAAGGTGCAGACAGTCAAGGGGCTTACCAACCCAGCCACCAGCCCCAGCCGTCACAATCACAACCCCAGCGCCCAGCGCAGCAAGCACCGGCCGCAGTGCCAGCACAAACCCCAGCCGAGCAAGCATTAAACCACGCACCGGCCGCGCCTTATGGCCAAGCCCAGCCAGCACAACAAGCACCGGCCCCGCAACCATCTAACGCCTTTGACGATTTCGACGACGACATACCGTTTTAGCTCTAAGGGGGGCAAAAATGCAAACTAACGACCTAAAAAAAATAATAGAAAGCGCCATTTTACCCGCCGCCACCATGAGCAAAGACCGGCAAAAGGAATACCTAGAACTATTGGCAACGGTAGCCCTAGGAACCTTAGCCGGGTCCACCGATGACCAACACGCCAAGGCCGTAGCACAAGGATTTATAGACGTGCCTGTAACCATGGCCCTAAAAGACTTACGAAAAATGGCAAATCACTAGCTATGCCAGGATTTACCAAATTAAAAACCCAATAAAAACAAGGACTTATAACGGTGAAATTCCCCACTTTTACCCCCTACCTAATCAAAAAGGAAAAATTAGAGGACCTTTTAGAGTCCCTAACTAACCAACGATTACTAGAAAACCAGCTAACCCCGCGCCACAAAACCCAGCGGGAAAGCTGGGGTTTTATGCCATACCACCTAGACGACCAAGAGAACACCGAAAGCTTTTTACTAGACCTAGGCAATATAAAAGCCTTTCGCATTGGAAAAGAGGCCGCCCTAGTCACCAGCAAAGCCATAGCTCTAGCCGTCGAGCGGGAAAAAGACGAATTTAAGAAAAAACACAATATCGACGAACTAGACCAAGAGGCCGCTTGGCGCATACACGACAACGTTTTAGCCAGACTAATAGAAAACGCAGGCAGCGAGGTAGAAAGCTGGACCGGGTGGATAGACACCGAGCACCATTTACTAATTATGGGGGCCACCGGAACCCTAGCGGATAAACTAACCGACGAATTACGGGCCGCCGTTGAGCGCCTACCCGTGGCACTGATTACCACGGAAAAGGACCCTAGCGAAATGCTAACCCAATGGATGCTAAACGACGGGCGAACCGAACAAGAACACCAAAGCCCCCTAGGGGACACCGTGCCGCTGGTAAGTATTCAGGAAAAGCTAAAATTTAAAAGCCTAAGCGGTCCGGGCGAACCCTCCACAACCATAAGCATAAACGGGGATTACCCGCCGGAAATTGTCGAAACCCTGCTAGGCCATAGCTATACCCTGCACCAAGCGGAAATAACCGTAGCCGGTATGTGTAAGCTAAACCTAAATGATAAATGGTCTATAAGCGGTTATGAGTTTGACCGGGGGCGCTTTCTGGATATTAAACAAGAAACCGACCCCACCGCCGAAATTAGCCTAGACGTGGCCGGGTCCCTGCTATTGCTAGCCGACAACATATACGAAACCCTTAACCACCTAATCGAGCTACACCAAGGCATAAAAGAGCCTAAATTCTCAAAAGAAAAGAAAATAGACGACGACAAACAAATAGGGCTAGAGCTAGACGACGCCCAAGCCATGCTAGATAGCGTACAAGAAAACACCGAGTTTATAGTAAACGGCACCAAGCTAGCCGAACTTACCCGGCAATACGACGAAAACGGAAACGAAACCGTATTTTTTGACCCCCTAACAGCGGACGCCCGGGACCTAATCGCCGCACACCAAAAGGCTAGCCCTAGCTTTTTACAACGAAAACTAATTATCGGTTACAACCGCGCCGCGCGTTTGCTGGAATTTGCCGAGGCCGTGGGCTGGATTACCCCACCGGACCACAAAGGCCGTAGAACCGTAAACCTTGCCCACCCGGACCCGGTGCGCGAATACCAGAAAACCGAAGCCGAAAAAGCACTAGCCGAAGCACAACAAGAGGAAGGCGCAGAATGAACGACACACCAAAAACCTACACCCCGCGCGCCCTCGATACCACCGTAGCCGTAAACCGACTACACCAACACGCACTAGACCACTGGGGCGAAAAGCAACAAATAGACGAAGCCCTTAGAAAGCTAGGGGGGCTTGTAGTCGCCCTAGGGGAGTACTCGCACAATAAAAACAACCTAGAAAAGACGCTAAGGGGCTTAGCCGAAGCCGAAACAGCAATAGGACAACTACGGGTTTTATTTTGGGGTCATAGGCATGAAATAAACCACATAAAGCACGACGAAATAAGACGCCTAGCGTACACCCTTAGCATACAAACCGAATCCACACACAAGCCAAACCAAATCTAAACACTCCCAACACTAAACACCCATAGCCCCGCAGCAATACACAAAGCGGGGCACCTCTACCCCCATTTCATACCCACCAAACACCAACCCAAAACACCTATAAAACCCAAATACTACAAAACCCACACACCAACACTACAAAGACACCCCAACAATACAACCACCAAAACAACAATACCCCTTCTATATGGCTTATTGTCTATATATCTATTACACCACTTTTACACCACATATACACCAGACATACATTACACCACTACAATAACACCACTAACACGCCAGCTAACCACAACCCAAACACCACCCAAACACCACCCAAACAACACCACCAATACACCTAATACACTTTTATTGTGCTTTTTTGGTGTTTTTATTGTTTTTCTATTAGACACCTAACCTATATAGGTTTAGTATTGCTTTTAATGTGTTGGTATTGACACCTTATTTATACATTACCCGCACATTACTTGGCTTATATGTACATGGCCCCACGCCACACCATTTATAAGCCATTAATAGGCTGTTAATACTCCGACTATTCACAACTAATAAGGACCGAACATTATGATTATTACATTCGCAAGCCCCAAGGGTGGGGCAGGTAAAACCACCTCAATAGTAACCGCAGCGGTAGAGCTAGCGCGCCGAGGCAATAGCGTTTTATGCCTAGACTGCGACCAAGAAAACTTTTTATATAAATGGGCAGGGCGCCGGGACGAACAAGTAGAGGACGGGGCGGAAATCCCTAAAGTAGTCGTTAAAAATTGCGCCATGCTTGGCCAAGTAACCGAAAAAATAGAAAAGTACGCCGAAAAATACGACTATATTTTTATAGACACCCCGGGGTTTGACTCGGGTTCAAACCGGGACGCTATTCTAGCCTCTCACTTGGTCGTTTTCCCTTCTAAGCCGGGCGGGTTTGATATTGATTCAATCCCAAAAATCAACGCACTAAGCGCCCAAGCTGCCCAAATTAGGCCAGACATTCAGTGCTACCTAATGCCGGTAGACCTAGACACCAACGCTAGCCGAATCGAAACCGATTTAGACTTTTTCGAGGGTATCGCGGAACGCCTAGAGCATGTACACCTATTCCCAGCCTACACACAACACCGAAGCGCCTATATTGACGCCTCAAAAATGGGACTAGGCCCCCAAGAAATGAACAACGCCAAAGCAACCGCAGAATCTAAAGAAATTGGCGACGGTATCCAAGAGATAGAAAACGCACTAATTGACGCATTAGAAGGGGCTGAATAATGACTAAAGCCAGCAACGAAACCAGCAAAAAGCCACGCCGCAAACTAGGGGCCGTAAAAGCTATTGATTCCATTGCGAAGGCCGCAGAATTTACAGGGGCCGCAGCGGTAGAACCACAAACCGCCAGCCCTGCACCAGTAGAGACAAAGCCAGCACCGGCGCCAGTAGCAGCCGAAAAAACCGCAGCGGGGGACCATAACGGCAACAAACAAGAAAGCGCCAAACCAGTGGCAGCCGAGCCAGCACCGGCAGCGGTACAAGGAAAGCCAGCGGTAGAACCGGCAGGGCAGGGGGTAGAACTTAGCCACACCGACGGCCAAGAGATAACCGCGCACCCGGAAACCCTAGACCGCGCAACATGGACCACCGGCCAAATAGACGACTTTATTAAGTCGAACCGCCCAGCCACCAAGCGCAAAGACAAAAACCCTAAAAACCTGTTTATGTCTGAAAGCGAAGCGGCGGCCATGGCATTTATATGCGAACAGCTTAGCGACGAATTAGAAATGAAGGTAAGCGAACAAGTCGTTTTTGAAAAATACATGGTTAAGGCCATGTTACGGGAAGCCGTAAAGCGGGGCTTTAACTTCTAGCCCTCTACAACTAAAAACGGGCGCGGCCAGCTACCAACTAATCCGCGCCCATCTATACACATAGCCACAAAGGAAGCTTGTAGCCATGCCCAACCATATTAGCAAAAAATCCCACTTAATCCGACTCGATTACCGAGCCATACGCCTACACCTTGCCCAAGCTGGCAGAATAAGAAACCCAAGAACCGAAAAGCCGCGCCAGTGGCTAGCAGCGTGGGGGTAGGGGAATGATGAAACAAACCACACCGACACCAAAACATAAGAGCCTAGACGACGTTAGCGACGCCCTAGCCGGGCTTAGCGGGCTTTTAGATGGGAACTTACCCCCGCAAAAGCGCATAGCCGCCATACGGCTAATACGGGACATTCTAAAGGGCCTATCTACGGACCTTATGGACCAAGAGCCGCCAGCCCGAAAACAAGCCTAGAATTACAGGCAATAAAAAAGCCCCGGGGATTAACCGGGGCTTTTTTGTCTTGTCGATAGGCGGGCGCTTAAACCACCTAACCCGCATTATACCCAGACACAAAAAAAGGGCTATAAGCCCTTGTATTTCCGATAATTATTACTATCGGCTTTAGTATAAATCCCGTGAATAGGGCGACTAGGCCGACATTCTCGGGGCTTCGCCAGTGTTGTAGACGTTAATTAATTCCATTGCGTGGCTAATTTTACGGCAAACCTTTTGTACCGCGGTATCACTAACGGCCACGGCTCTAGCCGCTTCGCTTTCTTTTAGCCCTTCGACATATACAAGCTGGGCCGCTCGATAGCTAGCGCTGTTTTTGTCACGACTACCCACGCGCGCCAAATCCGCCAGCGCCTCGAATTGGTCCGGGGTGACAGTCAAAGACGAATCTAAGGTTAGTTGTTCATGCGACATATAAACACCACACATAAAAGATAATCAGGGTTTAATAATACCCCTTTTACCAAAAAATACCAAACCCCTCTAGGTTTAAAACCGTCAAAAGTCTAAACCTAGGCGGGTTTTATTACTTTTCGTAATCGTGGTGTGTTACACAATCCGCCAGCGTATCAAACACAAGGGAATGGCCGCTAAGGTCAAGGCGCAAGCCTAGGCGAGTAGCAAGTTTTACGAAGTCGTTAGAATTGCCCTTAATCAGCATGTGACCGGCGCACTGTAAATCTGTCTTTTTATGACAAACGAAGGTTTTAGCCTTTAGTATCTCGGTCATGCGCTCAGCACCCAACCACCCGGGCATACTGTCTTTTCTAAAAGGGCAATCTTTACACGGCTTTTTTACATGAGGTAAACGAGGCATTTATAGCACCTCTGAGGGACAATTCTGCCTCACATAATCAATATAGGGCTTTAAATGCAATTGCTGGTAACTATCTACCCGGTCCGCAAAGTCTTCTAACCACAACTCTAATTTCCAGTCATTTAGCTTAATTGCCGAAACCCCGGTTTCAGAAAAAGGAACAGCGCAAGCACCAGCCCAATACCAGCAATTACACCAGCGGCCCAACTCAACAGAACCACGGGGCAAACCAAACTTAGATTCGACCGCCTCGCAAATTTTCTTTTTAGTCAGTCGCGCCACCCTATAGCCCCTTATAGGCTTCTAGCGGGTTGGGTACATGGACCACTTGCCCCACCATTTGGCGCAATACCACCCAGTCGGTAAAAGGTATGCCCTGCTTAGTGTTAGGGTCGCACCAGCGGCGCACCTCTCGGGTACTGGTATTACAAACGGCCGCCGCCCACGCATAGGACCCTATACGCTGGTCATCCGGTAAATGGGCAAACGCCTCTACCGCGCCGTCTATCAACGCCTTAACCTGTGCCGGGGTTGGCTTAGGCTCGCCGTTTTTGTAGTGGGTGGCCTTCATAGAATTTATAAAGGCTTTTTGATCTTTCATATCTGGGAACTTAACTGCCGCGTTCATAATTCACCTGTCTATTTTAAACACTAAAAACTAAAAAACCGAATAAACCAATAGAAAACCCCCTCGGTACTACTGAGGGGGTTTGATGCTTTAGCCTAGGTTAGGCACTACAATCGGCAAATTCTCCAAGTCTTTTATTGTGATATGTAAAAGCTCTAGCGAGCCCTTAGCAACGGCGCCAAAGTAACCACTTAGGCGCTGGTGCGTCACATACCAATATAAAAACTCGGGGGAAATGCGCGGGTCTAGTACCTTTACGGCTAGGGCTTGCGGGTCGTATTCCCGAAAACACCGGCCTAGGTTGCGGCGGGCGCCGCGACGTTGTACCCAAAAATCAGCATCAGGGTTCGCCCATGAAACGTGGGCAACGTGCTTTAATAAAAGCATTGGATTTCTCCTTTCGCCTATTGGCTCATTAAGTTTTTTAAGAACATGTAAGCGCTCGGCTTACGGTTCTAAATATACGCATCCCCCTTACTTTTGTAAAGCTTTTTTATTTACTTTTTTTCGTTTTTTTCTGATTACCCATAAAAAAAGCCCCTTTCGGGGCTAGTCCTTATTAGCAATAATCGTCTATATTTTCAGTGGCGCGGATTTCATCAAAAACGGCCCTTACCTCACTCTCCGAAATTCCATACCCATCTAAGGCGGCCATAGTATCGGCAAAATCCCAAGTTATAAAAATTTCATGGTTAAACAATTCGCGGCGGATAATTGCTTTTTTGCCGTTGGTTTCTAAATCTTGGTTTATGCCTTTTTCGTGAATTTGTTCTAAATCACTTACTAGACTGGCCGCGGCTGATTTAGGGCAAATCAAACCTGCAGAAATAGACACATATTCAACGCCGTTTTTAGCTTTTTCGTTGAATTGCTTTTGACCAAAAGCGAAAAAAGCGCCGTGCTTTTCTATTGCCTTTGTTTGCTCGTCTTGAATGAAGTTAGCTAATGTTTTCATGTTTGTTTTTTCCTTTTCAGGTTTCGCCCAATGGGCTCGTTATTGAATTGCTGGCCTTGCCAACGGTTTTAAATATACGCCTCCCTCTTACTTTTGTAAAGCTTTTTTATTTACTTTTATTGGATGATTCCAGCATGAGGCGCATTCCTTCCACTGTATGGCGGGCGGCTTCGGTATTTTCGGCGTACAAATCCGCCAGCGCCCTAACCTGTACAAATTTCTTTAACGGCTGGGCTAAATTCTGGCGGCTCATTCCTGCGGCCTCGGCCGCTTTAGCCGGGGCCATTTCCTCGGTAAATACCAAGGCAATAGCTTTCCGGGTTGGTGCGGGTTTAATACCGGCAAGGTCCAGCAAAATACTCACTTTGACCGGCTCTAATTGTTCGTGTTTAGCCATGGGGTCCCCCTCTTGGTTTTGCCCACTGTAAAGCTTTTATGTTTACTAAGCAATAGCAGGCCACCGAATTGGAATAAGCCCGGCCAATAGATAACCCGCCAGCCAAAAGCGATTACACGGGCGAAACGCCCCGCAGGGGCCTAGGTGTGGTTACACGTCTACCGTTCTATAGGTGAAACAATGCGGCTTTGTAATTGGTCCTAGTGCGCCTTTCATCCGCACCCTAATAAACCTTTTGAATGGCTCTGTATGGGGCGCGGGTTTTTTGTTTAGGCTAGAGGGGTGTTTATCGCGTTAAAAGTCTTTGAGCGCTTCGACGTTCGCCCGAGCGTAGCGAGGATAAGCGAACCAAGCGCGAATAGTTCAGCCCTTGGGCTGGCATTTATAAAAAGGAATGAGCCTGCGAAATTCCTAATATACATATACCTATACCAGTACCTATTAAACAACTCCCAATTATTTGCTTTTTTAATTAATTAGATGACTTTTTAAGAAATTAAATTTAATTGTTTCAACTCCATACATACAAAACCGACCTGCCACCTTAAAAAACCACATGCCAGGAATAAAAAGCGCTGAAACCCGCTAAATATAAGGGGGTTAGGATTAAAAAACGTGAATTTTGGGCCCACTAGGGCTAGGGAAGGCCGCTAAGCCGGTGTTTTTTGAGGTAGGTTTTTAGCTAGATATTGCTCTAGGTTTCCGTAGCGGTCGGCAATAATATTTAGAATGGCTTTTTTGTCTTTGCCTTGGCGCACTAAGTCCGCTTGGGCTTTGACTAGGGTTTGGTGGAACTCTTGGGTTAACTCCTCTTTTGTGGTTAGGGGCTTCTCTACCCCCTTCCTAGAATGGGTTTTTAGACCTTTTGTAGCCATGTTATGCCTAATGGCTTGCTCGGCTATTTCTTTATCCTGCGGGCTTCCGTGCTTTTTCGCCCAGTATTCGCGGCGGTCTTTAGTGGCGTCATAGGCTTTTTTGCTGAATTTTTCCAAGCGCTTATAGTCTAGCCCTTTTGTGATTAATACTAGAAAATGCCTGCTTACCTTCTTAATAGATGGGCGCGCGCGGTGCTGTACTTCTAGCTTACCGTTCCTAATGCCAAATTCTTTAAAGTAGCGCTTATGACTTTCAAACATTCCGGCCTTTTCTAGCCTATGCCATGCGCGCCAAAAGGTTTGCGTAGGGCGCGGGCTAATTCTGTTTTCTATTTCTTCCTCGGTAGGGTCTTTTAGCATTCCAGCAACCCGGGCAATTTCGATACAATCCCGGTGTTTAAAGCCGCCGTTATCTAATGGCGTACCCACCATAAATGAACCAGCGTCTAAAAATGACACTATGGCCATGGCTACCCGTACCTCACTTTCTCGGCCGTCGCTTCGGTTTTGCCTTGGGCTACCGTCTAAATTCTGCTTTCCGCTCAAATTAGCCAGCATAGGGAATTTAAAGGGGTCGTTATAGTAGTCCTGAATCCCTCTTAGCATGGCCTGAATCCATGGGGGGCGGCGGTTGCCTTTAATGGTTATATCTAGGGAAGGCTTGGCGGGGTTATGTGAACGCGAACCATAGGGGCCGCGGGGGCCAGAACGACCCGAGCGCTTTTTAGGCGTCGAGTCGCTAATAACTGGCGGGGCCTGTTGTTCGTCCACTGGCGGAATGTGCCCGCCGCCGGTGGCGTGGTGCTGGTTTTGGTCCATAATTCGCGTAAACGAAACCAAACCATGCAATAAATACTTGCATAGCCGCAACGGGCGGCTATAATTCGTCCATTAGTTGTGGTTGTAGAATTAGTTTTCGCCGCCATTTAAAAAAAGCTGACTGTGGGGGTCGGCTTTTTTTTTGCCTGTTCGCTTCTTATTTTTCTCTAATTTTCCCTAATTAAAACCCTTTTAGGTTTGTGTCACCGGATTTATACAACCTTTAAAGGTTTAAAGCAAGGTTTTACCCCTGCCAATCCAAGCCTGCGCCAACAAAAGGGCTTTAGTCTTCATATTTACAATTTGTGGCTATCCTAATTTACAAAATGTAAATTTACAACCCTTTAAGGTTAAGCTATTCCCTCCTTGGCTATAGATAATTCCAGCGCTAGGCAATGGCATTCTGACAATAACCGCTCATAAACTGGGTTTATTTCGTCATTCCCTGCGGCCAGCATGAGAAAAGAAAGGCGGCTTTCTAACTGCTGTATTTGCTCGCCTTGGTCCGTGTGTTTTGCATTCGTTTGCATTGCTTTATTTCCTTACTTCTCAAAAAAAGCGGACAAAATATGCCAAACAATGCCAAGCCGGTCACGGATTTTTGACGGCGGAAACAGAATAGTCCCTCGCCGATTAGCGAGTAATGGCACCTAATGTTAATTTATGGCGGCGGATAATTGCGCCGACCGGCAACAAAAAATTACAAAACTTACACAAAGCATGAATAAATTATGACCTTTAGGCGTTCAATATACGCCGGGTTTTATGGATAATGCGCGCAAAGTAAAAGCATTAGTACTTAATAATGGACAACCGCGCCGAAGATAGACCGCTAACCTTGGAAGGCTTGCCGACTAATAAAGCAAGAGGCGCGCGGCTGACTGAGGCATTAAAAGAGAAGGGACTAGACAAAAACACCGCAGCGGCGGCGGCGCTAGGGGTAGACGAAAGCACTATAAGGCGCTGGAAAGATGGGGGCGGCATTCGGGGCGAAAATATGCCCGCCTTTGTAAAACTGTGGAATGATCTAAATGAACTACACTATATATTACATGGGGTAGAAAAGAACATTAGCGCAATGACAAAGGAAGCCGACGAAAAAAAACCAAATACCGAAACGACGGCGGCGCCAACTTCGGCGGCAATAACCACCAGCGCCCAGCGCCTACCAATAGCCCAAGAGGTATTTATTCGGCGCCTAAGACAATTAGACGACGAACAAGCACTAAACGCCGCCGGTCTAGTGATAAACGCGCCGACACTGCGAAACAGAAAGCCGGGGCTTGATTATTTAGCCCTAGTAGACGGGCAAAGCCTAAGCGAACTAGAAAAAACCGTTCTATTACACCTAGACACACTCAGCACCGCCCAGCAAATAAAGCTAACCACCACAATCATAGACTTGATTTAACACCCCTAAATAGGGGCGCTCACTAGCGGCAAATCCGACACCGCCCGCTTTATCTCTCCGCCCTCAATCAATACAAAATCATTCAAGGCGTAATTACCACCGGCCCGGCTAACCTGCACTTTTGCGCCGTTTCTTAGGGTTACCTCGGCGCGGTCATCGGTTAGCAATTGAGTAACCTGCCCTTTTGCCTTTGACCGGTTTGGCAAAATAACGGAACGCCATTGCTTTACCTTGTTAACAATCATTACACCGGCCTCGCTATGATTAGATTTTGGTATAAGTCCACACCGTCGGACCCCACGCTAATAGTGTTAGCCAACACTAGGCCGCGCCAGTCTTTGGCGCTGTCGCCGTGTTGCTGCTCGATAATCTGGCCGGGGTAAATAATCCCCGGGCCACCTGACTCTAACACCAATACCTTTAGACCCACCCGGCGCATTTTCTGGTATTCGGCTAGGGCTTGGGTGCCGCGCTGTATATTGGCGGTGCTGTCCGTTAATAACGGGTCGGTAATATCTGGCGCCGTGCTAACGCCGCCGGTGTCGGCGCGGTAAACTTCCGCTATAACCCCGTGGTTTTCTCCGGCTACATAAATTTTGTCGTAAGCGGGCGCCGGTTCGTATTGGTTGCTCGACTCCACGGTCATAGATTCATGTACTAAAACGTCGGGGTTATTGTCATATAAAGCCCATGGTTTCATAGTCCAGCGGGGCTGTACCTTAATCTTATCTTGTGACAAATCGGGGACAATTACCGCGCCGATACTATCCGCCAGCATCCGCAGCACACCCATGGCCGATTTATCGACATAGGACAGAACCCCGGCGGGAATATTCCAAGTAACCGCGGACGACGCTAGCCCGGTGGGCCATTCCAAAGTAAAACCACTACCCACTAGCAGGCTTTGAATATAGCCCTTTGCGTCTATGGTCCCGGTGTTGGTGTCACTCAACAATTCGGCATACGGCGGGCCTAGCAACTGGCTTCGGCTAGTGCCTTTTACACTCCACGCCTTTAGGTTGTCGCCGTCGCTTTCTTGGCCGCCCTCGATCATAAAATTAAGGGCGTGGCCGTTAATGTTTAGCTCTACGTCCACCGGGTCGGCGGCGGTCATAACTTTGTCATAGCTAGCCTGATTTAACAGGGTAGCGCTAAACTGATAGCCAAAACTGTCTATATCCATAGACACCGAAAAGCCGCCAAATTTTAGCGGCGTATTGTCGGCCGTTGTTTTTAAATTAATGTGGTTCATTAGTAAATAAGCGTTTTTAATAGTGATTGTGGGGGCGGGCTTTAACGGGTCGCCCGGTTCAACTTCCCAAGAAATAGGCGGGGCTTTACCGGCTACGGCGATACCCTCCCCCCATGGACTTGGTAAGGTCACATCGTTAGGGGGTGGGCTTCCCCATGGCATACCTAGGCGATTATCTAGGGCCTGTATCGGGTCACCTTCGGCCGCTGCCTGTATGGTTACGGATAAATCGAAAACAGCGGAACCCGCACCCGGGGGCGCATAACTCCCAGTTAAATCAAACTCGGCCGCAGTGGAACCCGGCGGGGCATACAAACCGGATATAGTAGGGGTTAACTTAACCCCAGAATAAAACCAGCTACCCACGGCGCGGCGGTCATTGGCGCCCCGGGCGTTTGTGCTGTTATCCCATGGCAGGGCGCTAATGCTATCGGCAAAAAACTGGGAATAATCCCAAACCCCTTGGGTTATTCGGTCAAGCTCTACCCCTTTGCCCCATGGCTCTATATTGCGAACGTCCCGGGCTAAGCCTTGGCCGTAACGGGCCGCTAATGCCAAATCAACCGGGGCGGATTCCTGCCATTGGGCGGCTTGCTGTTTGTCTTGTGGTTTTGCCTTTTGCCAGTCCCCCCGGGCCTGCACATCACAAACGGCAGACACCCGCCAGCCGGTGGCGTGGTTTCTATCGGTTGCGGTGGCAGTGGTCCAAGCGGAACGGGCGCGGCTTATAATTCTAGCCATAGTTAGCCCTTAATTAGGGGTTAATGGGGTCCGGCGTTATGGGTCCGTGAATTTGCGGGGCCGGGTATGGGGCCGGGTCTAGCACGGCGGTGCCGGTGGCGAATGGTTTGTCGTTTACCCATTCGGTAGGCGCCGGGCCAAGGGCTCCCGCTACGGTCACGGTATAGGTGTAGCCATTGGCAGCCGGTGGGTGAATCACATCACCCACGGACACCGCTAAGCCCTCCGAGTATTCCCGGCCATAAGGGGCATAAACAAACGCATACACCGCGGCACTGGTGCCAATATTGGCGGACCATTGCCCAGTAGAAGGGCTGGCCATAACAGCGGCTAAATGCTTTTGCTCGGTGGCGCTCACTATATGAACCTCTCCGGCGTAGGGCTGGCCGTCCCGCAGCAAAGTGCCGCTTAAGGTGTGGCTAGGGTCCACCTCCGCCCCCGGGGGCTCGGTAAAGTTTAAAGCCGTCACCCCTTCGGTATATGTAAAAGCATCGTTTACCCAGATTCCCGAGCTGTCATAAGGAAAAAACAGTACCTTTTTAGGTGTATCGAAAAAAGAACGCGGAACATTTAGCGGGTTTTGATTTTTCCACTCAAAAAGCTTATTAAATCCAACCGCATCAAAAAACCGAACCACTCCGGGCGTGGCCGGTAAATTTGTATTAAGAGCCACATACTCGACACCCGAAAGAGACGAAAACGAAAAACTCACCTGTTCAAAAACGGCCTTAATTATTGTTAAGCTCATTATGGCCACCTACTCGCAGCAATCGGCACAAAATTAACCGTCGTGTTATATGCCTCGTCAACAAATAAAGCCATATACTCCAAGCCATCAGGCAGCATAACCGGGGCCTTAAAATCCGCACCGGGCAGCAATTTACCAAGAGCATTGCCGGACGGGTGAAACATATCTAAAAAGACAGGTAAAACACACAAAGGATTACCTCTTGTGCCTGACGATGAAGTTTTTTCTATTAGGGTCGCGGGTATTAGCGCACTAAAATCTATGCCCTCAAGGTCTTCGGCATATTTATAGGGCATTTCCGAGCTTGACTTAATAAAATGCCATAAGTAGCTAACCCCATACGGCGAATTGGTTCGCATACTGCCATTAAAGTGGCGCAGAAAGGTAGTAGCCATGGAATGGCTTTGGCCGTATTGATACATAGCACTAGACGCACCCGAATAAGCGCTATTACTCCTATTTCCTCCGCACACAATAAAATTACCAAGCGCGGGGTTTTCGCCGCTAAACAAGGCATCTGAAAAAAACGCGGCGCCGCAATAAAAAGAACAATGATAAGACGTACTATTAGCCGAATTCAGCGTTTGACCATAGGCCGTCGGGTAACAATGTAAATAAAAGCTGTTTTCAGTTGCCAATAAAATAAATTTTAAAAAGCGTGTATCCGACTTATTCCAATTTATAGACGAATGCGGCAGCGTCATAAAATGGTCAACCGTTCCCGCACTGCCATGGGCTACGCTTCTATCACCACCCCAGTCATTTACTAGGTCGTCCGGCGACAAAGCCGAGTCACACACTTTAACGATGGGGTCCCAATATGACAGGCTTTTAGGCTCTATACACATTACCCCGGTTTGCGCTTGATTAGTTAAGGCGTATCGGTAGCCAGTACCGGCAGCGATTTCATCGTAAACAAACGACCACCCCGCCCCAGCCTTTCCCGTATAGCCATCAACCAAGCAAGCCTTTAGAATTTCATACAAACCATAATAGCCCCGCTGACCGTCGTTAGTTATGCCGGTTTGCGTACTTTCTGGGGGCCACGTTAAGCCCGCATCATCCGCACTATAAATTGTTAAATTACTAGCCATTTCTAAAACTCCAAACAAAAACCCGCCAGCCGGTTACCCGGGGCGGGTTTGTTTTAACGCTGCTTATTGGTCGGTGTCGCCGCGCGCTTGTACGCTAAAGCTATCCGTTTCTAGGGACGCCGGGCCGGGCTGAATTGAGCGGATACACCACACCGGGAACGCTGCCGCCTCGGTGTCAAATCGCACAATATTGCCACTTTGCCAGCCTGTCCCCCATGCCTCTTTTTTAATGACAAAATACGGGACCCCTGTAACCGGGTTAACTGGCGCACAATCCGCGGTTGTGGCGCCGGTTTCAACTTGGCCGCGCTGTTCGCTAATCACGTTAAACGAAGTGGCACCGGTAAATTGAATTTTCCACTTGTCCTGTACCGCGCCGCGGCTGTCCATTTCTATGGGGTAATCCACGTCATTTAGACGGGCGTTTGTGGCGTCCGCGGTTAGATCACTAGGGAACTGACCGGATACGTCGGTTTTTTGCGAGAACAAGCCGGTTACGCGGGCTTGAACATCACCCGCCAGCGCCGCACTAGACACCATGGACCCAGCCGGGAAATCTCTAACAAGGGGTAACGCTAAATTTAACGTACCGTCTAAGCTGGTGTCATTGCATAGGGTCATTTCCTCTATGCGACTGTAGAGCGTAAACGGCGCGGTTAAGGCTTGCGCGTCACCATCTTGAAGGGTTAGCGGGTCCGCCATGGTTACCGTTCCCGCGGCTAAGTCTGCGGTATATTGGGCCGGGTCCAGTTCCTTGCCTGAGCTATCCAAAATAAACACACTGGCTAGGTCAGTGGTGGCGGTATCAAATACCTGACCGGCGGCCGGGGTGTCTAGGTTGGTTTCTTTTGTGCTATGAACTACCAGCACATCACCGCTTTTGAACACCGGAACCATACCGTTAGACGGCAAGCGCACCGAGTCCACACCTATTACAGAATCACCCAGCGGAACCGAAGCCGCTTGAATGGCGTTAACCGTAACCAAGGTAGTAGAAACCCAGTCCCCGAAATCAACATATATTTGCCCGCTATCAAAATCAATGAAACCACGCTCGCCACTGTCAATGGTTGGCTGCCCTATTCGAGCCCACGAACGGCCGAAGGTATCACCATAAAATGGCTGGTCGGGTAGCTTGTCCGGGTCCAGCGTATTGCCCGAAGCGTCGCGGCTAAATTGAAATAATGTACCGTCCTCGTTTGCTTTCAATATCACCAAGTCACCCATAGGGTCAGTGTATTTAATTTGCAACGAACCCGGGCGAATATCACCGGCAGGCAAATAATAATAGGCGCGGCGCTGGGGTTGTACTGGCTCGCCACTGTCTTGCAAACCCGCCAGCGATTCCACGTTAAGGCTACCGGCTAATGGGGCGTCTAACTCGGCCCATGTTTCGCCATTGTCCCGCACAATACTGCCCACACTGACACCGGCGCCGGTGGTGGTGTTGTATTGATTGAATACACGGCCTTGCTTGTCCTCGAAATATACCTCGCTACCGATTTTAAAAAATACGGTGCCGGGCTGGGTTGGCTCACTGTATAGCGGCACGGTCATGCTTCCCGCTATGGCGTCGCTATGGGGCGTCACTACCTCGCCCGTTAAGCGGCGTTTACACTCCACATGCTGGGCTGGAAATTGCCAATTGTTCGGGGTGGTTAAGCTGCTTTCTACCACCCACTTTGTACTAGGTAGCTTGTGGCCCGAGGCGACGGACTTATTAATTTCCTTGTGTATTTTATAGGTGTACTTGGTTTGCAACTGGGTAAGGTCAATAACCGCCTGCCCGTTGGATTCGTTAAACGTCCCCACTACGTCCGCATCAGAATAGGAACTTCTATAAAGGTTTCCGTTTCGGGCGAATAAATACAGGGTGTCATAGTTAACGTTCTTAGATACCCGGGTATTGCCGTTTTGATAGCGGTACTCATTCGTAATGTGGTTACAAATACGGAATTTAAAGCGAATCGTATCCCCCGCGAACGTCGGCGCAGCCGAGGAAAACGTAAACGACGTTCGATCAATATTAACCTGTGGAATGGTGATATTTTCCACCGTGGGGGCTTCGGCGTAGGCGTTATAGTTAATGGTATAGCTGCCATCATCCGCCAGCACATCCGGGCTAATATAAACGTCGCTACCAGACTCAGCCAACACCACACGGGCGGAACCATCACCAGTAAAATTATATTCGCCATCATTGCGGCTTAGGGTTTTTGCTTGCCCCCCTGCGGTCCAATTAATGGTAACCGGTCCGCGGTCAATATCTTTACCTAGGGCTAAATATATCTCGCCATTAATATTAGAAAATGCGGCGGCGGTTTCGGCGCTGATTTCGGACCAGCTAACCAATACCATGCTACCTAACTCCGGCAGCGCTTCGCAGGTTAGCAAAACCGTTCCCGTGTCATAATTAACCGAACCGGACCCAGTACCTACAAGCTTGCCGTTACCGTCGTCTCGAACGCTTACCCAGTCGTCGCCATAGCGATAATGTAACGCCACCGAGCCGGGGGCCGGGGCAGGCTTAAGGGTAAAGGTCCAGTTAATACCGCGGCTTAAATTGGTTACGTCCTCGGTTTCGGTGTAGACCGGCGTATTATCGACGGTAACCGGGATATAACTAACCGAACCAGAATAAGCCCCTTTTGAGTCGTACTGTATGCGGCCGGTTAATAGGTCCACGGCTGGCGCATCATTAAAGCGTTCTGTACCGCTGTCTTTTACCAGTACGCCGCCCTCCTCTCGATACGTGGCCCCTGAAATCGTTAAGCTAATGGACCCCGGGGCGGCTGGCGTAGGCAATAAAACCGCGCCGTCCCCTGCGGTTATGTCTACGTCGAATACCACGGCTTTGGCGTTCGGGCTGGTTTGTACTCGCTGGCCATTGGTTACCGGCAAATCTAAAAACGGGTTTTCAATGGTGGCCACGGGTAAAAGCTGCTGAAAAATCTGGTCCACTTTAATGGAAGTGGCCGCACTACTGGCCGCCACTTCTAACGGGCGGGTGCCGTAATAATTCACACCGTTAGCGGGCTGGGTTCGGATTATTTTTGTTTCGTTATTTACAACCGGGGCCGCTGTTCCCGCGGTAAAATCGCGCTCTAAAGGACTGGTTAAACGAATTAAAATATTTTGCGCGGTAAACGTCGAATACCCATTATTCACGTAATAGGTGAAATTCTTAGTTGTTACGGTCATGGTTTTGACCTGTACAAATTGCTCGGTACTTTCGTCGCCGTCGGCAATCAATACCAAGGTGTCGCCCAGCTTAGGGGGTTCCGCACCCATGGGCGCCCAGCACTGCAAATCTGTTTGGCCTTGCAAGTGTACGCCGTTTAATTCAATAGAGCTTTTTCCGGCTTTTACAACAAACGATTCCACCGCATTGCGCGCATCTTGGCGGGTGTCGTAATGGCTGCCCAAAGACATTAAAAACATATTAACGCGCGGGTCCGCTGGCGGGGCGTCGATAATAACATTAGCACCGCTGTAGGCTTCGGCATTGGCTGCACGAATAGCCATAAATAATTTTCGGAACTCTACCGCGCCGGTGGTTCGATCTAAACGGCTAATATCCGGCCACACGTTCCCGCTTTCGCCGCTTTGCACTTGGCGGGCGGTCATTTCTCCGCCACCGTCTACGGCGTCACTCATGCGTTCGGATTCTAAAAATACGACTTCATTGCTTGCTATAGGCATTTTTATTTTTCCCAAAAAAAAGCCCCGGGGATTAGCCGGGGCTTTTATTTATTATTAAAAATTAGACTGTTAAAAATTTAACGGTTAACTCGAATTTGTCGGACGGGTCCGGGTTGGCTATGTCGATTACACCGGCCGCGTTAATGGGCTGGTCCCCATCAAACACCACGTTTATAGCCTCGCCAGTGGGCAGGGTTAATATAAACTCGCCGCCAGTACTGGCAAAACCGAACAGCTTGGTTAAGTCCTGATAGGTTAGCCAAAATGGTGATAGCTCTAGCGGGCGACCACCCGCCAGCGCCCGGGACTGAATAATTAACGCGCCATCTAAAGCATGGGCCGCGGACTGTTTTAAGGGCAATTGATTAAAGCGATTTTGCCAAACGATATTATCCGGCAAGGTTAAAGCCTCGCTTAAATCCACCTTTTCTATTTTTGCCATATATCCCCCATGGCTGGCCTATAAAGACCTTACGTCATTAATCAGGGCCTCGATGGTGGCGGCGTCACCTTTTACGGTTCGTTCCTTTCCACCAATCAAAAGCGTTACAGAACGCTCATTTTTTTGGCCCTTCGTATTTTCGGCAATTTCTTTTAATACGTCGTCGTTAGAAGGCCCGGAATTAATGCGGTCCTCTTTCGCGCGCTTCTCCTGGTCTTTTGCCTTTTGCACTTCGATTTTTTGCAAGCGTTCCAGCTTCTTTTTAGCCTCTTGCAAGTCCTCTATTGCTTCCCTATTCCCCTGCTTTCGGGCTTCCTCTAGCTCTACGTCTATGGCCTGTATTTCCGACTCATAGCGAGCCGCTGCGGCGTCGGCATAGCGTCCTTGGGCTTGGGCTAGGCGCTGGTCAATACTGGCTAAAGTATTTGCGGCGCTTTGCTCTAGCTGGTCAAACGCGGCGCGGGCCTGTTCAATCTGACCGCGCAACCCTGATAAGCTGGCATCGTCTAATAGGTCCATGCTGCCCACCATGGTTTCGGCGCGGCGAATCATGGCAATAGACGGGGTTTCTGTAGCGTCGAACGACTCGGCTAGCTTTTCTACGCTGGCCTTTTGTTGGTAAAACTCTACTTCTACCTCTCGGGCGGCTACCGCCACGCCTTTCATCCATTTTTGAAAGGGGTTAGTGGTAACGTGTGTCATTGAGCGCTCTAGGGCTTGCAATGCTTGCTCGGCTTTTTCCGTGTAATACTCCACACCCGTGGCCACACTGCGGCCTAGGTTTGCCTCGAACGCCTGCCCGGCTTTTTCACTCAGGGAATACGTTAGCGCGCTGGCTGCGTTAAAAAAGTCCGCTAACATGCTGCCGGTGCTTCTTACTTGCTCGGCCGCTTTGCCGGTGCTTTCGGTAATAGACTGGTTTACGTCCTCGGTAGCTTTGGCCGTTTCTCTTATGTCCTCGGCCGCTTCCTCGGCGTTTTCGCCCAGCCCTGCTAGCTGGTCTTTTGTTATGCCCAGTGTTTCAGCCCAGCGAGCGTAACGGGCGTCTACTTCGTCAACAAAAACCCCCTGCGCCTCCATTTTTTCTAAATGGGTTTCTAGGCCGGGTAACAATGTGCCGGTTATGGTTCCCGCTAGCCCGTCGGTGGCCTTGGCGCTTTGCTGTATTTGTTCCTCTAGCTGCTTAAAGCCCTCCGGGGTTTTAATCTTTTCAAGGGTAGCGGTTAAGCCTTCCCCTAAAATACGCTGTAGGTCCTCGGTGGCTATTTCGGTTTTGCCTAGCTCCTCGATAATGGCGCCAAAGCTGCTAATTGCCTTTTGTGTTGAGTCCCCCACGCCGGTGCTAAGCTCTTTAAAATTTAAACCCAGCTCGGCGAATAGCTCGCCTAATTTAGCGTTTGAATCGTCCGCATTTTTGCCGGTGGTTTCTAGCTGATTATTTACCGACTCTAAACCACTGGCGGCGGCTTCGGTTTGTTCCTTGCTTTTTTCTGCGGTGGTTCCAAAGGCGTCGAAACTGGTTTTAGTTTTTTCTATTGCGTCGTCCAGTTCCTTAAAGTTTTGCTGCAAATTTTCCGCTGTTTCGGTTACCTGAGTCCCCAAGCTATCCGCAATACCTTGCGCCCACTCGGCCGCATCGTTTCGCCCGAAAAATTCATTAACACCGGCTAAGGCTTCAAAAAATCCCTGTGCAAATTTGGCTACCGCTATTTGGGCGCTGTTAAAACCTATCTGGAAAGTATTAACAAAAACCCGGGTGATATTAACCGCGCCGCGTAATGTACTGGCCACCAAATCCACGGCGCCAACCATGAGCGCGCTGTTATCTTTTGCACTATCGGCAGCATGACCAAATAACTCGGCCACGTCCCGCAAAAGGGCTTTAATAGATTCGTTTTCAGTAATGAAAGCGGACCAAGATTCTAACGACTCGGCCACCTTATTGGCCGTAATATCCATGGCCCCGGCAAACGTTACCCCGGCGTTTTCGGCAGCACCCTCAAAGCTTTTTGATAGGTTTTCAACCACCAGCGCCATGCGCTCGGTTTCACCGGCGGCGGCGTATTGGGCTTCGGTGGCGTCGGTAATGTTCACCCCAAACGATTCTAGGGCGGTTATGTTGTCGCGCACTGCGTCGCCTATGGCTTCGGCGCTGCCTATGGTGTCCGCGTCCGCGTCGCCGCTTTCGCGCTTGGCCTCGGCCATATCCAATAACAGGGGCGTTAATTTTTGAACCTGTGCAGCGGTTAGCCCATAGGTGGCTAGCTTTTCCTGACTGGCTTTTATTTCTTCGTCGCTAAAGCGGGTGGTTTGTTGTAGAGCGGCGGCCTGATCTTTTAGGGCCTGTATTTGTTGCTCGGTGGCACCGCTTACCTGTCTTAACGTGCGCTCTAATTTTCGGTTTGAATATTCCGCATTGCTGGCGCCAGTAACAAACGATTTTAAACCAAGGATTAGGCCGCCAATGGCAGCACCCACCAAGGTAACCTTACTAAGAAGGTTAGACCAACTGGTAGAAAGGCCCTTAACCTCGCCCTCGGCTTCCGAGGCGCTGCGGCCTGCTTTTTTAATTTCATCCCCTAGCCTGCCGCTTGCCGTTGCGGCTTCTTTGCTTTGAGCTTCTAGGCGAGCCTCAGCGGTGCTTAGCTCTTTTACATCGGCCCCGGTGGCGGTTACCTTGGCTTGCATCTTGGTAAGCTGGGAAACATAGCCTTTATGGGACCGTTCCGCCGCTGCGGCTTGTAGGCGGGCCTTATTTAATGCGTCGGCCATTTCCTGAGTAGGCACCCCGGCGCTACTCATTTCTCGCTCTAGCTGCTCTACCGAGGCGGCGGCCTCTTTAAACGCGGCGTCGCTGGCCTCTACCGCACCCTCTAAGTCTTTGTATTTTTTAATTAGGGTTAGTTGGGCGTTTGTGTCTTTTAATTCGGCGTCGGCTTGTCGCTTGGCTTCCCGTAGGTCGTCTAGGCTTTGGGCCATTTCCTCGGTTTCGGGGGTTATTTCGTTTTCCGCCGAAAACAATAATTTTATTAGGTTTTTCGCGTCCATAATCTAGCCGCCTAGGTATCTGAAAAATTCTGTTTTTATAAAATCGTTAGTGCGGGCTACTAGGTCGCTTTCGTCCCTTGCCCACCTAAATGCGCTGGCCACACTGGTGCTGTATAAAATTTGTATATCGCGCTTACCGGGACCCGTGCGAACCGCTATACCCTGATTACCGTTTTTTAAGTCCATGTAAAAAGCGCGCTTGAATAAAAAGCTTTGCCCTTGGCGCTTAAATTTAATGTCAATTCCCGCGCGTTTTTTAGGTACGGTTTTTCCCCGGGTCCATTTCTGGGAATGCTTAAAGCGGCGGGCTTGGGTTCGGCGATCACGGGCAACAATGGACGCCTTGGGACTGGCAACGGTGGCGGGGTTTGTTTTTAATCGACTTTCAACATAGGCGGGGCTAAGTTCGTATCGGTCCGCTATGTATTCGCTTTGCTCGATTCGGGCTTTTTCAATGCCCACATTCATGGCTTTTACTATGGACTCTTGGGCTTTTTTTCCGCCGGTCCTTATTGCATCAGCCACGCCCGCCAAGTCGTTGGCATTTATAGAAAAATCACGGGCCATAAACGAAAAAACCCGGCGCTTTGCCGGGTCCTCAAAAATAGGGGGAAAATTTAGAAGTGTCTAAACTAGGGCGCCCTCGATGGCGGCGGCGCTTTTCATAGACAAGCCGGGCATTTCAAAATTACCGGCAGAAGTGTTTAAAATTAATGTACCGGCTCTAATTCCGGCGGGCTTAAACTCGGTAGATTGCACCGCGCTTTTTAAAACCTTTTTTTGACCAGAACCAAAACGATTTATCAATACCTTGTCGCCGGTCACCTTGTAATTTGTAAAACGGGTTTTCATAAACAAGGCTAAAACAATACCGAAAACAATCATCCAAATAACAGGGGTGGCCGCTTGGTTTTCGTTATAGAAACCAATAAAAACCATGGACGCTAACCAAACTAAACTTTTTGCGTAAAAACCAATAAATGGGCGGGCTGTTATTTCCATATTCAGGACTCCTAAAGTACCTAATTAGGTTATAACAGTGGCCACCCATTTGGCAAGCCTAGGGGCTTACTAAGCTTTTACGCTCGGGGCTTTCACCATACGCATAAACTTAGATTTACCGGCGCCCTTGGTTTGGTCCGGCAATGCTTCGCCCGGTAGCTCGATACTGCCGTAGCCGTCCGTAATTGCGCCAAACGAGGCCGAAGGCGCAATTTTTACACTGTGGTAAAGAATATTAAACGGCTGCCCGCTTTGGGCTTCGTTGATACCTTCTACCAATACAGGTACGGCCTTTTGAGTACCCGCCAGCATTTCCAGAGACGTAGAGCCTAGGGCAACATAATCAACCACAAGGGTCGTACCTTCGGTAATAGCGCCACCCTCTAGCACCTTAATGCCGGTTTGCGTTACTTCGTAATCCGTGCCAGCGGTAAAGGTTTGCGGGGTTTGCGCATCGTCTTGCACTTGTACCGCTTCGCCAACTTTTACAAACGCATCTAGCGGCACCAAGCCGCCCGGGGCGGGTGCGGTTTGCTTTTCGCCTGTAATGGCAGTGTCCGCGCTTGTTTCGATTTTTAGCGCTTGCAACGCAAGGGCTAGGTTATCGTCGTTATAATCGCTTAGAGTCATTGCTAGCGATACCGCGTTAACAATCGTTAACGAATCATATTTACCGCCACCCGGTAAGCGGCTAGGTATGCTTTTTTCTTCTGTCTCGATTGTGTGGGTTAGCGACGGCACGTTACCAACGTGGAAGCCAGCGATATAAACTTTAGCCGAGCCGTAAAAGGTTTCTTTTTCAAAGGCCATGGGTTAGCCCTCCTTAAAATTTTCGTGGTGTATGAAGTTAAACGCCAATACAAACCGGGCCACCTTAGAGCCGACCTGTGGGTACAAGTAGCGCGCCTCGGTTTCCTGAATTTGAAAAGTGGTGTTATTGCTTAACTGTTTAGGGGTTGGGTAAATGGCTTTGCGCACGTCGAACAAAAGGCGGTCTAAGTGGTCGCTAGGTCGTTCGCCGTCGGGAACAGGGATAAACCCATTAATGTAAACCTTGCGGGAAAGCTGTATAGATTCCACGCGCTGGCCGGTTGGCACTTGGTTAACTGGGTTATCCGTTGTCTCGATAATTAACAAAGGGCTAGCCAGTTCGGACATATCCGCGGGCTTATCTGCAAAGCTATGGGATATATCCGGGCTGGTGTAAAACCCTTTTGTTTTATCAATTGCGCTTAGCACACTATCCACCCAGTCGGTGATTAGTGTGGCAATCATGTGGGTTTCAATGCGTAGCGGTTAAGGCCCGCGCTTTTGTCTATTGTTTCGTCAATAAAATAAGTGCGGGAATCAATGGTAAATACCGGGGCGTCGCCCCACTGGGCGGCTACTTCTGTTAAAACCGCCAGCTCAATATAAGAGCCCGTTACCCGGTCGTTATCGTCATAGTCTTTAGCGTCCCGGTCGATTATTGCGTCAATGGGGCCAGAATAAGCCCCACCGACACAATTAACCGTTTCGCCAAAAGAGGCCACAACCGCGGCGGCGGTCATGGCTCTAGTGGCTTGAATGGCCATTACAGAACGCTAGTGAACAATAGGCCCGCATCTTTACAGGTAACGATTTCGTTAACCTCTTGCACAACCTTGGCGCCAGTGGTGCCGCGGGTGCCGCGTTCTTCATCTTGACCAGTTAGGGCCTCTAGCGCTAAGGATTCCGGGCTAAAGCCGAACGTACCGGCCGCCTCTTCTAAGGCTGGGTTAATATCTGGGTTTACGTGAATAGCACCAAATACACCATTCCAAACCTTAGACATAGCAACATTGCTACCTTTTGAGGTGTTAACCAAGGCGTCGCCCACTATGATGCTGTCCACCTCGAATAAATCCGCCAGCGCTTGTAAAGACGCTACACCCTTTTCGGAACCGGACGCGCTCACCGCAGCCACTACGCTTTTATGGGTGCGAAATTTAGTTAACACGTCACGACCGAAAACCAAGTGGTTAGCGCGTAATAACATATCGTCTAAATATTCCATGGTTTGACCCACTAGGTCGGCGGTGTCGTCACTTACCTTTTTGGTGCTGTCCGCACCTAGCGCCTGATTTACTGCAAAGTTAGACGCCTTTTTGAAAATTTGCGCGGCGCGTACTTCACGACCATCTAAAATTTGACCGGTAAGGTTGCGAACCATACCCGCCACTAGGTCGATACCTTCCGGCGCTTCCTCAATGCGTTTGTTGCTCATGTAATCGCGCAACGCATAACCGTGTGTCTCGCCTAGGTGGTCCTTTAAACCTAGGGTCACTTGGTTAGGTATAGCGGTATCACCCACACGGGAATCGACCGCGCGCAAGTTTTCTTTATTTGGGTTTAGTTCGTAGTACTTAAACTCTGATTTACCAACGATTTTACGGGGTAAAACTAAGTCGGCGATTCGCTTGCGCTGTGGTACGGCTAACGCTACGGCGGTACGAACTGGATCACTTACAAAATTTACATTTTCGGCCATGTTAAGGGCTCCTTTAAAAAAAATTCAGGCACAAAAAAAGCCGCTAAAAAGCGGCTTTTTTCATGGTTTTGTTTTGATGAATGAAAACGACGGACACAAAAAAACCGCTAAAAAGCGGCCTGTATCCAGCGAGGGTTAATTACCTAAATTAGGCGGTTTCGGTTTTGGCCGAAGCTTGATTAATAGCAACCTGCGGCACGTATTGCACTAGGTCGCCATCTTGGCCACCCTCTAACAGGTAACCAGCGTAGTACTCGCCTTCCTCGGCGGCTACGGCTTTACCAGCCGCCCCGGCATTAATGTAAGCGCCAGCCGATAAAGTGGCGCCAAGCTCAACCATTACACCCGGGCCGCCAATATCAACGGTAAAAGCGTCGCCGTCGGCGGTGCAGCCATGGGCAGCCACGCCAAGAATAGGGGCGCCAGTCGAGTCAACGGCAAGCCCTACCGTTCGGTCGGCGGTGCCGTCAAGATAAACAAAGCGGCCTTGTTCAACCGCGCCGCCTGAGTTGTTAATAGCGGTAATGCTATGCTTTAAATTTTGCATGGTTAAATTTCCTTGCGTGGTTTTGAATTTCTAAGTTATCGCCAATTGCGCGGCTAAACTTAATTAGGATTTAGAACGGGCTGCCACTTTTGAAATGGCGTCATCTAGTGAAATTTCGCGGTTTTCCGCGGCTTCGTCTTTTACTAGCTGTTTAGCTTCGGCCAATAGCTCGGCACCTGTTAGCGCTTTAGGCGCCGGGGTGTCGTCTTCACTATCCGGGCTTACTTTGTTGGCGTCATCGTCGCTAGCGCCTTCTAATACCGCCTTACGCTTGCCAGATTCCGCGGCCATTACCGCAGCATTTAGGGCGTTAATATCGCCGCCGTCTTTGATTGTGCTAGTAATTAGCTCGTTATGGCCTAGGGCGTCGGCTTCTAGCAATTTAGTAACACGGGCGCGCTCGCTTGCTTGTGCGGCTTCGGCTGCTTCCGTCTTAGCGGTTTCTAGTGCTTCGGCGTGCTCCGATTCAAAGCGGGCGGACGCTTGCGTAACCGCTGCGTTTTCGATTTCGGCCAATAGCTCCGGGTTTTGCTCGGCCAGTTCGGCGCGGGTTTTAATGGTCATAGACTGACCTCCTTTTGTGGTTTTAGTGGTGGCCGGTTGGCCGTTGTTTAATTCATCAATTAGGCTTTTCAGCGTTCCCAAGCGGTCCGCTAAATTGGCGTCAATGGCAGCCTGCCCGGTTACGACGGCGCCAAAATTGCCAGCCTCTACCAGTGCGGTAGGGTCCATATTTCGCCCGGTGGCCGCCTCCTCAATAAACACCGATTCAACGGTATTTATACGGTTTAAATAAAGCGCCTCGCCGTCCGGGTCATCCGGTGCTAGCCGTTTATTTTTTGCATTAGCTGACACCAGTTCCTTTGTGCTTCCGTCATCGGTGGCGCTATAGGTTAGGACCACACCAATAGAGCCCACAAAGCCCGTTTTACTAATTACGATTTCGTCGCACTGGGACGCCAGCCAATAGCCAGCCGAGCAAGCCTTATCACCCACATAGCCAATAATGGGCTTGCCGGTTTCTTCTCGAATCATTCGCAGGTATTCGGCCGCTTCCGACATTGGGGCGGCGTCACCGCCGGGGGTGTCAAAATCCAACACCATGGCACTAACCTGCGGGTTATCCCCTAGGTCTACCAAGTCCTTAATTAGGCACTCGGTAGAGGTGGCCCCACAAAAATCGGTCATTAAATTAGCGCGGCGAAACATAGCCCCGGACACCGGGACCACGGCAACGCTGCCGAATATTTCAACCGGGCGGCGGGCTTGTAATGGCTTGCCATCGGCATAACCAAGGGCCTGTAAATCGTCGCGATTAACAACGGCCTCCATAATATCCAAATAGCTCGGCTCAATAGCCCAGTTAGTCGAGGCCATAGCCTTTTTAATTAGTGCTAGCGCCATTTTCTCTACTCCTCGGGTTCGTCTTTGTCTACTTGGTCCGTGGGCTCTACTGGCTCTACCATGGACATGGTGGCGCCCAGTATTCCCGCCTCTTGGTCTTTGCGTTTTTCCGCTGCGGCTACCGCTCTTACCTGATCTTGGTCTAGGCCATGGCGGCGGCTTTCAATCGTGCGGTTTGTTACCCGGGTTTCTAGTCGAATTTTCGCAGCCGTGGCCGCTTTCACTTCGTCAATTTCACCCACTGGGGCGCCGTGCCACATACAGGACAAATAAGCCCTACGGGTTTGGCGATCACCAAAAAAGCCCGGCAGGTTTATGCGACCTTGGGCGGCCGCTTCCTCTATAACCATTTCATAAATGGGCTGGCAAAAATCCCGGATAAATTCGCCGCGCTCAACCGCCAGCCAGTTAGCAAACATCATCAGCGCCGCCTTACTGGCTGAATAACTGGCCGTAAAATGGCGGGCCAATATTTCAAACGGCAAGCCGGTGGCGCTGCCTATGTACGTGGCCAGCTTGTCCATAAATGGGCCTAGGTTTGGATTAGGGCGGGTGGGGTCCGCTATGGTTACGTCTTCGTCCGTTCCTAGGTCAATTATGGCGCCGTCGTTTAGCTCGATTGGCTCGTTACTGTCTTGCGCATCGGTGGCCGGTTGCGTGGTTCCTGCTGCCCCTGCCATGGCACCGCCGGGGGCTAAGCCGTTGGCTATGCCGTTGGGGCTTTTATGGGTCACAAATACCGTGAATTTAGAGCTTATTACGCTGGCTAATAATTCCGCGTCTACGGTTTGCCCTAGCTGCTTAATGGCGGTCACTACCGGGGCTAAATCAGGGACCCCTAAATACTGCCCCGGGCGGTTTGCCTTGTTATTAACTAACAAAAAGTTAACCCAGCCATTAGCGCGCTTATGGGAAACGGCTTGCCAGTCCCCGCGCTTTAATCGCTTGCCCGGACCGTTTGGCATTCGCTTAGCGATATGAATTTTTTTAATGCGTCCGCGGCTGTCTGTTTCTACACCGCTGCGCAGTCGGTCGGTGTTTTTCTTGCTTTCGGGATTGCAAAGCCGGTCCGCTTCCACTGTATGAATACGGTGGCCGCTTTCTAGTTCGCCGTCGTTTACATAAGGCAAAAGCACCACGCCGGTGCCGTTCATGTTTTTACAAAAATACGTTTCGCGCTGCTTTTGAAAAAAGTTTTTAAGCCCTTGGTAGTCGCTTTCTTTGCTCTCCGCCCAGTCCATGAAAATGGCTTTCATTTCGTCGGCTAGCTGTTCGGCTTGCTCTAGGGTGATACCTAAAGCGGCGTGATTAATGACCGGCTCGGGAATCAAACCGGCGCCTATTACATACTGTAATTTGGTATCTAATGCGGCGGCGGCTATGTGAGTATTTTTGTACAGGTCCCGGCTACGTTCGCGCATTACCGGGGCGGCTATATCTAGGTCGTCGTTTGCGTCCGCGCCACTGGTTCCCCAGTTTTTAAAAATCTTGCGCTTTTTGCTGGCGCCTTCGTATCCGCCCCCGTCGTTATGAGCTAAGGCGTCTAGCTTCATTCGGCTAACTTTACGCTTTAGCGCCCATTCGGGGGCTATGTGTTTCAGAATTTCCATGTATTCCCCCTAGGATGAAATAGCCGAGCGAATACGAATACCGCGCCCGTATAAAAGCCGCTCTAATCGCTCCCGCTCAATTTGCAAATCTTTTAGATTCGCTTGGGTTACTTGCTGATTTCCGCCGGACCCGGAAAAGCTAGCGGACTGCCCAGCGGTCATAATTCGGCTAATGGCCGCGTCGGTTTCTTCTAGCTGTTTTAGTAGCCGGGCTCGGTAAGCATTGGCAGACATATAGCCCCCCTTAAAATTTAAGAATGGCCACTACTGCGCACACGGCGCCCCCTTCGAGGTGCCGGGGCGCTTTGGGCGGCCGGTGGTGGTAATTGATTGGCTTGGGTGCTGGTTACTTGGTCCGGCAATGGGGCTAAATGGCCCACGCCTTCTATTTCAGCCGCTACGGCGGCCAAGGTTTCGCAGTCGAAAAAGTGGTTATCTTTGCGCAATTTCACCCAATAAAATGCGCCGTTTTGCTTCACTAGGCGAGCCTCGGCGGTCACCTGTTTGCAATAGTCGTCCGTTATACCCTTATATACATGCCAGTCGCCCGGGTCCCCTTTGGGCCAGTTAATCCGGCTATGTACCCAGCTCTTAAAGTAGTCGGTATTTATTAGGCAAAGCTGCAAAGCTTGCCCGGGGTTAACTAGCTTGTCCTCGATAGGGCTTAGCTTGTAGTACTTATCCATAGTCTTTCGACCACGGGCAGGAACCACCCACGGGAACAACTTAGCGGCCCACTCATAAACCCGGTGGGCTTCGTTTTTAGCGGCGGCCTTATATGCCGAGTCCACCAAAACCCGCTTAATGGGATAGCCCCCGCGGCCATGCTGTAAATGCTCTAGCAATAATTGCCAAGTCGCCTCTTGGTCCGTCGGGCCGTGTATCTTTTCGGCACTAACTAGCCAGCTTTCGCGGTTGTAACCCCAACCACGAATAACAGCAAAAAAGCCGTCTTTTTGAACGTCTACCCCAGCCGTTAGGAATTGAACCCCGGCGGGTATGCTATTGATTTCGTAGAGCCCTTCTTTTTCTTTTACCGCTTCCCATGGTGGGGCGTCACCCGACACATTAAACAGCTCGCCAAAAGCGGTATTAACGATAGATTGAATAACCCCGGGGTCGCCTTTTTTCCGGGCGGTGATTAATGCGGCGGCTCGGTCGCCGAAGGTTTTCCAATTGGTGGTAAGTCCCGACACCCAAAAGCTGGCCGTACTCATTCCGTCCACGGGAATCATTTCGTGATAAGCCAGCCAATAGCGGCCGTTTTCGTCCCGCTCATATTCGGCCGGGGCGTCATCCTCTTGAATAACCCAAACGCCACCGGCTACCGGGTCCACTTCGTCTATGGTTTGAAAAGGCGAAATAAAAATAGCCGTTCGGTTTAATTCGGGTTTGTGGTGTTCGTGAATTTCACCACCGCAGCACGGGCAAGCGAGAAAAGCGTTTTTCTTAGCGTCCTTTGGTGCCCAGTCGTCGGCAATGTAAAGCAAGTCTAAACGCGGAATAAAATAGCTATCGCAATGGGGGCAACACCATGCCCAATGGTGGCGACTGCCTTGCTCGAAATCCTTCCAAATCGGACTATAAACGTCGTCTTTTTCTGCCACTGCCCAAAACTCCAAGCCGCCCACGTTTTCGGTTTCTACTCGCCCGGTGGTCGGTGTCGATACGCTCGAAACAGTCCCGCCTATCCAGTTGGAAACACGGGCTTTAACTAGCTCGGTGGGGTCACCTTCGCCGCCAATGTCGTTACTCATACGGTCGCGTTCATCAATAAGCGCGGAATAAACAGAGTGCGAGGCCAATTCAGTAGCGGAACCAGCCCAAGCAAAACCAAGGCGGACCCCGTTAATAATCTTTTCGGTTATGGTTTCGGCCTTGCCTTTTAGCAGGCCGTCCCATAAAGATTTAACGCCGAACAACATAGAACGAAGCCGGGTTTTACTTATGGACTCGGCTAACTTTCTGTTTGGTGTAACCCACAACATGGGGCGCGGCTGGTCGTCGAAATTGTGGCCGCAAATATTAAAAAGGCTTTCGGTCTTACCCATTTGCGAGCCCATCACACCCACAACAAAATCGAAATGCGGGCTAGCATGGGCGGCGGTGATTGCCTTCGACCACGGGGCGCGATCACTGTTAAATTTGCCGGGTTCAGGACTACCGGCGGGCATAATTCTTTTTTGATTAGCCCACAACCATGGCGGGCGTTTTGGTGGCGGGCTAATAGCCTTGGCCATACCCTCAATTAGCGGGGCAATATCAAAACTCTGGTTCGTCGGACTCGGGGGCAACTGCATTTATATTTAACTCCCGAATTTGTTCGGCGGCTGTACCCATAGCCGAATAAATAACGCTTTCAAATTCGGCAAGGGCGGCAGCTTCGTTTTGCTGATTTTTCAGTAGAGGGATAACCCGGCGGCCTACCGGTAAAATGTTTTGACTGACTGCGGTTAAGGCGCCTATACAAATACGCTCTACCAAGTCCCGGGGTAATAGTTGGCCCCGTTTTTCTTCTAGCTCTAGCTGTTTTAATTCAGCGGTTAAGTATTTTTCCCGGGCCACTTCGTCCACGTAATTTATGCCGCTAGTGTCCGGGCTTTGAAGTTTTCCGCCGCCTTGTTTGTTAGATTCAAATTCGACATACCAGCGCATTGCCGCGGTGCTTTCTATTTCTATGGGGCTTCCCTTCTTTCCACCCCCTCGGCTCGGCATACCTTGGGTGCAATAATTC
>CEPZ01087836.1_pt1 | contig 39109 bp, 67 predicted proteins | sample 530461 | NCBI WGS metagenome assembly CEPZ01 (sample SAMEA2620106, study PRJEB7988) | marine metagenome | isolation source: saline water (ENVO:00002010), including
CATCCCCGGTGCTGGCGTTGTGGGCGTAATTCCCGGTGCTGGCGTTGTGGGCGTAATTCCCGGTGCTGGCGTCCTTCTTGTTGATTAAATCTTTGAACCAGCCTGAGATATGCCAATCGACCGACACTTTGATGAAATCGCAAAGGCTGAGTTCTGCTTTGATGTTCAGTTTCGAAGCGACGGTTTTGCTGTCATCGTCTTTAACTTCGCCGTCCATTTCGACAATGGCGAAGCGGTTACCGTTTTCGATTGGATAAAAATCAAGAACGTCGCTAGGGTTTTGGCAGGCATGGAAGCCGCTTCCACACATTTCGACCGGGCCGTTATGCTCGAACGATTTGCCGACTTCGTACTGAAAGCCACGGCACTTAAGGTCTTTGTCAAATCCTTTGTAGGCGATAATTGGCCCGGACATCACACATCCTTTCGATTGGAATAACACTCAATAAAGCGGGCCGTGACCCGCTTTGATCAGTGCTGTGCTACTGCATTCAAATTGACATGCAAAACCGGCGTCCGAACCTCGTGCGGCTCCCAAGTGTCGATGTCGATCCGGCCCTCAGAGTGGGCTTTGACAACATCGGCATCGATCAGGGCGTACATCTGAGCGGTCGGCTCGACCCAAGTGAATGCGTTCTGAGACTTGGACCAAAGGGACACTTCAATGTCCTCAATGACCGGATCGCCGTTCTTGTCCTCAGATACGCGGCACTGGTACTCCACATCGGGAATGACCAGATCGTCGCGTACGGGAATGTCGATGGTGCCGAAGTGGGTGCTCATCACGCTCTCCTATGTTGCGCTGGGCGCGTTTCTCGCTGTGATGAATGTATATTAAGTTGGGATTATTCCCAAGTCAAGGGGGGAAAGTGGGATTTATCCCTATTAAAATGGGAAAGCGTGATTTGGTGCTATTTTGGGTAGGCCCTATCCGCGATAGGGATAGGAAATCTGCCAAACCTAACCATTGGAGTGATTGATGAAGGGATTATTCAACTGCAACATTAGTGTTGCGCCATGCCTGCTGAGAGCGGAGCGGCGTTTCCGCCGGGAACTAGCCCTTCCCTGATCTGTGCTCAGACCAACTCCGCATCCCGCGCGGGTAGGGTTTAATAGCACAATCCTATACTAAGGTATCATCCCCGTTTGGGGACTGTGAGGAGGGGCAGTGTATCTATTGCAAGAAAAAACTGATGCCTTTGTTATCTGTACGGCGTCGAATGCGCCTTTAAGATATCGCGTTGGCGAGGTTCTTAGAATCACTCTAAGTGATGGGAATGCCAACTGTTACAGGGTTTTGCTGGCGAGGTCAGGGCAGACGATCCTGCCCCCTGGCGTAGGTCCGCACACACAGGGAAGGGTGTACCGAATTATTGGCCGTCAAATGTCATATGACCCGGCAATTTTATAGATGTGGCGGACATTGTCCCGCGGGATTTGCTGGTCAATTTCCGGATTCAGCTGTGTAACGGTTATCGAGTCGCGGCCTATTTCCTGTAAAAGCCGTACTGTGGCGATGCCGTTATTCATCTCAATCAGGACATAATCAGTAACCTGAAACGGGCGAACGGGGTCAATAAGCAACAGCTCGCCGCGGTAATATCGAGGCTCCATATTCTTGCCGGTAACATAGCAAGCAAAAGCCTTTGTGTTGTTTGCCAGAATTGCCGGCCGGGCGATGAAGTCGATCGGATCCCCGCGGTTTAGTTCGAAATTGTCTGAAATGGTGCTGGGGTCACCGTAAATAGGCAGGTCTTGCGGTGCGCCTTGCGCCACGGTGCGATGCAGCTTTTCCTTTGCCCTGAAGGCATCGGGCTTATTGTCGCCGTAAATCAGCACTTGCGGGTCAACCCCGATCGCGTTGGCTATGCGGGTCAGGGTTTCCATGCGCGGGCTTTTGGCCCTTCGCTTGACAATGTCCGAGACAGCGGTTTCGCCAAGCCCGGCCTCAAGGGATACGGGCTTCATTTTCAGGTTGCGCTCTTTCAATAGGCGGGCCAGCCGCTCTGGAATATCTTCTGTCATGGTGGGAGAAAATTCCCATTTTCCCAATCTTTTGTCACTTTGGAAAAAAGATGCTTGCAACTTGGGATTAATCCCATTATTATCCAAAGCATCATGAGCAAACATATCGAAAACCTACTGGCAAAGATCGAGACATACTGTAAGGGCCGGGGCATCAAAACCTCGACATTCGGCAAACTCGCCATGAACGACGGTAAGTTTGTGCAACGGCTCAAAGATGGCGGTTCTGTTCGGGTTGAAACCATTGACCGCCTCGAAACCTTTATGAGCTCAGACGAAAAAGCCGCCTAAGAATTCCCGGCGCGTGTAACCCCTGACACGCAATGGGCATCGGGGCCACGCCGTTATGTGGCAAACGTGACCTCCCTGAAAAACTAGGCCGGGACTTGTTGTCCCTCAACGCGAAGTCCCGGCCCTTTTTTCGGAGAGCAGAAGTCCGGGGAGCAAAACCGGACAAGTTGAACGCTATCAGGCCCGCGCAAAAGCGTCTTGTGAAATAGCCATCAGGAAAAACCACAAATGACCAAGAAACGCAGACCAGTCACCGAACACAGCGCAATCGCACTGACCGTTGCGCAGCTTTCAGACCTCGACATTGCAGACGCAACCGGCAAGAGCGTGTCCTATTACCGCCAGTGTTCCGACCCGGATATTTCGACCCACAACATCAGCTTTATTGATGCCGCCAAGCTGGCAGGCAAGCTTTCCGAAACCGGTCACGCAGAGCATTTCTCCGAAGCGTTCCGCAATCTGGTCAACCGTTTCTCTGGCAAGCAATCAAGCCCGGTCGATGACATCGACGCGATTGTTTCGACCATGACCGGCTGCCAGATGGTGGCGGAATCCATCCGCGCAAGCCGTTGCCCGCACGGTCCGGCAGGCCACGAGCGCACATCATCCGAAATTGACGAGATCGTTGGTCACGCCGCTGACCTGATCGCTGAATTGCGCCGGACGATCAAAAGCTTGGAAGCCGAGCGCGACAATACCGTTATTTCGATCAAGACCGCTTAACCAAGGAAGGGACAGTGATGAAACTCCCACTGCACATCAAACCAAACGACCGGTCGCCCGAAGCAATCCAGAAGCGCGCCGATCATTGGGTCAACATGGCGCAACTCAATCCGAAAGGGTTCCGTCAGCCGGTTACATCGAAACGTCGGCAGCACGAAACCGGACCTCACACCCGGATGCAAGCCCTCGTTCAAGAGGCTTACGGCGACTAACCCCAACCAAGGAGGCCACCATGCACGGTTCTGACCCTCCGAAAGACGCAACCCGCCTGCACCGCTGGCCCATGGAGCAAGTCTGGTGATCTGGCAACCCACACAACAAGCCCGACCCCGATTTGAAGATTGGGGCGGGCCTTTAGGGTGACAGCCCGGTGGCCAAGAGGGTGCCAACGAAGCGGGCAGATAGAGGAGAAACACATGAAACCCAATGGTGGAGACTGACCATGAGCCGCGCAGGGTAATGCCTGCATCTTTCTGACCCCATGTGCCGGGCCAATCCCCTTTAAGGCCCGGCACCGCCTTAGCGGCGAGACCATCAGGCGAAGGATCAGCCTACCGTAGAGTTGTACCGGATTGCTCTGCGCTATGCCCTTGGGGTGGTCTCACCGGTGCGGCGGCAAACGCCACGAGGGTTGCCCTCGGTACTGCGGCGGACGTTTCGGTCAGTGCACAGCCGGATCGTTACCGAACACTGCAAAGGTTCAATACAGGAACCGCACCACCCCGCCGAGTTTGGCGGAATACGAGCAAACAAGAGCAGAGCAAATGCAGATCAAACTTCCATGGCCGCATAAAGACCTGTCACCGAATGCAAGGGTTCATCACCACGCATTGGCACGGGTCAATGCTGCCTACAAGGAAGTCTGCATGTGGGAATGCAAGGCGCAACGTCTGGGTCCAATAGATGCTGATGCCTTGCATATCTCCATCACGTTCTGCCCACCGGATAATCGCCGCCGTGACCTCGATAATATGCTGGCGAGCATCAAAGCAGCATGTGACGCGATTTCGGCAGTTACTGGCGTCGATGACAGCAAATGGTCGATTGCAATCCGAAAGGGCGAGAAGGGCGGTTACGTCCAGTTCGATATCTCACCCCGTCCGATGGCAACCGAAGAACAGCAGATCGCCCAATGCAAGGTCTGCAAAGCAATCAACCACGCCAAAAAGCACAACGCGGAAATGTATCGTCGTTTAACGGCTTTGTTGGCGGCAGCGGAGGCAAGTGAGTGATGGACAGAGATTACCGGCTAGTCGAAAGCGCCTCGTTCGGACCAATTCAATACGGCGTGCAATTAGGCAATGACGGCGGCTTTATGCTGCACGGAGGTATTCCTGATCGCGAGAAGCATGCTCGCCTTTTATCAGCGGCACCTAAGCTTCTGGCGGCATTGCATAACATGCTTGAAGACGGCGACAAAACCGACCGTGAGCAGGCGTTGCAGGCCATTCGTGATGCGGAGGGCAGTTCTTCATGACCACCCAACCCTTCACCCCTGAACAGGAATGGCAATTCGCCTGCGCGCAACTTGCAGAAGCCAAGAAGCGCCGGATCAACATGGACCTGTCTGGATACTTCAAGCGCGTCCGTGAAACCAATCTCGCCGCATTGCGGGCGGAAATCGAAAAGGAGCAGGCCAGTGGCCGGATCAGTCAATAAAGTTATCCTCGTCGGGAACCTCGGGCGCGATCCTGAAATCCGCTTTACCCAAGCTGGCAAAAAGATCGCCAATTTCAGCATTGCGACCTCCGAACAGTGGCGCGACCGTCAGTCTGGTGAACGCCGCGAACGTACCGAATGGCATCGCATTGTCGTCTTCAACGAAGGCCTTGCAGACGTTGTCGAACGCTTCGTCAAAAAAGGCAGCAAGCTCTACATCGAAGGTCAACTGCGCACCCGCAAATGGCAGGGACAGGACGGCAAGGACAACTACAGCACCGAAGTTGTGCTGGAAGGTTTCAACAGCAACCTGACCATGCTTGACAGCCAAGGGCAGGGCGATGGCGGCGGGTCGTCCAACAACGACGGCGGCAGCTTCGGATCCGGCAGCGATACCGGATGGGGCAACGGCCAAACCGGCGCACCCGATCTTGACGATGAAATCCCGTTCTGAGGAGCAAACCCATGACAACAGAAGCACAACGCAAGAAGGCACGCCGCCTCGTAAAGTCCCTGCACAGCCAAGGCAACAGCCGTCAAGCAGTCATCAATGCAGTTGCGGAATCATGCGGCATAAGCCTCCTTTCTGCGCGCAACATCGTCTCATTCAGCGGTTTGTTTGACCGTGTTCACTGCAACAAGAACCTGTACGGGCAGCAGGAAGAAACAAAAGCCGCCCAGGCATGGTCAAGTCTGTCACCCAACATCGACACCAGCAAACACCCGTATTACCGCGCCGCCAGCATTTTGACCGAGAAAGGCATTCCGGCAGAGGTTCGTGAAGGCGTTTGCTATCGCAATGGCTTTCCGTGGCCGGCCATGAAGTTTCTGGCAGAGGCCGGGGTGGAGCTGGGTTGATGAGCAACTTCGTAGCCGCACAGCGCGACCGGTTTAAGCATCCTCTGTTTCGCTCTGAGAAGCTCTGCCGACTGGCGGCATGGGACTGGATCGTTGCGCATGCCGTGTGGCGTCGTGAGGGCCTTAGAACGGATATCGCAGGAAAGACTGTCCTGTTGAAACGCGGGCAACTCTCCTATTCGGTTCGATATCTGGCAGATGCTTGGAAGTGGAGCAAGTCCAGCGTTGACCGGTTCCTTGCCCGTCTCGAAACCGAGACAATGATTGAGACAGACACCGGGACAGGTCAGTTGATCATAACTGTCTGTAATTACGATAAGTATCAGGACAGCGAAGAAGCAACCGGGACGGTAGCCGAACCACCAAGCGGGACAGCAGCGGGACAGCAGCGGGACAGCAGCGGGACAAATAAGAACAAGGATAACCAAGAGAACAAAGAAAGAGAGAGAGACGCGCGAGATGAAAACGAAGCTTGGGTCATGGAAGAAGGGCAAGCTTACCTGATCGCATTTGGATCGTCGGAATCTCAGGCAAGGGCTATCACCAGCGACTGGCTGAAAACCTATCCTGCCAAGCAAGTCTTCGACGCGATGAAACAAGCGCAGGCGTGTGGCGCTATGTCTCCACCGGCCTACGTCGCGAAAGTTTTGCGCAACGGCCAGTATTCAAACCTGCACACATTCCCGGCCGGGCGGCAGAAGGCTCGCAACGACCCTGATAATTCCGGAATCGAAGCGATACGGGCAAGACGCGCAGCACTGCGAGAGGAGGCTTGACGTGACCATCAATCCGCAAATCATCGAGATCGTGGATCGCATCAACGACGCTTGGCCGTTCAAAATGACGGATGGGGCGAAGGTTGAATACCAGGATCGCTTGAACGGTCTGGACCCGAAGTCCCTGAACGCCACCATCGACGAAATGGTTGATGTCCTGTCCGAGCGCCCGAGCATCAACAAAATCAAGGTTGCTTACGACAAGCACCGCCCGATGACCAAGAAGCTGGCAGCCGAAAAGCCGGTATCTCCGCTTGATCGCGCGCAAGTCATGTTGCAGCAAAACTTGAATCGGTTGATGACCTGCCCGGCAATCAATCAGATCCCGACGCTGGCCGGAAAATCGAAATTCAAGCTCCACCTGAAAGCCGTGGCGTTCATCCAGTGCCAAGGCGCGGTCGGTGGAATGAAATCGGGTATCGCATACAGCGCAATTGACGCTTGCGGGTATGGCGCATGGGGCGATGACAACCAGTGCCGCCGGATGGTGCGTGATTGGTTTGAAGATGGTCGGCAGTACGGTGGGCCAAACGGCGCATACAACGCTGCCTGCCTCGCATACTGCAAAACACTTCCGGAGTTCGAGAACGTCAGCGAAGTGCGCGATGCCATGGCGCGCGGCAAGACCGGCGTTAAGCAAATGCCGAAAGACAATTTCGAGAAAGAGCAGCAGTTCGGGGCAGCATCATGAAATTCATCATCCAAGGCTGTGAGCCCGGCATCTCTGGCGGCCTGATCATCAGCCACAAGGAAAGCGTTGAAGATTTCAGCATGGCCCGTGCCCGCGCTCGGATGCTGGCAGCGCAGAAAGCTCACCCAATCGTTCGCATCGTTGCCGAGGGCGCGTTGCTTATCAAGGCAGAGGAGGTGGTGGAGTGAACGTGATCGAAAAAATGGCCCGCGACATTTGCGCCAAAGGCGGGACTTCGTTTTGTCAGTGTGTCGGGATGGGTCAAGGATGCAAGGCAGGATGTGGACAATCTCCCATTTGGCAGAACTGCCAAGCCGACACTGCCCAGCTTCAACTCTCTGGCGCATTGACCCTCGCGGAAAGCCAGTACGCTATAGCAAGCAGCGAGCCGATCGAAGAAACGGAACACGAGCGCCGTCTCCGCGAACTATCCGAACCACCATACGGCACCAAAATCACGATCAACCAAGAATCACTGGACTACCGGCAAACACCGAGCAAGTGAGCAGCAGGAGTATACATGGCAGCAGTAGTACACCAAAACCGCCCAACACCTGAACGAGAATCACACGGCAAAGTGACGCACGGTGTTATGGCGGTAGAGGGGAACGTTCAACAGATGGTTTGGCGAGCAGGCGGCAAAGACTGGTTGCTTGCTCAGTACAACCGCAGCAACCTGACCAAATCGCAATTCGGGGCCGCAGTGGATTTCGAGGTTGCCCACGCGGCCTATCACCAGACTGAGGCAACGCGGTCGTTTCTTGATCCTGACGTGCTCGCCATGAAGATGATCAATGGTGCCAGCACCAAGGCAGCCACGGGCATGAGCGACACCCAACTGGACGCCCGCAAGGCCTATCGATCGATCATGAACAAGCTCGGCGACAGCGGGGTGAAATTCCTGGTGGCGGTCGTGATCGATGGCCGGGAGCCGCGCAACGCTGTGCCGGCCATGACCGGGGTTACCACTAAATCAGATGATCGCGTCGGCATGGGCATGCTGCGCTATTTGCTTAACGAGGTTGAGGAGGTTTTGAAGTGAGTGAGGACAAACCAAGAAACATTGGGATTATTGGGCATGTGGATCACGGTAAAACAACGCTTGCAGCGCTTATCGCCCGTCTCCATGAGTCAGCGAAGGAAGAAATGACGCCCGAAGAGGTTGCCAAGCAGAAAGCCTCTTTCGTTTACGGGCAACTCCCGCCGGATCACCCCATGAGCAAGGAGGATGTTGAGAACTATTTGGCAGGCAAAAAGGTATCTAACCCTTGACCACGCGTACACCTACATGTATGCTGTATGGAACGTTTACAAATTGCGTCCGCTGGTCGGGCGCTTTTTGATTCGTGCGGATGATCGAAAGATCGGGGACCGGCTGACCCTAGTTGTCACATCGCCCGGCTGGCAGACCGGATCGCGCTTATAAGTGCAGGGCCCCTTAGCCAACCGCACGAAACCCCAACATCTGAATGCGGCATAACCGTGTAGTAGGATGTTTCCGGCTGGTGCTGATCACTTCGTCACCTGATGACATAGGGCGGATTCAGTTAAACAGCGGCATGTGAGCGGCCAGCCCTTTATTCGTCACCGCGTAAAGCGGACTTGAAAGACCTCACCAGAGGCAACCCGCTTGGAGCGATCCGGGCGGGTTTTGTTTTGCTAAACGTGTTGCGAATCGGATGAAATTCCGATAGAATAAGGTTCTTGTGTATTACGTCTAAGCCTTTGTTGTCCGGCGCAAGCATGGATATCGAAGACTTTACAGAAAGAGGCAGTGCTGGCGTTCGCGGTTCTGCCTCTTTTTTGTTTGTTGAAGTTCTCGTTTTGTTCCGCTATCTGAAAGCAGGGACAGGGCCAAGAGGCCCGACATGGAAGAACTCGACAACACCGCGATAGGAACCATCTGGAACCATCGCGAATACGCCGCGATAGGCTGTGAATGCCAGTGCGGTCGCAAACGAACCGTCAACCTGTGGCGCGACATATGCAAGCGTCACCGAGGCGGTGAAACCCTGAAACAAGTCAAGGAAAGGCTCCGCTGCTCAAGCTGCGGTGAACGGCCCGTTGTGGCTGTTCTGCTGCGGTATGAGGAATTGGCGGGGTGGAAGTGATGGTTGCAGGACTAGACCAGCTTATCAAAGCTATGTTTGCGGTACTGATCGTTTCCGTACCGCTTGGCCTGTGGAAGCTGATTGATATCGCGGTCTGGATCTTCGATCACGTCTCAGTGGACTTTGGTTAATGGCTGACGTCATCCAGTTTAATGCCGCAGAGATTGGTGATGGAATATCTGTCCCGGTTAATGGCGTGCTTGAAGGCGCGAAGTCCGCCGATCTTGTTGCAGTAACTGTCATCGGCTGGACAAAGGAAGGCGAACGATACATCGCCAGCAGCCACGGCACTCGTGACGTTATCGCGGATTTGGAACTGGCAAAGATGCAGGCCACAGGGGCCGAGCTGGCGAAGATTTACGGCGAAGAGGACTGACATGAAAATCGCGGTCGTTTTCGTCATCCTCCTTTGCCTGGCTATCATTGGCGCAACGATCGGCGCTGTACGGTTCTTTGATAGACACGCCCCTTGGAATTAACCCCGCTTCGGCGGGATTTTTTGTGCCAACACCCGAAAGGACTGGCAAGTGAAGCTCACCGGCAAACAGCAAAGGTTCGTCGAGGAATACCTGATCGACCTCAATGTAACTCAGGCAGCAATCCGCGCCGGGTACAGCGAGAAAAGCGCCTATTCGACAGGGCACGACCTCCTGAAAAAACCTGAAATAGAAAATGCGATCCAAAAGGCGATGGACAAACGTTCAGAACGCACAGGAATTACGCAGGATCAGGTGCTTGCAGAGCTTGCCAAGATCGGCTTTCAGGACATTCGCAAAGCAGTACGCTGGGGGCGTTCGCCAATCGATGACACCAGCGAGAACGCTGACAAGAACGGCCTCGGCATTTACCCGATCGAACTGGTTCCGAGCGAGGAGATCGACGACGACACCGCTGCGGCTGTGTCCGAGGTTTCGCTGACCGCCAACGGCGTGAAGATCAAGATGCATGACAAGCAGGCCGCATTGGTCAGCATGGGTCGCCACCTTGGCATGTTCACAGATAAGACGGAACTATCCGGCCCAGATGGTGGACCGATGACAGTGAACGTCGTTCGGTTCAGCGATGACGATAACGCTTCCTAATAACTGGCGGCCCCGTGATTACCAGATGCCTGATTGGAAGGCGCTGGAAAGCGGCAAGAAAAGAGCGTTGATCTTTGCGCATCGTCGTTATGGCAAGGATGATATCGCACTTCATTGGACGGCAACGCAAGTTGTTCAGCGCATCGGCACGTACTGGCACATGCTGCCGGAAGCAGCACAGGCCCGCAAAGCGATCTGGGAAGCGATCAATCCGCACACCGGCAAGCGCAGGATTGACGAGGCCTTTCCGAAAGAGCTTCGCGCCACGACCCGCGAACAGGAAATGCTGATCAAGTTCCGCAACGGGTCAACGTGGCAGGTTGTCGGATCTGATAACTTCAACTCTCTGGTGGGCTCTCCACCGATCGGCGTTGTCGGGTCTGAATGGGCTTTGGCTAATCCCCTGGCATGGGGTTATATCCGTCCGATCTTGCTTGAGAACGGTGGGTGGGCAGTATTCATCACCACGCCGCGCGGCAAGAACCACGCATACAAGCTCTATAAAGCGGTCAAGGATCGCGAGGACTGGCACGTAAGGCTGGCCCCGATCAGCGAGACCATGGCGCTGCCGCAGGACGTGCTTGATCGCGAGCGCGAGGAAATGATTGCCGAGTGGGGGCCGGTGATGGGCGAAAGCCTGTTCCGGCAAGAATGGCAATGCTCATTTGATGCTGCAATCCTTGGGGCATATTACGGCCACCAGCTTGAAGCGGCGCAGGATGAAGGGCGCATTTGTTCTGTCCCGGTCGAGGCGGCGGTTCCGGTCCATACCGCTTGGGACTTGGGCATGGGCGACAGCACTTCGATTTGGTTCTATCAGCAGGTAGGCCGCGAAATCAGGCTTGTCGACTTCTACGAAGCGAATGGCGTCGGGCTCGATCACTACGCCGAGGTTCTCCAGACCAAAGGATACCTCTACGGCGATCACATCCTGCCACATGACGCAGAAGTCAGAGAGCTTGGCACGGGCCGCAGCCGTATCGAAACCCTGCAAGGCCTCGGGATCAACCCGCGCATCGCGCCGAAACTGAATGTCGAGGATGGTATTAACGCCGTCCGTCGTATTCTCCCGCGCTGCTGGTTTGATGAAAAGAACTGCGATCACGGGCTTGAATGCCTGAAACAGTATCGCGCCGAATATGATGAAAAGCGCCGTGGGTTCCGCCCGCGCCCGGTCCATGACTGGACCAGCCACGCAGCGGACAGCTTCCGTTATCTGGCCGTGGCGCTTCAAGAAACAGTGACAACAACCGTCAACCTTCGCCCAAACACAAAATGGATCGTATGACATGGCTCAAATGAGCGATGACGAGCTTGCTCAACTGGTGTCGAGCGAGATCAGCAACAGTGTGAGCTATAACGACAGCGATATTTCGTCTGATCGTCGCGATGTGTTCGATTACTACATGGGCGAGGCGTTTGGTGACGAGCGCGAGGGGTATTCGCAGTTCGTGTCGCGCGATGTGCTTGACGTTATCGAAAGCATGATGCCGCCGCTGATGCGCGTGTTTGCCAGCTCCGAGCGGGTTGTTGAGTTTGATCCGACCGGCCCGGAGGACGTCGCACAAGCCAAGCAGGCAACCGATTACGTCAACTTCGTGTTCAACCACGATAATGATGGTTTCATGGTGCTGTACCAGTTCATCAAGGATGGGTTGATGTACAAGCGCGGCGTCACCAAAACCTATTGGCAGACCGAGGAAACTTGGAGCGCACCGGAGACATACACCGGGCTTGATGAGGACCAATATGTCCTCCTGACTGAAGGCGATGACGTTCAGGTCACTGAACACTCACAAGAGGCAGAGATCACAATCGATCCGATGTCGGGTCTTGAGATTGAATTGCCGACCCACAGCGTTACGCTGCGCCGCAAGAATGTTCGCGGGATTTGTGTTGTCGACAACATTCCGCCCGAAGAGTTCATGATTTGCTCGGATGCGCGGGCGTCTGATCGCAACATCCGGTTCAAGGCGCACCGCCGACCGGAAACAAGATCGAACCTGATCCTTGCGGGCTATGACCGTGAGATGGTCGAAAGCATCCCGCTTGCAAATGACGACCACAACGACGAAGCCAGCAACCGCATGGCTGGTCAGGAGGATGCCGACACCACGACGCTGGATGACAGCGAACAGGAAGTATGGGTAACAGATGCCTATATCCGCTGTGATGTGGATGAAGACGGCATTTCGGAGCTTGTCCATGTCGTAATGGGTGGCGACGATGCGAACGGCGTCATTTTGCATCGTGAAGAGGTTGAAGACGACCCGTTCTCGGATTGGTGCCCGGTTCCGATTCCTCATCGGTATTACGGTCTGTCGGTTGGCGATCTGGTTATGGATATCCAGCGCATCAAATCGACGCTGTATCGCCAAACTCTCGACAACCTGTATCTGTCAAACAATCCGCGCAAGCAGGCGGTGCTTAATCAGATTGATGACGTGTCAAGCCTTCTGGACACGGTCCCAGGCGGAATCATTCCGGTCAAGCAGATCGGAGCCATTCAGAATGAAGTGACGCCGTTTGTCGCGCAGCACAGCTACGGCATGATTTCGGAACTTGATGAAGTCATCGATAAGCGCACGGGCATTTCTGGCGCGAACGGCATTGACCCGGATCTGTTGCAGAATGCGACGGCGGCGGCAACCGCGCAGGTCATGTCACTGCAACAGCAGCGCATTGAGATGATCACACGGCTTGCGGCGGAGGGTGTGGCTTGCATCTTCAGCAAAATGCTAAAGGTCATTCGCGCTAATCAGGACAAAGAGCGCGTTATTCGCCTGCGCAACGAATGGGTGACGGTCGATCCGTCCGCTTGGGCCAGCGAGTTCGATGTTAGCGTTAACGTTGGCATGGGTCGTGGCAGTCAGCAGACACAGATGATGCAGCTGCAAGCCATCATCGACAAGCAGGAAACTCTTATGTCCGTGATGGGACCAAACGGTCCGATCGTTAACATGACGCAATATGCCAATGCACTGCACAAGTGGGTCGAACAGGTCGGATTCAAGGATGCCTCGGCGTTCTTTTCGATGCCAGACCCGCAGCAGATGCAACAGCAAGGTCAACAGCAGCCCAGCCCTGAAGTCATGAAGGCGCAGGCTGAAATCCAGCAGAAACAGCAGGAATCGCAGGCGCAACAGCAGCTCAAGCAGTTTGAGGCCAATGCCAAGATCGAGATTGATCGTGAGCGTGTCATGGGTGAGCTGGCCATCAAACGCGAAGAGATGAACCGCCGCATGGAACTTGAAGCACAAGAGGCGGCAGCGAACGCGCGCAGAAAAGACCAGGAGCTTCAGATGGAGGCCGGTCTTGAAGCCGCAAAAATGGCAATGACAGACAGCCCGGACGCACAGGGCAACATCCCATCACCGGAGTAAGACATATGGCATTCCAGCAACTGGCCGATACGGTCGCGATCAGCGCATCAACAACCACGGCAACGACCACGACAGGATCGGACGTTGCGCCGGGCAAAGGCGTGGTCGCGCGTGTTTACAACGCGGCAGCAAGCGCAGCGTTCTTCCGGTTTGCAGGGACCGCTACCGCTGCCGGGGTTCCGATCCCGGCAGGTGCCGCTGTCAATCTTGAATGGCCGGGCGGTGAAGACGTGGCCGTTATTCTGGCGAGCGGGACCGGCACGGTATACGTTACCGTTGGGCAGGTGGTCTGATGCCAAGTCTGGGCGGATCAGGGTCATATGGCGGAGATGACCCGAGCGGAGGTGCATCTCGCGATAGCGGCGGCTACGGAATGGGTGGCGGCAAGCAAAATGATAGCGGCGGCGATAACTGGCGCTCCAAGCTGGCCGAGCTGCAACAGCTTGATCGCAAGGCCGTTGAAGAGCTTAACGGTTTTGCGGGTGGCGTGAACGCGGCCTCTGATGTGATGGCCGGCCAAGACCCTGCATTCTCCTCGCGGTTCAAAGACTTCTTTGGCGTCAACAATCCAGGCGGATTTTTGCGGTCGAATGGCGGGAGCGCCGCGGCAGCCCTCGGCAGCATGATCAACCCGTTGCTCGGCCTGAGCATTGGGGGTGCGCAGCTTCTCGACGCGGTGAATTACGGTCATCCGGGGCGGATCGGGCAAGTGCTTGGCGAAGGGTTGCTCGGCATGGGTGTGGGCGGAACGGTGGGTGAGTTCGGTGGGAACCTAATCGCTGGCAATTACAGCCCGGAAGACCTTACGCCTGACATTTCACTGCCGGACTTTGATTTCGGAGAGGGCGGGCAATATTACGCGGGAAGCGATCAGAACGATGATCCGCCTTTGCTGCGCGAAGGGCCTGTCTCGACACCCCAGCCGCAACAGACAGTATCTGCTGCGTCGTTGCCGTCTGCCGTAGAGGCAGCGCGCCCGCGGCAAGTCGAATTTCAAGCCAAACAGTATGGCCTTTTGGGGGACCCGACCAGCCCGGAAGAGCGGGCTTGGCGCGATCAGCTCGGATATAGGAGATACCTCCTCTGATGCCACTTACATCGCAGGAAAAGAAAGAGCGCGCAGCAGAAGCTGTGCGGCTCATGAGTCACGACCTGATGGCAGATGCCTTTGCAGGCGTGAAGCAGCAATACCTTGATGCCTTGGTTAATACCCGCATGGATCAGGTTGATGTGCGAGAGCGCGCATTCTCTCTGATCAAGGCATTGGAGGATGTCCGTTCTCACCTTCAAACTCATATCGCCGAGGGTGAGTTGACAGCGGCCCAAGAGCGAAAGCTTCAGGGCAAACAATCACTCACAGATAAGGTTATGAGTTATGGACGAACTTGACACCAACACCCCGGAAGGGACTGGTGAAATTTCGCTCGATGATGCAGTTGAGCGTTTGCAGGCCTCACGATCGGACACCAAGGGTGCACCCGAAAGTGATGACGGGCCGGAGGAACCGGTTGAAGACGTTCTCGAGGAGGACGTCGAAGAAACCGAGGCGGAAGAGGACGAACCCGAAGGCGAAGGCAATCCGGACGAGGATGACGCCGACGACGAGGAGGAAGACGACACCGCGTCCGATGATGACGAAGACGACGCCCCGGAAGAACGGGATAAAGGCCGTCTGCGTCAGGAGGACTACACCCGGAAGACCCAAGCACTTGCCGAAGAGCGCAAAGCTTTTGAAGCAGAGCGTGCCGAGGTCGACCAACAGCGCCAAACCTATGCCGAACGGCTCGATATGCTCGAAGGGCTGATTAAGCAGTCCATCGGGAAAGAGCCGGATTGGGACAGTCTTTACAAGGATGACCCCGTCGAATACGCGGCACAGCGCGCCCGCTGGCAGCAGGAGCAGGAAAAGCTTCAGGCCATCGGAGCGGAACGTGAACGCACTCGACAGGAACAGTCTGCACAGCAGAAGAAGGCATTCGAGAAACATCTCGCGCAGGAGCAAGAGCGCCTGCTTGAGTTTATTCCCGGGTGGTCGGACCCTGCGACCCGAGACAAAGAGCGAAAAGCGATTGCAAAATATGGACAGGAAGTCTTGGGCTTCTCTGCGCAGGAACTTGCAGGCGCTAGTGATAGCCGCGCGATTGCAGCAATCCGCAAGGCCATGCTCTATGACCAGCTTATGGCGAAAAAACCCAAGGCCGAGAAAAAGGCCGAAGGCAAGCCGCCGGTGGTCAAGCCGGGAACCAAAAAGACCAAATCCCAAGTCACTCGGAAAAAGGAAACGGCGCTGCGTCAACAGGTCAAGCGCAACGGCTCAATCGATGACGCCGTCGCGCTTATGCAACTGAAGCGCCAGCAGCGAGGATAATCTCATGGCACAGCCGAGTAACACTTTTTCGACCTACGATTCCGTAGGCAACCGCGAAGACCTTTCCGACATCATCTTTGACATCAGCCCGACCGAAACTCCGGGCATGACCATGGCAAAGAAAACCAAAGCCACGGCCACCAATCATGAGTGGCAGACCGATGCGCTTGCCGCAGCTTCGGCAACCAACGCCGTAATCGAAGGCGACGATGCCACCACCGATGCGTCGGCAGCAACCACCCGCCTGGGCAACTATACCCAGATTCAGGACAAGGTTGCACGCACCACCGGCACAGAAGACACCGTCAAAAAAGCCGGTCGCGGCAATGAGCTTGACTATCAGGTCATGAAGCGCTCCAAAGAACTGAAGCGCGACATGGAAGCGAGCCTGTTTGCAAACAACGCCAAGGTGGCCGGCAACGACACCACGGCGCGCGAACTGGCCGGTATTCCGGCATGGCTGGCAACCAACACCAGCGCAGGCACCAGTGGCTCGGATCCGACCGGTGACGGCACGGATGCCCGCACCGATGGCACCCAGCGCGCCTTTACCGAGGACCTGCTTCTTGATGTGATGCAGTCTTGCTGGGAAAACGGCGGCGAGCCGGACGTGCTGATCGTTGGTCCGTTCAACAAGCGCAAAGCTTCCGGCTTTACCGGCGTTGCGACCAAATTCAAGGACGTTGATGACAAGAAGATCATTGCGTCTGCCGATGTCTACGTTTCGGACTTTGGCGAGATCAACATCGTTCCGAACCGCTTCTCGCGCGCCCGTGACGCGATCCTTCTTCAGAAGGACATGTTCAAGGCCGCAATGCTGCGCCCGATGGCGTCCTGGGATCTGGCAAAAACCGGTGACAGCGAACGCAAGCAGATCCTCGTCGAGTGGACCCTTCAGATGTGCAACGAAGCTGCACACGGCATTGTTGCCGACCTGACCACATCGTAATCATCGGCATAACCCAAGATAGGGAGGGGGAGGCGAAAGCCTCCCTTTTTTATTATGAAAGTTCGAGTTCTCGTACCGAACCTCTGGACGACCAAGGGCAAAGCCCATGAGGGTGATGTTGTTGAAGTTCCGGACGCGGAAGGCAAGACCCTTTGCGAGCTGCGTTACGCCCATAAAGGCAAACAGCTTCCGAAGGTTGAAGAAGTGAAAGCGGGGGCGAAATGAGCACTCCTCTGTCGCAGAAGTATCTCAACGTTCGATTGAGTGATGTGTCGACCGCAGGCAGCGCTTATGTCGTCGCGCCGGCCACCGGTTACATCAAAAAAATCTATTCCGTTATCAGTGGTGCGATCGCGACCGCCAATGATGCAATCACGACCGAAATCAATGGCGTGGCTGTGACCGGCGGGGCACTGACCATTACGCAGAGCGGATCGGCTGCCGGGGATGTGGATTCAGCAACTCCGACGGCGGCAAATTTCGTTAAGGCTGGCGACGTGATCGAGGTCATCACTGATGGCGCATCGACCAACACGGTTTCTGCCAACTTCACCTTTGTCATCGAAGAGACGACTTTCTTCTGATGGCTTGGGAAGAAATCGACAAGGACGAGGGTGGTATTTCCACCCTCGCCACCCTTGACGATGGGAAACTGATCGTCAAGCGCACACAGGACGTTGAGCCGATCATCGAGCGCAACAAGTCGCTTTTCAACAGCCATGACGGTTACACGCAGTCTCGGAATATGCGTCACGTCGCCAGTATTCCGCTGGTTATTCTGGAGCAGTGGGCGCGTGAGGCCGGCGTGTCTGTGTTTGGTCCGGAGATGCGCGAGATCACACGGCGCAAACTTAACGACCCGGACAACAAGTTCCTTCGTACCTCACCTGGTGATATTTGATGCAAACGGCGCAGAATTATGCAGCTGCCAAGCTTGAGCGAGGCATGTGGACCGTATCGGCAGAGGCCGACAACGCGGCAGCCACGGCCACCCGATCCGCTCCGACCGGTCAGGCGAAGAATCAGAAGCATTATGTCAGCGCTGTTTCTGTCAGCTATTCGTCTGCCGTTTCTGGCGTAATGACGGTCACGATCAAGTCTGGATCGACCACGATCTGGAAGCGCCATTTTACCCAGGAATACGATTTGGACTTTCGCAGACCGCTAATTTGTGATCCGGGCACTGCATTGAATGTCGAACTGACTGCATCCGGGACCGGCGGAACGGTCGGGGTTGTTAACGTCTCAGGGTATACGGAAAAATAGAATGGCGCTCGCAAACTTCTCAGACCTGAAATCAGCAATTGCAACATGGCTCCGCAGAACGGGGGAAACGACCTTTGCTGCGTCGACAGAGGATTTTATTGCGTTGGCTGAGGCTGATATCCGACGCCGCCTGACGACGACCCAGACCGAGACGAGCGCAACACTGTCGTTGGTTGCGGGAACAGCCACTGTGGCATTGCCGTCCGATTACAATGGATGGCGCTCTGCTGTATTGCAGACTGATCCGGTTCGGGGGATTGATTACCTTGCTCCCGACAAGCTCGCGCAGGAGTTCAACACGAACGCGAGCGGTTATCCCCGCGCATTCACGGTAATCGGCAATTCCACGCTTAAAGTAGCGCCAACCCCGGATGCTGCCTATGACATTGAGTTTCTGTATTATTTGATGGTGCCGAACCTGTCAGATAGTGCAGCCACCAATTGGCTGTTGACCGGATATCCTGACGTTTACTTGTACGGGTCTTTGGTCCAGGCGGAGCCTTTCATTCAACGCACAGCACTGCTGCCGGTCTGGAAGCAGAAATACGAAGAAGGCATCGCGTCCCTTAACGATCAGTCCGCTCGTCAGCGCACAAGCACCAAGCTGGCAATGCGGGCAAATGTTCAGGAGCGCACGCCATGGCGCTAAAGCCTCTTGCCTTCCAGGAATGGGTGCCTGATCAGCCGGATATCGGTAACGAGTTTGTGGAGATTGCCAAGAACGTTCTTCCGACTGCGCGTGGTTACCTGCCGATGAAGGAATTGTCGCAATACGCCGCTTCATCGACAGACAGTACTCCTCTTGCTGCGATTGCGGTGATTGCCAGCGACAGAAGTGTGAATTTCTTCTGTGGGGATGCAGGGAAGCTCTACAAATACAACAGCGGCACCTCTGATTGGGATGACGTTTCCAAATCCGGAGGGTACACGACGACCGCGGCTTGGAATTTTGCACAGTATGGCGACCTGATTGTTGCGACGAATTACGTTGATGATCCGCAATACTTTGATCTGACTACTAGCACTTTGTTTGCTGATCTCACGACAGAGACAAAATACCGCTATGTGACTGTGATCGGCGATTTCATCGTTGGCGCGAACACCTTTGACAGTGTGGATCAGGAAACTTCGTACCGAGTGCGCTGGTCTGGTATCGGCCGCCCGACGCAATGGGCAATTAGCGCGGAAACACAGTCAGACTATCAGGACGTGTTTAACGGCGGAGAAATCCTTGCGATCAGTGGGGCTGGCGAATACGGCGTTATCCTGATGCGCGATGCAATTTGGCGCATGACCTATGTTGGTGCGCCGCTGGTGTTCGATTTCCAAGAGGTTGAACGCAGTCAAGGGGTTCTGGCAGAAAAAAGCATTGCTGTGCACGGCGGCAAGGTCTTTTATCTCGCCGAAGACGGGTTTTACATGTTCGATGGTGCGCAATCGCAGCCAATCGGATTCGAGAAGGTCAATCGCTGGTTTCTTGATGACGCCGACGCAAACGAATTTGCAAAAATGTCTGTCGCGGTCGATCCGGCAAATCGCTATGTGGCGTGGTCCTACGTATCGGCAACACTTGGCGGAACGACACCAAACCGCGTGCTGATTTATAATTGGGACTTGAACCGGTGGTCGTACATCGATCAGGCAGCTTACGTGATTGCGCGCTTGCTGGTGCCGGGGCTCACTCTCGAAGACTTGAACAGCATCAGCACTAGCATTGACGCGCTGCCGGCATCCCTTGATTCCCGTATCTGGGTTGGTGGCAACACCTTGTTTGCCGCCCTTTCTTCCGCCGGAGCCATCCAGACTTTTTCCGGGGACAACCTCCAAGCCGAGATCCAATCAGCAAATTACCAACTCGGCGGAGGGCGGAGCATTGTTTCCGGGGTGCATCCGATCACATCAGGGGATGGCACCGTGACCGTTGCAGTTGCCTCCAAACTCAAAACAACCGACGCCGACAGCTTCGGCGCGAACTCAACGCAAGACGAAACCGGTTACTGCCCCATGGACAGTGAAGGTCGCTATCATCGCTTCAAAATGCTGGCGTCTGGTAACTACACCCACTTGCAGGGCCTCAATGTCGAATATTCCGAGACAGGAGCAAGATAATGGGCTGGCTTGACAGCGTATTTGGTGGTGGGTCCGGATCGAACGTCACCTACACCACGCAATCAACTTCTTCGTCACCGTGGGAACCGCAGCAGCAATACCTTAAAGACGTGTTTGGTAAAGCACAGTCTGCGTACAATAGCGGGAACCCGAGCTATTTTCCGGAAACCACTGTTGTTGGATACAGCCCGGAGACGCAACAGGCCTTGTCGCAGGTCCAGAACATCGCGACTGGTGACAACCCGATGATGGACGCGGCGCAGACGGCCATCACCAACACGGCGAATGGTTCGTTCCTGAATGCGGGCAACCCTTACATGCAAGGCGCGTACAACAATGCGGCAAACTTGGCGGGGGAGGCATTCCGCGAGCAGACGCTGCCGAGCATCGACAGCAGCTTTGCGTCCGCAGGTCGTCTCGGGTCTGGTCTGTACGCAAATCAGCGCAACAAGGCCGAAGACACGTTTTCTCGGTCCATGGCTGAGATGGCGGGTAATATGGCATATCAGAATTATCAGGATGAGCGCGGACGTCAAATGTCTGCTGCGGCGATGGCCCCTGGTATGTCTCAGGCTCGCTATCAGGACGCGCAGATGCTTGCAAATGTTGGCGCCGCGCGTGAAGCGGAACAGCAGGCGGAGCTGTCTGATCGGGTGAATCGCTGGAACTTTGAGCAGAACAGCGATTGGGACCGTCTTGGTCGTTATGCCGCGCTTATTTCTGGCGGCTATGGTGGACAAGGAACGCAGACCACGCCGGTCTATACGAACAATGCCGGCAACTTTCTTGGTTCTGCCGCTACCGGGGCAGGTATCGGCAATATGATCGGAGGCACGACCGGGGCCGGGTATGGTGCGGTTGCTGGCGGACTGTTGGGGATGCTGTGATGAATAACGACGGAATGTACGGCCTTCTTGGTCCCGTTGATCAGCGCGATGCGATCACTCAGGGGCTTCTTGGTCTTGGGGCAGGTCTTTTGCAGGCCAGCGGCCCGTCTGCCGTGCCAACCAGCCTTGGAGGCGCTATTGGGCGCGGTGCGTCACAAGGCTTTGGCGCGTATCAAGGCGCAATGAATAACTCGCTTAATCGCAATCTGACACTGGCTGATTTGCATTCTCGTATGCAGGACAGGGAGTTGGTGCGCGCGCAGACGGCGCAGAAGATCAAAGACCGCGAGGAGCAGCGGGCACGTCAGGCGGCATATCGCAATACCCTCCCGCCGGAACAACAGGGCTTGTTTGATGTCAACCCGGAAGCGTTTACAACCGCCATGGCAGAGCAGTATAAACCGACAGACCCGCGTGACACACTAAAGCAATTCGGCGATTATCTTTACGACGTAAGCGATCCTGAAAATCCAACCCCGATCGCGAGTGTCAAAATCAATAAGCCGGGCGACCGATACACTCCCGTTTCCGGTGTTGGTATGTGGGATGCGGTCGAGAAAAAGCTGATCAGCCCTGACGCGCAGATCGACTCGCAGCCCGACAATGTGCCTCAGTATATCTCTAACATGCCGGGACCGGCGATAGATCCGATGATGCGGCTCGGCCCGAAAGAGCGTGACAAAGGGCTCCGCGCGCGCCTTGAGACAGATTATAAAACTTTGGCTGATATCGAGCAAAACGCAGAAGACTTGGGGTCAATGGCTTCATCTGCGGAGCGGTTCGTCAACATCATGGATCAAGGCGTGGAAACCGGTGGGGTAATGACCCGCATGCCAGGGTATGAAACTTTTTCTTCCGCCACTGACGCAGCCAAGGCGGAGATGTACTCCATTCGGGACAAACTCACTCCGCTGATGCGGCAAGGCATGCCCGGGGCAGCATCTGACCGCGATGTTAAGATGTTCCAGTCCGCGACCATTGGCCCGGAAAAGCCAGAAGAAACCAACAGAAATATTGCTCTTGGCATGATTTCTGCCGCCCAAAACAAACAGGAAGAATTGAGGTTCAAAGAGGCGTACTACCAGAAGAACGGGAGCCTGATTGGGGCGGACAAATATTGGCAAGACTACCTCAGAGACAATCCAATCTTTGCTGGCGACACGTCGTCGTATGCGTTGAACCAGAATAGAATGCGCTGGGAGGACTATATCGCCAATCGTGAATACGAACGTGAACGTCCGCGCAGTGCGCTTGTTGCGGGGTCGCCTGAGTTGCCGCCCGGTTTTGTCGCAGTGGAGTAGCCAATGAAACTCGCATATAATCCGGACACGAAAAAAGCCGTTCGCCTTCAAGGCGATAAATGGGTTGATACCAAGGTGGCAGAAAATCCTGATACCGGCGAGGTTATGGCATTTGACGGGGAAGGATGGAAGCAGGTTAAAGCCGGACGCGAAATGAACTTCATGGAGCGCCAACTGCGGGAAGGCAATACTTTCACCGGGCTTGTTGACGCCGCCGCTGACTCTTTCACGTTCGGTCTTTCGGACGAAGCGAAAGGTGTTGCTGGAGGTGTGTCTTCTCTGGCGCAAGGCGGCAGTTTCAAGGAAGGATACGATAAGTCAGTAACTCAGGCACGGGACCGCGAACGAAAATTCTCGGAGGAAAGTCCGGCACTTGATCTGACAGCGCGGATCGTCGGCGGCCTCGGCGGGACTGCGGCTATCACCAAAGGGGCTACCCTTCCGGCAGCCCTTACCAGCACGGCACCGCGTCGGGTCGCCACGACATTAGCAATCGGGGCAGGGGAAGGGGCTGTTTATGGCTTCAACGAAGGTGAGGAAGATGATCGCCTGTCATCGGCTGGTCAGGGTGCTTTGATCGGCGGCGCAATGGGGGCGGTTGTCCCGCCTCTCATGCATATGGGAGCGAAAGGACTTCGCGCGCTGTTTTCGTCCGTAGGAAAGAAGGCAGATAACGGTGGTTCCCAGTTTGTCCAGCGCAAGGTGATGCAAGCGCTCGAACGTGATGGGTACACCCCGGAAACGGCAGCCAAGGCTCTTGACAGTATGGGGCCGGAGGCGCGGATTGCTGACCTTGGCGAGAACACCAAGGCGCTATTGCGCTCAATGACAGCAATGCCCGGAGAAGCGCGAACAACGGCTTTGCAGGCTCTTGAAACACGCGGCCGTCAGACCGGGCAACGCCTTGCGGACAGCGCGCGGGCGGCGACAGGGGCGAAAGGAAACTTTAGCGGTCAGATCGATGACCTTCTGACTCAGCGAAAAGCAGCGGCTGCCCCTCTGTATGAGGCCGCCTATAAAAAGACCGTTCAATCTGACAAGCTCGCAAGCCTTCTCAAACGCCCAAGCATTCAGGATGCCATGAAGCGCGGCGTTCGCCTGGCCATGGATGAAGGGGAAGACGTATCAGCCCTTGGCGTGCAATTCAATCAGGCCGGAGATCCCGTGTTTGAGGGCATTCCGTCGATGCGCGTTCTTCATTACGTGAAACGCGGCCTTGATGACGTTGTTTCTTCAAGCAAGGACGCCTTGACCGGGAAACTGACAACTGACCAGGGGAGAACCGCCAACGAGCTGCGCAAACAACTGCTTGACGAACTTGATCGCCTCAACCCTGATTATAAAGCCGCTCGGGCTTCGTATGCCGGCCCATCCCGAACCATTGAAGTAATGGAACAAGGGCGGCGCTTTGCCAGACAGTCAGAAGACTTGACTTTGACGCAGCTTGCCAAAATGGCCCCGTCCGAAAAAGAAGCTTTCCGCGAAGGGGTCGCTCAAGGCATTCAAGATATGATTGATCGTCGCCAAATCACCAGTAACATGGCGAAGACACTATTTGACAAACCTGACATTCGGAAGAAGCTTCGGGCGGTATTTCCATCGAAAGACGCCTTGGACGACTTCCTGCGCCAAGCTCGCTTGGAAGGCCGATTCTTTGAAACGCGATCGATGGTAAAAGGGGGCAGCCCAACTGCGCGCATCCAAGCAGAAATGGATGATATGGCGTCTGATACTGCACCAGTTGGTGACTTAATGCGCGCTGGTGTAGAGGCTGTTGCGGAAGGTGGCGGTCAGGCTGCCATCACGGCTGGTCGAGGGATCGTAAAACGTATCAGTGACGCCATTTCAATGGTGCCAGAAACAGAGAGAAATGCAATCGTGCGCATGTTGACCGCTGGAGGAAGGAAGCGCGGTCAGGCGATGAACAGACTGACGAAAAGACTGCAACAGCTTGGTGTGGAGTCCCAGCGAGCTTCCGCAATCAAACAGGCTATCGCCGCTGAGATTGGGATGCTTTCCGGCGCTTCTGCTGCTTCTCCTTGAAGTCGTGCCAAAACGCCCATGCGAAGCAAAGAGCGATTATCAATAACAGTGCCCACGCTGGCCAATCTTTGATAATCGCCCCCATAACACCGACTATGGCAACCACAAGAATCAGCAAAAGAAGTTTCATTGCTCACCTTGGCATCCGTAAGCGTCGAAAAGCGCCGTGTAGATCAAGAACGAAGCAGCATAGTGTCGACCCTCCGGGGAGCCCTTTAAGAATCCCACGACAATATCCAGGAGCTGGCCGTATGTGACGCCTTTTGGGACACATAACCCCAAGTGATCCGATAAGCCAATCCCATCTGCGACACCGGATATATAGGATAAACAACGAGCTTGGTCATAAGCATTAGATGAAACGCAATCATAGTAAAGCTCATTACCGGTCGTCGCTCTGGCGCTGAAGGAACAGAGCGCTAAAAACGCAGAAACTATAAGGATTAAGCATTTCATCCGGCCATGATACCGCAGGTTGAGCATTGGTGCATGTGGAAAATGAGACGGAAAATAGAACGGTTATATCAGGTGTCATAGATATCAGTTGATGTTATATCATTGATGGGGTATATAAAAAGAACGCCCCGGCGAACCGGGGCGCTCCATCACCGAAGACTAACGATAAGTGCAGTTATCGCAACAATGACTGCCGCAACGTCAATCTTGACGGTGACCAGAAACTTAAACATAGCATTGCCATTTCAAGCTTCCGGGCCCGGAAGCTGAAAAGGTTCAACTTCCACTGCTTATAACGCGCCGTTGCTAGCGCGGGCGGGTACAAATCGGCCGATTTTGACACCTGCCATCCGACAAAAGGCTCGAGTTCCCTTCTGGGATGGCTCGGGTCTTTTGCCGTTTAGCCGTCTGGGCAAGACGACACAGGCGAATACCCTTTCGCCTGACCAAGGTCAGGGCTGTTCCCTCGGGGAATCCCATCACAAGGCTGAGTCTATAGTTGCACGAATATTAATTTTTGCAACCAGCAAGGTCGCTCCCATTGGGGCGGCCTTTTTCTTTGGAGCAAACAATGTCGATCAAAGATTATTCAACCACGGCAGGCAGCAACACGTCTATTGACGGCATCAACATTGCCGAGGGCTGCCTACCTGGCAACGTGAACAACGCCATGCGGGCCATGATGGCAGATACACGGTCGTTTTACCAAAGCGGCGGGTGGATTGATCTCGGCTACACATACACGTATGCCAGCTCCACCAGCTTTACCGTAAACTCTGACGTGACGGCGTTCTATCCGGTTGGTCAGCGGATCCGGGCTGTAGGAGCGACGACCGGCACAATTTACGGTAAAATCACCGCAAGCTCCTACAGCGCGCCCAACACGACCGTCACGGTATCATGGGATAGCGGGTCGCTTCAAAGCGAGGCGCTGACTGTTTCCGTGTCGTTCATGACGGTCACCGGCAGTCCGACCGGTAACGTCACCGGACCGGCCTCCGCAACTGACAGCGCGGTTGCCTTATATGACGGAACTGGGGGAAAGACGCTAAAAAATGGCCCTGCCCTTGGCACAGCAGCAAATAACATCCCACAGCTTGACTCTGACGGCCTCTTGTCAGCGTCCGTCACTTTCCCTGTTGGGATTCCTTTCTGGTGGCCCGCGAATACTCCACCATCATGGGCATTGGAATGTGATGGGGCCGCAATTTCACGCACGACGTACGCGGATCTGTTTGCTGTTATCGGAACGACGTTTGGCGCTGGTGACGGTTCAACGACGTTTAACCTGCCAGATCTTCGGGGTGAATTTATCCGTGGTTGGGATAATGGCCGTGGCGTCGACGGTTCTCGTGTTTTTGGCTCAGCTCAGTCTGACGAAGTGAAATCGCACAGTCACGGTTATCATACCAATGTCGGGGCATTTGCGGCTGGTGGGGCCGCGCAGCTCAACTTTAACGGGGCTGGTAGTGCTGTTTCCACCAACGCGTTCGGCGGTTCGGAAACCCGTCCGCGCAACATCGCACTTCTTGCCTGCATTAAATATTGAGGCCATCATGCTGTATTACAACTATCACCCGGTGACAAAGGAATATCTCGGTTCAGCAACGGCCCGAGAGAACCCAAAGGTTCCGGCAAATTACCTGCTGCCAGCCAATGCAACGTTTGTAGACCCAGAAATCCCCAGCGCGGGTTATGTTAAGGTCTTCGATACCGAAACTGAAACATGGTCGGAGGTGGAGGATAATCGAGGAGACACCGTTTACAAAAAATCTGACGCTTCCACTGCGACAGTGGATTGGCTGGGCCTGATCGGCGACGATTACACCAATGAAATTCCGGCATCATCTTTCGACGAGTGGAGCGGAAATGCTTGGGTTACTCCTGATCCAACAGAGGGCCAAATCAAAGCAGAGGCTCGGCGTCGTATCGAAGCGGTTATGCCTGCTTGGGTTGTTCAGAGGGCGCAGACAGGTGGGCCGCGCATCCCGGCAAATGTCCTGACGTATGTGAAAGATGTTCGCGAAGCCAGCAATACATTGGAAGACACTCTGCCAACTGATTACACCGATGACAGTCACTGGCCAACCGCTCCGGCCTCTATCGTATATGAAGCCGCCCCTGTGCTCACGCGCAAAGACGATGTGTGGGATCGGTGTACCGAGGCAGAAGCAGAGCTGTTGATGACTACCCTTGATCAAGCCCCTGCCAAACTTCGCGGCATGTGGATGGACAACCCGTACATCTCTCACAGCCACGACCAGTTTCCCACACTTCGGAGTGCGATTGTTACCGTTCTTGGCGGCGATACCTCAGCCGAGGAGCGGGCGGACGAGCTTCTTGCAGAATCGGAGGTGTTGTAATGCCGAAACCAGAAGTACCAGGCGCATCGGTCGCCAACAACACTGATCAGGTCATGTTGTTCCAAGACGGCGTCCGCAAGATCGGAACAGTTGCACAGTTCGGGCCGCGCGTTGAGGAATACACAGGGACCACCAATGGTGGCGGCAATGCAACCGTCGTGTTTTCCGAAGCTTTCAGTGCCGCGCCGATCGCGTTTTCGGTTCCGGTGGATGATGGCGGCATCGTTTTGAGCGCAACCGGCACCACCACAAAGAACAACGTCCAAGTCAGCACAGACAATGGCAACGAAGCATTCCGGATCATCGTTATCGGCAACTAAGCTCGTCACCAAAACCCCGAAATCATGGGCCGGCACATTCGTTGAACTTGCTCTGGGGTTCGTGTCCCGATCGGTCGTGATTGGCCCGCATTGGTACGTCTTCAAGCGCGGCAGGGGCTTGCTCAAATTGCCTGCCACATCCGCAACAGGTGAATTTCGAACAGGCGCACCCTCTAGCCCGGATGTGCTTGAACCCTTGGTCGGGTCCAAATGGACGCTGACAAACAACTGCATGACCGTATTCAGCCCGATATGGAGACCGCGCATGGCAAATGCAGAAGACCGCCTTGCAATCGCCCGATCCGTCACAGTGTCCGTTGTCATGATCGCTTTGGCGGTGATCGGTATGGCCTCGGCTGTGTCCAATTTCATCATCCGCCCACAGACAGAGCAGCTTCTTGAACAGATCGTTGATCTGCGTGCCGAGGTTGCAACGCTCCGACGCTCGAATGCAGCACATTTCGGGCAACTCAAGTCCCTCCTGAAAGAGTAGGAACCCAGCCATGAAGAAGGTTATCGGGATCGCCACTGCGGCGGTCTTTTTTTTGATCGCATTTTCGTCAGCGCAAGCCCAGCAACAGTCATGCGGGCCGCGTGAAAAAGTCCTCGAACATCTCGCCCAGAAGTACGGGGAGCAGCCGATTGCTGCCGGGATCATGCAGGGGGGGCAGGCTGTGCTTGAAATTCTTGCGTCACAAGATGGATCGACATTCACCGTCATTATCTCTCTGCCAAACGGGGTGTCATGCGTCAAGGCCGATGGTGTTTCGTTCCAGCAGCTTGAGCCTCTCTATGCTGAATCGGGGGCATAAATGGCGAAAGCACAACACATCATCGACGTTGCCATGCAGGCCGTTGCGACCAAGGAAGCAGCGGCGCCAATAAGCGCGCTTGGCGCGATCGGTATCAGCTTCACCGACGTCGAAACCACCTTGAAACTTCTTGCCTTGGCGTTGTCCTGCCTTTGGCTGGTGGTTCAGATTTATTGCAAGCTCAGAGAAGGTCGCAAAGGCAATGATTGACGATATCGATATTCTTGCCCGCACCCTGTATGGGGAGGCAAAAGCCAACAACATTGCAGATGCAGAGGCAATCGCCTCTGTTGTCATGAACCGTTGCCGCTACCCGAACTGGCCCAGCTCACCAGCCAAAGTGTGTCAGCAGCCGTGGCAGTTCTCTTGTTGGAACACCAACGATCCAAATCGTGAGCGTATTCTGAATGCGAAGGGTGCTTGGTTCGATACGTGTGTTGATATCGCCACGCGCGCGGTGAATGGCGCAGTCACAGACGTGACAGCAACATCAACCCATTATCACACGCGCAACGTCAAGCCGTTCTGGTCGAAGGGCAAACAACCGGTTTTCGAGACAGACGGGCATCTGTTCTTCAATGACATCGACACCAAGCCGCCCGCAACAGCCAAAGAGGCGCTTGACCAGCATCGCCCTCTGAACCAGTCGCGAACAGTTCGCGGGGCAAGCCTTGCTGGTGCAATGACCGTTATCGGCCCGGTTGCTGGGGAAATCTCCTCGACGCTTGAGCAGTACACACACCTGTCTGACTACATCAAGTGGGCTTGTGTGGCTCTGGGCGCTATTGGTGCTGGTTATGCAGTCTGGGCTCGCATCAGTGACCGACAGGCAGGCATCAACTGATGTTGTCCCTGATCTTCTCAAAAATCGGACTGCGCATCGGCATGGTTCTGGCTGCAATAGCTGCTGTCGTTACGGTCCTTTTCTCCGCCCGTCGGGCCGGGAGACAGGCCGAGCGTGTGGATACCATGAAACGAAACCTGGAGAGCATCAATGCACAGCGTAAAGCGGCTGCTGCTGCCCCATCTGATCGCAGCGGGATTGTTGAGCGGCTGCGCAACGGCAAGTTCTGATCAGAGCGTTTGTCCCATCCCTCCCGAATACAGCCAAGAATTCCAGAACCAGTTGGCGGGCGAACTTGAAGCCTTGCCTGCTGGGGCGGCATTGGAGCGGGCCATTATCGACTATGGCCGGGTAAGGGCAGAGCTTCGCGCCTGCCAATAGGAGCATTCCCTCATGCGACCAACCGAAGTTGACGAACGATGGAAAGAATGGGCCACACCAAAGCAAGCCGAGGCCATCGACGCTGTTCTGAAGCATGGGACCGCCCGTGCCGCGGCAAAGGCCCTCGGAATCACACAGAGTAACGTCTCTGAAAAGATAAAGCTGGCCCGAAAGAAGGCGGCTCGGAACGGATACGCCCCGGAGCATGATATGACCCGCCCGGTGCCTGACGGGTTCATAACAAAAGGCGTTTCAACATATTACGACAGGGACGGAAAAGCCGCCGGGCAATGGGTAAAATCATCGATCGATCAAGACCGGCAACGCGAACTCCTCGAACAGTGGGTTGAATCCGTATCGGCTGATATCCCGCGCTTAAAGCCATTGCCAGCGCCGGAGGTCAAGTTGAATGACCGGCTGCTGAATATGCACGTCATCACGGATTATCATTTTGGGATGTTAGCCTGGCACAGGGAAGGCGGCGCAAACTGGGATCTGGCAATCGCCGAGCAAATGCTGATCAAGGCATTCCGGCACATGATCCAAACATCACCACCAGCAGAAAGTTGCGTCATCGCACAGCTTGGGGATTTTCTGCATTTTGACGGCCTTTTGCCAGTCACCCCGGCAAGCGGTCATGTTCTGGACGCAGACGGAAGGTTTCCAAAGATCGTTGACGTGGCAGTCAGAGCAAGCCGCGCAATCATCGACCTTGCCTTGCAGAAATACAAACACGTTCATTTGGTATGGGCGGAAGGAAATCACGACACTGCCGGATCGAGCAAGGACCGGGTTTGGCTGGCAGCCCTTTACGAAAACGAACCCCGCCTGACCATCGATCAATCTGCCAAGCCCTATTACGTCCATCAGTTCGGGAAAACGATGCTTGGTTTCCATCATGGACACCTTGCCAAGCCTTCACAGCTTCCGGGCATCTTTGCCGCTGAATTTGCCCCGATCTGGGGAGCGACCGAATACCGTTATGCGCATTGCGGGCATTTGCACCATAAGCATGAGCTTCGTGATTATCCGGGTATGACGGTTGACCAACACCGCACCCTTGCGGCGAAGGATGCTTATTCGTCACGTCATGGATACGCAGCACCCCGGTCAGCAGACACCATCACTTATCATCGTGAGTATGGGCAGTGCTGGAGTGCGACGACAAGTCCTGAGATGGTGGCTTAAAGTGGCTTCCATTCGGTCGGGAAGAACTGTCCCTGCATGTTTTTGTTAACCCATCCCATCTGAGGATCGGAATACGGGCAAGGACACCAGTTTCCCCATCGCAAAACGCCATGCCCTCCCTCAAGGCGTTCGTCGCCTCGGGTCAATATCGGTTCGCCAGTTTTCGGTGCTGATCTGATGCTCTTCCAATCACTCATCACACCATCCTTTCCTTGCCCCGCCATTATACTCCCTCCCAAGCCCGCGAACAATGAGGTCTTGCGCGAGATTGCGGGATTCCTGGACAACATCAGCTACGACGCGACCGCCGTATTTTCCCCATTCCGGGCCGCAAATCTCATAGCCGCCTGAAAGCCATTCCTTGGCATAATCACGCGCCCTGATTGCCACCTCTTTCTCAGCCACACACACGCCTTTAATCTCGGGAGCATCAACCCCGCGCACCCTCACGGACACTCGCGCCAGTTCGTCAGGTAGCCCCGGCGCAATCACAGCGAACGTGTCACCGTCGTATGGTTCACCGGATAGGGGCCAGTTGTAGCATTCGGCTTTGACATGGGAACTAGCTGCGAGAAAGATGATAAAACAGGCCTTCCAGCACATAGCGGGTGCTCCATCTTCATTTCGTGTAGCAGTTTTAGTATCGCTATATTCTCACTATTCGATGAAGCATATCGTCCGTGATCGCGCTTTTGCAGAAATTTGCGTCGAGACTTGATCATCATTCATCCTTTCACGCCAGCAGGGTGCTTGCCAAGGGCTTGGCCCAGCCATTCGTAGAGGCGTTCTGCGTCATATTCGGAAAGTATATTGCAAGTCGTTATATCGCACGCCTTGTTTTCGACCTCGATTTGATCCCAATCTAGTCGCTTCCTCAGCAGTAACTTATCTTCTGCGATATGGTCGCAAGTTGCGATGAAGTCATCCATCACTCACCCTCCTGTGCGCTGGCGCATAGATCATCCAGTTTGCGCTTTCCTTTGTCGGTAATATAGCCATGTGCAAGAACGCCTTCACTGTCGATGTGTCCGTCTCGACATTCACGGGCCATAGCGAGATTGGCGATCTTTCTAGGGCAGCCGCGAAGGCGCATGATGAAATCGCCCGCATGACCTCTTTCCTCGAATGGAACCTCGAACACAGCAAGTACCGTTCGAGTGGTTATGTCGCGGACTTTCCATTCTATAGTTGTTGTCCTTTCACCAAACAGCATACCACCCTCCAAAGTTTTCCATTTCCGCCATAAGCCATTGATTCTATCGGTCGAAGCGGCGAAAGTTTTCCAACCAATGCACTGAAATCATTAAAGCAATCTCGGAATCATAATCCGCGTGTCGGGAGGTGTAAGAATACTCTTCTCACTTTCTCCGACCTAACCCCTGCACAAACAAGAACAATTAAAGAACAAAAATAACCATTCTTACAGGTGTAAGAAATATATCCATTGAAATACGCAGAAAACAAAGACAGCTCATAGTTTCAATAATATTATGCTCCTGCGGGAAATACTAGCAATAGTTGGCAGTTTAGCTGGCATTTGTGGTGGTTTGCGGCATAGATATTCTCTGGTTTTCTTACAGTGAAAGACAAAGTTCAGGCACGTTTCGTATTTTGTAAGATTATATATTAAGTGCGCCCGCAGCCTCAGAAAGATGATTGGGGTTGTGCTTGGCATAAACCTTTCTGAATGTGGTTGGCGTCATCGCAAGAAATGTGCAGGCATCTTCAATCGGAACACCACTTTCCGCCATCCATGTTGCGGCGCTGTGCCTCATAACGTGTGGTGTTATAACCTCTATTCCGGCACGTTTGCACGCTGCCCTTATTCCGGTTCTCACATCAGTGATATGGTGGCCGCCATATTCTATGACATACTGGCAGCAGCGATTGTCGTAGGCTTCTTTCAGATGTGGCAACAAGCCCTCATTGATAGCGACAAGCGCACGTCGCTTGTTCCCCCATCCTTCGCCGAAGTCGATCTTGCGGGTGTCAAAATTCACTTGGTCCCATTTAAGATCAAGGATCGCCCTGCTTCTATGCCCTGTCGCGAACCCAACACGCAGAAATAGCTTAACATGTGCTGCTGTAGCGGCTTCTATAAGCCGCCTTGCCTCGTCTTTCGTTAGCCATCTCTCACGGGGTGGTGATCTTCTCACCGGCATTTCAACAAGTATCTTTGCCGTAATATCGACTATCTTGTTCCTGATCGCCCAATTCACTATTGCCCGCAAATAGATAATGTCTGTTGCTATCGTGCTGCCGGAATTGTGATTGTGCGTCGTTGCATAGCCATTAACTAATGATTGCGTTATGTGCCGTGGTTCCAGATGCCCGAAATGCTTGTCTATTTTCTTGCAGGCCGCTCTGATCGAAGAAAAGGAGCGTCGGTCTTGTCGGGCATCAAGATATAGCGGTATCAACTCGCCTATCGTCGGGGTCGATGACGCAACAAGAGACATCTCGCCAGCTATCCATTGAGCAAGGAATCTTTCTGCTTGGTCAGGTGCTTTTGAGCCAGTTGAAACCCGTCGCGATTTGCCTTTTTCGGTCCATGTGACATAAAATGTCCCGTTTGGATGTCGCCAGAGGTGCGTTCCTGTTCCTCGTTTTCCCATGACGTCTTAACCCTTTCCCATTCTTCTTGTCTCACCCTGTAACCGCCTCCGGGCAATCTTACAGCACGAATCAGCCCCCGCACAATCCAGTCTCTTACAGTTCGGTCACTGACTTGAATGTCTTTTGCAATGTCTGTTACAGTCAAATTCATTCAGCCCTCCACCTCCAAACCGATCGACGTAACCGCCAGAACCATGCATTCCGATTTGCCTTTCCAAATGTCGGACCGGAATTCCTCGTAGACACGAACGAGCGTTTCGATATCTTCCTTGGTGAGTTTGCCTCCTCCCCCGTCAATGAAGGCCTTTCCTGCGGATGTGGCGCATTTCAGCCAAACCTCATCGTTCAATCCCACTGAGAGCCCATCAACCGGCACCACTGCCTTACGCATGGCTGGCCTCCATTAGTTCGTCGGGGATTTCGATTTCTTCACGAACACAGGAAAAGACATACGCCCTACACGCTGCCACAAGCGGGCTTTTGCATCTTGGTAATTTATGGACGCTATTTCTACCGCAGGCACCGTACCACATGTTCCCGCCCATATCGGGCTGGCTGTGGTAAAAAACTGAAATGCACGCGCTCTCAATCAACGGCCCACCATGCGCCCAGTTGCCGGATGGGTTGTATTCGCAATCATCTATGCCGACACGGATATCAGATGCGGCGAGGAGTGGCTTTGTGTCGGGTGCATCGCCAAAATTGTAGAATGTGGGGAAAGCCTTTGGTTCGCCCCACTGAACAAACGCAACTGCATAATTCAGCGCCCGCCCTTCAAGATCCGATACCTTGACTTTCACGACACCACCTCCACACGCTCAAAATCCAATTTCTCAATCCGGTCATTCGCGGCAAAGATTGCCTCTTTACCGTCCGGGCTGCGCCAACCGCGATAACCGTTTACCGTTGCGCGGGACCATCCATGATCAAGGACCATATGCAGGTCGGCGGCTGTTCTGTTAGGGGATTTGATGAGGATCATGATTTACCGCCTTTCAGGGCCTTTTGCGTTCTGTCGTGAACCCATGCCATCAGCCCTTGTTCTGGCTGGCTTGCACTGTCAATTTCCTCTAGAGCAGCCCTCAGTCGTTCGTTTTCATTCGCGCATTCCGTATTGAGCTTCTGGAACTCGTTGATTTCCTGTTCGGCTAGATCAATGCTATTCAGCAATGTCTTGATGTCGCCAAAAACCAAGTTCACCTTACCTTTGACGGTTAGGTTTTCGTTGTAAGCGCTATGCGACATGATGATGTCATCTTCAGCAAAACCGGACGCATTGCAAAACGCCTTTAGTCGCCGTTGCGCTATTCTAAAATCACTCACGCTGCATCCTCCTGGTACGGCAGCGAGACGCCAATTTCCTCTCGCGCCCATGTTTCGATTTTGGTCTGATAGTCCGCCATCTGTGCGGTGTTGAGCCATGTTGAGCTGATCCGGTCGTAAAGATCGTTGAGGAACATTGCGGCCTCTTTCGACATGCCGGCATCACGCAGGGCCATGATCGCAAGGTGCTTCTGTGTGGTTTCCTCGTGACCATCGACCAGCAGGATGCCGAGCAGGAACTTTTCCTTGCACATGCGTTTCACGTCATCGACGGAATAGCCCGTTTCATCGCTGATCATCGCCACCAGCTTGTGGTATCGACTGTTCTGGGGCAGGGACCGTTTTTTCTTGTATGCCCGCATGATGATTTCGACCGGCTTTTTCGGGTCCAGTGGAAGCTGGCGGATCTGGCTGATTGCGAAATCGCGGTTCAGTTCGTTGCGGAGGATGACGGTTCTACTCATTGAACACCCACAAGATGCCAGCCGTCATGATTGAACCGAGGGTCACGCCTGCGGCGACCATTGGCGACGTACTCAAAAAGTAGACAGATGCGATTGACCCTGATGACATCGCGAACGGGCAGATGAAATAATTAGACATCCTCTAACTCCTCCGACTTGCTCCACTCCTGTTCGCACCATTCCCGAAGGTTAAAGCCGAGCAGGGCGTTGAATGAATCCCGTCCGATAGCGTGGCGGGCATGTTCCCCGGTCCTGTGGCATACAGAACAAAGCGGGGCGATGTATCTGTGATCCCGGCGGCCTCCACACGGTTCCTTTTCGTGGTGAAGCTCGACGGGCTTGGTCCCGCAGCACAGGCAGAACATTTGCGCGATCCGGTCAGCGTGGCGCTTTTCTTGCGCGGTCATTGGTGCAGATCGGCGCGGTTTGATCCGGTTGTGCTTGCGGGTTTTGGGGATCATTTCGGAACCTTTGCCCATTCTGTTGGTTCGTTGACCCATGCTGAATACGCATCGGTTCCTTTAACAACGAACCGGCCCGGCGATGCCTGAACAAGCCAAGGTCCGATTTCATCGTAATCAGGCCCGTTTACCTCACCCTCCCAATGCCCACCACGCACGAGATATTCGCCGTGCTGTGGGGCTGTTTTGATCGGTTGCCATTCCATCCTTCATTCTCCCGGTGCTTGCGCCAGCATTGAGCGGCGGTTTGCGACTTGCTGCGCTACGTGGTTCATGATGTCAGGCCGGGTTTTCTTAACTGCCCGCGCCGTGTTCATGTGGATTTCGCGCAACTTGTTGATCTCGTCCACGCTCTGAGCTTCATTCAGCAGGGCGATAAAGCCGACTGCCCATTGATGCGCGTTTCTGGCGTGGATGGTGTATTTCATTGCTGATCGCTGAGCTTGGCGATACGCGCTTCCATGCCCTTCTTGAGTTCCAGACCGTCGCTTTTGTTGAGCGCCCAAAACTCACTGAGGCCTTGCTTGTTTTGGTGCATGAAGCTGGTGATTTCAGTCGGGCTTTCCGCGTTGTTTACAAAGTTCATGACCCGGTCAAAGAATCCGCCGACAGGAATGGCTTCAATCGGCTCACCAACCTTGAATTGGATCGAAATCGAGTTCTTGCCGTTGGTGATTGCCAAGCGGCGCTCAATCTCTGCCTGTTCAACCGCCTCAGACGCGGAAACGGTATCCATTTCCTCGGAGATATAGAGGCCGCCAAATTCTTCCGGCCAGCCTTTGCGCAAGGCCTGAGCTTCTGCGCACTTGGCGATCATGACCCGGCCCATTTTCGACCAGTTGCCTTTAGAAAGAGACATTCGCCCGGTCGGCACCCGCTTGCCTTGTGCCTGATCGTATTCCCAGTCCTCAGTCACCGGGGCAAACTCATCCCAATAGGCAACACCGGAAACCTTATTCCAGTCACCTTTGTTGTCCTGCTTGTAGCAAGTGACAACGGCCTTCTCGATGCCGAGTGGGTTCGTTTTCTCGTCCTTGAGAGCGTCGGAATAGGTGATTACCGGCTCGTTCTCATCTGGGCGATAATCACCGCAACGGGCGGCCTTTGCCCGATAGCCATCAATGCCGGTAACAACAACAAGCTGGCGCTTATCCGGTTTGTCCTTGTTTGTGACCATCGCATATATTTGGCGACGGATCGGATCAAGACCGTGGCGCTTTGCCATCTCGATGAAGAGATCGAACTCGCTTTCGTTGCAGTCTTTTGCCAGCGTGGATTTGACCAGCTTCAACTGCGCAGGGTTCATGTCAGCCGGGGCGACAGCATTCTTACTGTTAATTTTGACAACGTTGTTCATGTTACTTTCTCCGAATAATCATGTTGATGCCGCCATTCGATTTCTGGACGCCGGGGATGACTTCACCATCGTTCATGGCTTTTGACAGAGCAGCCTTGTCCAGCTTCGGGTCTTGCGGCTTCCAGAACTTCGCGGGGATCAAAGCCTCATCAACGATTTCTGCCTTTGGCTTCGTGTTGCCGATCGAAAGCGTGCAGAGGTCGCCTTTGATTTTTCCGATCTCGGCCCGAGACATCGTTACCAAGATGATCTGGCGCAAAGTGTCAGTTGAGTTATCAATCCTGCTTTTGCGCTCTTGCAGGTCCTTAATACGACCTCCTACAGCGGTGCTCATTGCCTCGCGTTCGGCAATTTCTTCCGCAATCAAAAGCAGCGCGTCGGTAAGCTCGGTTTCACCATCAAGCGTATCGAAAAGCTCTTCCGGGTCAGCATCGATGCCTTCAAGTTGTCGGCGCAACTCATCCCAGCGAGACAATTCTTGGCGAGCTTTGCTGATGGTTTTTTCAACGCCGCCCTTATCGTTCATTGGTTTCCTCCAACGAAATAGAGCCCAATACATGCAATGGTAACTACAGCCACAGGCCAAGGATGGCGGTTAACGAGACCGAATATGGCACCACAAACCACGACAGTCGCACCGGCGATCAGGACCACGCCCGCCAATATGCATACGATGATATTCTCAAGCGTCTCGGTCATTGGTTTGGTCCTTGGCTTTGGTGAGGGCGGTTTCAAGCTTGGTGCGGCGCTCGATCAGACCTTCCAGCTGGCTGCCATCCGCCCAACGGATATCCGTGTTCAGATCATCAAGCGCCTCGTCCAACGCCCCAACCAGTTCAGTGATGAGGATGTCTTTGTCGTCAATGACGTTGCCGATCTTTTTCAGGTAATCGTCTTCAATCAAGAAGTCGCCGGTCTTCCCGTCATCAAATCTCAGTCGAGCAAACTTTCCGGGATTTAACCTGCCAGTCCGGCGGTAAGAGTATAAAAACGTCCCAATCTTGTGAGGGTTGTTTTCGCCGGCATATTGGTTCTCAATGACATCGCCGAATTTGAATTTTTCACTCATTACTGAAACATCCTTCTGTGCGCCAACCACTTTCTGATCGGGCGGGTGAATTTGTGGAATAGGGCGGCCATTGAAGGCCGTCCATGCGTGCGCGGGTTTCGTTGACGTGCTTCACATATGCCGGGCGCCAGCGGAAATATGGAGCCCCGAGATATTCACGGACGTTCGATTTCGTAAGGATTGTTGTGCCTACCCGCCGACCACCGAACATTGATGCGCACGTCGCTACCGGCTCATGTTCAGGCCACATGAAGCCTTCAAGAAGGTCTTTGCGTGTTGCGATAACTTCAACCATCACACACCCCACCGTTTCAGAGTTGTCCAAGCCAGCTTGCGCAGGGATGCGCCGGACTGGCGGTTGTTGAGGATCGCGTGGGCTTCGGTGCGCCATTTCGCGATTACGGTTGCCGGGATCATGACAGCCACCCGGAAACAATCGTGACGATCTCGCGGCCTGCGTACAGGAATGCCGTGATGCCGATAACCAGCGGGCCAAGGATCGCGAGAAGCTTCACCGTTTCGTCGCGTCGCGGGTCCAGTTCCGGCTCCCACTCGCAGTCATGGACTTCTGGCGTGTGGTGGATCATGTGTTCGTTTATGCGGGTCATTGTTTGCTCCTTTGACTGGCGCTCATGACAACGCGCCCGCAGACGCGCTGCGGTGAATGTCAGTCTTTAATTTCGGTGATTTTTCCATCGGTCAGCGTGTACCAAGTGTCAGCTTTCAGGCCGCGTTTCCCGATGATCCCCGTAACGAACTTCAACGGCTTGCCGTCATTGTCATAGTGAACCAGCGCGATTGGCGTGCCATTCGCACCTTTTACTTTCGAGAAACGACCAAGAGACGCGCTAACGCCGTTGTCGCCCATGGTTTGGTCTGATGATCGATCCCCGGTGCTGGCGTTGCGGGCGTCATCCCCGGTGCTGGCGTTGT
>CEPZ01022857.1_pt1 | contig 39105 bp, 38 predicted proteins | sample 530461 | NCBI WGS metagenome assembly CEPZ01 (sample SAMEA2620106, study PRJEB7988) | marine metagenome | isolation source: saline water (ENVO:00002010), including
AAGTGTTGACTTCAGCTTTCTCTGTATAGTAAATTCCATGCTGAAATCAGGGGTAAATCAAAACTGATAACAATAGATAGGAGTTAAACGAAAATGGCACTCAAGATTAAGCCTTTAGCTGACCGTGTAGTTGTTGAGCCCGCCGAGGCGGAAGATGTTTCCTCAGGCGGTATTATTCTACCCGATACAGCGCAAGAAAAGCCCCAGCAGGGGAAAGTGATGGCTGTTGGTCCCGGTAAGGTTAGTGATGCCGGAAATCTCATCAAACCTTCAGTGAAGACAGGTGATAAAGTTCTATATGGTAAATACTCTGGAACTGAAGTTACAGTAGATAGCACTGAATATGTCATCATGAAAGAGAGCGATATCCTCGCAATCTTATAGCATAATCATAGTCAATTGAATAAGGAGATTGAGTAATGGCGAAACAGATTGAGTTCAATGCCGAAGCGCGATCCAAGCTCAAGGCCGGTGTAGACAAGCTCGCCGATGCGGTGAAGGTTACTCTCGGACCGAGAGGTCGCAATGTCGTCATTGAAAAGAAGTTCGGTGCTCCTACATCCACCAAAGACGGTGTTACGGTGGCGAAGGAAGTAGAACTTGAAAATAATGTAGAGAATATGGGTGCTCAGATGGTGAAGGAAGTAGCTTCCAAGACATCCGACGTGGCCGGTGACGGCACCACCACCGCTACCTTGTTCGCGCAGGCGATTATCCGTGAAGGGATGAAGAACGTTACGGCCGGTGCGAATCCCATGGAGATCAAGCGCGGTATCGATGCTGCTGTGTCAGTAGTAGTGGAAGAGCTGAAGAGTCAGAGCCGCGACCTTCCGGGAAAAACTGAAATTGCCCAGGTCGCGTCCATCTCCGCCAACAACGATGTGGAGATCGGAGACCTCATCGCCGATGCTATGGAGAAAGTCGGCAAGGACGGCGTCATCACTGTGGAAGAGGCTAAGTCGACTGAAACTTCCCTCGAAGTTGTGGAAGGAATGCAGTTCGACCGCGGCTACTTATCGCCCTACTTCGTGACCGATTCGGAAAACATGGAAGCGATCCTCGACGATCCCAGCATCCTTATCCATGACAAGAAGATTAGTAATATGAAAGATCTTCTGCCGATTCTTGAGAAGAGCTCCCAGGCTGGCAAGAGTATGCTGATTATTGCCGAAGATGTGGAAGGCGAGGCGCTTGCTACGCTGGTAGTGAACAAGCTGCGCGGTACACTGAAGGTCGCTGCCGTCAAGGCACCGGGATTTGGTGACCGTCGCAAGTCGATGCTCCAGGATGTAGCTGTCCTGACAGGTGGGACGGTTATCTCCGAGGAACAGGGCTACAAGCTGGAAAATGCCACGCTCTCGTATCTCGGTAACGCCAAACGGATTGTCATCGACAAGGATAACACTACCATTGTCTCAGGTGCAGGCGAAACAGACATGATTAAGGCCCGCATCAACGAGATTAAGGTTCAGATCGACAAGAGCACTTCCGATTACGACAAGGAGAAGCTGCAGGAACGTCTGGCGAAGCTCTCCGGTGGTGTGGCTGTGCTGAATGTCGGCGCAGCTACCGAAGTGGAAATGAAAGAGAAAAAGGCCCGCGTTGAGGATGCTCTTCACGCTACACGCGCTGCGGTAGAAGAAGGGATCGTTCCCGGCGGCGGTGTCGCTTTGTTGCGGACGCTCGGAAAGGTTGAGAAAATGAAGCTGTCTGACGAACAGATGGTCGGCGCCAGGATTGTCCTTCGAGCTCTAGAAGAGCCGATGCGCCATATCGTTCAGAACGCCGGACATGAGCCTTCAATCGTTGTTCAGAATGTCAAGGAAGGCAAGGGCGACTACGGATTCGATGCGTTCAGCGAAACATACGTACAGATGTTCGATGCTGGCATCATCGATCCCACAAAGGTGACTCGTGTTGCCATTCAGAACGCCAGTTCCATCGCCGGACTAATGTTGACAACTGAGGCGCTGGTTGCTGAGATTCCTGAAAAAGATCCGCCAATGCCGATGCCTCCGGGTGGAGACATGGGTGGCATGGGTGGAATGATGTAATTCACCCGAATTACTTGTAATCATAAAAGCCCTGTTCTTGTGAACGGGGCTTTTTTTTACTCGGATAGCGTCACGGAACTTCTTAACCTTGCCTCTCCTTAATGGGACGCATAAATTAAATAGTAAAAAGTAGGAGATTCTGAATGGGAAAAATTCGTCTTAAAGATATGCTTTTCTACGGCTACCACGGCGTTGACGAATCAGAACAGAAGCGAGGCGGCACTTTTGAAGTGGATCTGGAAATGCGAAAGAACCTGTCTGAGGCTGTTACTTCAGATAGTCTTCATTCTACAGTAGATTATGCTGCCGTTTATCAAACTGTTCACAACTGTCTGACAGGTACTAAGTATTATCTGCTTGAAAGGCTGGCCGGTCACATCGCAAAGACGTTACTGGCAGATTTTGACCTTGACAGCGTTAAGGTTACAGTCAGGAAGAGGCATGCGCCGGTTCGGGGTGTCATGGGTGATGTAGAAGTTGAGATTGAGAGAAAACCCGAAGATTTCAATACGTAAGAAAATTTTCCTGAGTTTTGGGTCGAATATCAACGACCGATACAGAAACTTACAGGAGGCAATTTCCCGGCTAGACGAGTCGGGTCATCTCGAAATCTGTGCTGTCTCGCCAGTGTATGAGACAGAGCCCCTCTACAACACAGATCAGAAGGAATTTCTGAACTGCATGGTAGAGATCACGACTGACGGCTCCCCAGAGAATCTGCTTATGCTGTGCAAGCAGGTTGAGCAAGAAATGGGGAGGGAACCAGACAGTCAGAAGAATGAACCACGAGTCATTGATATTGATATAGTTTTTTTTGATGACAGGGTGATGCAGACAGAAAACCTAACAATACCACACTCGAATTACAGCGAAAGAAAATTTGTTCTAGTGCCGTTATGTGATCTTGCTCCCCAATTTACTTGTCCCCTTTGCGGCGATTCCATCAGCGATATCCTGGCGCGATGTCCCGATACGTCACTGGTGCATCGCTACAAATTGGTGGAGACAGCTTGAGAAACCTCTATTATGTAGCGATTGAAGGTGTTATCGGTGTCGGTAAGACGAGCCTGGCCGAACTCCTTGCCGATCATCTCAATGCAAGACTCATACTGGAAAAGTTCGAAGAGAACCCATTCCTGCCTGATTTCTATACCGACCCTGACCGTCACGCCTTCCAGACACAGCTGTTCTTTCTGCTCAGTCGTTATCGACAGCAACAGGAACTGAGACAGACGGACGTCTTCCACCAACTCTATATCACCGACTATATGTTCGTGAAAGATCGACTTTTTGCTTCTCTCAATCTCGATGAAAAGGAGATGTCGCTTTACGATTCAGTGGCAAGTATGCTGGAGCGGAATGTGCTCAATCCCGACATGGTCATTTATCTCCAGGCAGATACCGACCGCCTGATGCAGAGGATCACTTCACGAGACAGGGATTTCGAGAAAGGAATTTCGCGAGATTATATCGACGCCCTTAACCAGGTCTATAATGAATATTTCTTCCGCTATCAGGAATCTCCTCTCCTTATCATCAATACGAATGATATCGACTTTGTCCATAACCAGAAAGACCTGAAGGAAGTGATCCGCTATATACGTCAGCCTGTAAGTGGCACGAAGTTCTTCAATCCCGCCGCAAATCTCTGATGTTTAAGACAATTCTGATTTTCTTAATGGGTTACCTCTTTTACAGAGTAGTAAAAGGTCAACTTACGGTCAAGAAATCCCAATCCAGGTTCGAGAATGGATCAGAGCGGGAAGAGTCACTGGGAATTTCGGAAGAAGATATTCGGGACGCGAAATTTACTGATATAAACGAAGAGGAGAACTGATGCTGTCATCTATTGAGGTTCTGTATAAGAATCGCCTCGATTTCGGCCTGTTGCTTCTCCGCTCAGTATCAGGATACATGATCCTGGTGAATCACGGCTACAGCAAGATAACCGCCGGTGCCGAGAAATGGGAAAGACTGGGCGGCGCTATGACGAGGCTGGGAATCGATTTTTTTCCAACCTTTTGGGGATTTATGGCGTCCTTCTCGGAATCCTTCTGTGGGGCGTTCCTCATCCTCGGACTTTTCACTATTCCCGCATCATTTCTCCTCTCCATGACGATGTTCGTGGCCGCGTATGGACATCTGGTTACGGGAAGAGGGAGCCCTGAAATGGCGCTCATTTACGGGACAGTCTATCTCACCCTTCTTGTGATCGGGCCGGGCAGATTCAGCCTCGACTGGAAGCTATTTAAGCGAACGTGATGAAAGCGGTACGGATCCACGAACACGGCGGGCCAGATGTTCTAAGATGGGAAGAGATAGCCGATCCTGAATGTCCGCCCGATAGGGTAATCCTCAGAATCAAGGCGAGTTCTATTAATCACCTCGATATCTGGGTTCGCAACGGCTTTCCCGGAATTCCGCTGCCTCTCATCCCGGGAAGTGACGGCAGTGGTGTCGTTCATGAAGTGGGGGCGGAGGTAAAGGATTGGGAGCCGGGAGATGAGGTGATGATTCAGCCGGGAACATACTGCAGTGAATGCAGATTCTGTCGGAGGGGGAAGGAGAATCACTGTATTACATTCGGTATCATGGGCGAATCTGAGGACGGTACCGATTGCGAGTATATGGTTATCGAGCCGAAGTATCTCGGCCGCAAACCGGAATCGCTCTCCTTTGAGGAAGCGGCGGCATTTCCACTCGTGTTTCTCACAGCCTACACCATGTTAGTGCGTCGGGCCCGAATAGAAGAGGGTGAAATCGTTCTGGTGCTGGGCGGAGCTTCGGGCGTCGGCAGTGCGGCGATTCAGATCGCAAAACTTTTCGGATCTACCGTGATTGCCACCGGCGGCAATGAAGACAAACTGGCGCTGTCTACAGAATTAGGCGCAGACCACGTCATCAATCATTCAAAGGAAGTGATCCACGAGAGAGTTGGTGAAATCACCGACAGGTGGGGCGCCGACATTGTGTTCGAACACGTGGGGGAGGCAACATGGAATTCAAGTCTGCGGTCGCTGGCGAAGGGGGGCAGGCTGGTCACATGCGGCGCCACTACCGGTCCCAAGGGCGCCGTCGATATGCGCCACCTTTTTTCCAAGCATCAGTCAGTGATGGGATCAACCATGGGCGATGCTGCTGCATTCACAGAGTTACTCGCCCTCCTCAAGGAAGGACGACTGAAGCCTGTCCTCGACAAGACGTTCCCTATGTCTGAAATTGGCGAAGCTCACCGCTATCTGGAGAGCCGACAGCAACTGGGGAAAGTGGTTCTGGTTCCACGTTAGACGCCGTTGAATAAATGGAGAATCATCGTGTAATGTCGAATCTCTACGTCTAACACATGAAAGGTAAATACGACCGACACATTTTCGTCTGTATCAACGATCGTCCCGAGGACAGTCCGAAAGAGTGTTGTGCTGCCAAAGGGGGAAAGAACATCCGTTTCGAGTTCGTCAAGCTCATCAGCCAGCACGGACTGAAAGGGAAAGTCAGGTCGAACAAATCGGGATGTCTTGATGCATGTGAGCTGGGACCCATAGTGGTAGTCTATCCCGAAGGCTTCTGGTACACTGGGGTGTCGCTGGAGGACGTGCCGGAAATCTTCGAAAAGTCTGTCCTCAAAGGAGAACCGATGGATAGATTGCTGGCGATGGAAAAGACTTGGCAGGAATTAGAGAGAATCAGGGATGGCAGTTAACAGCTTCAATATGTGACGAATTCATTAAAGAGTACTCCTATCACAGACACCATCGATAACCCAGCCAGCCAGAACAGTAGAGAATAGTGCAAGTAAAGACAGGGAACAAATTCCTCGAGGGCTCGCGATTTCACGAGCGGCGACCTTCACTTGACGATCCCCAGTTCTTCTAGAACATTCTTTGTGATCTCAAGTCTCGGCTCCAGTATTTCAGTAAAATTTTGCCCTTCAATGTTGAGGGCAAAGAAATATACATTATCACTCTTCTCAACATAGCCGACATACCAGCCCAGGGCCGCTCTCTGGTCTCCACCCATATTGCCGCCACCTGTTTTGGCGCTTAGTGTATAATCCTCTGTCTGTTCCTGAATCAATATGCTCTTAACTAATTTGATTGTTCTCGGAGAGACCTTCAGTTGACCATTATAGAACTTCTTCAAGAACTCTATCTGTTCCAGAGCTGATATTCTAAGGCTGCCGTTTAACCAGAAATTATCGGTGCCGGATGAGATATCTCTGTTTCCATAATCAAAACTTGCCACATAGCTCTTCATCTTCTCACGGTCAATCTGTTTTGCAATATGGCGATAGACCGGCACTACTGAATACTTGATTGCACTCTTAAGATTATGCTCACCTCCCCATGTTTTCGGCCACCAATCTTCTCTTGGATATGCTTGCTTATCCCATCGGACAATTTGATCTGTATCTGAAATGACTCTTGTTTCGAGTGCAATAATTGAATGAGGGATCTTATAGGTTGAGAAGGGTGAATAGCGAGTCTTGGCTCTTTCCTCATTAAAGATTGTATAGATGTTAGATTTCTGATCATGAACAACGATTGTGCCCCGGAAGTTTTTGAAATGCTCATCCAGTTCGTTCTGGGCAGATAAAGCGGAGATCGAAGCCAACAGGACTAAAGATACTACACACATCTTATTCATGAGTCAGTCGATTGATTCTGACTTCTGACCACGTAATGAGTGAATCTACCGGCTTGTATTGTACGCCGTGGGCAACCTGATGCTTGCGCTTCAGTTCCGCCAAAGACGAGGATGGAGAGAGTATGACGCGGTATTCCGATGTCATTCCCGTCGTTTGACCCCCGAGTGGAATTGTCTTCAGGACTTATACAGGCTGTCCGCCATCTCCGCCGAAGTCAGGATCCCCTTGATCATGGCAGAACTGAAGCCTTGATGCTCCATCTCGTTCAGCCCTGCGATGGTGCACCCTCGCGGCGTCGTCACCTTATCGATCTCTGACTCGGGGTGTTCTTCCGCATCTAGGACGAGGGAAGCGGCGCCGAGGGCAGTCTGAGCGGCCAGCAGCAGAGCTTCGTGGGTGTGAAAGCCGATCTCGATCCCCCCCTGAGATGCCGCACGGATAGACCTCAGGAAGAATGCTACACCGCAAGCTGCCAGCGCAGTGGCCGGAATCATGTGATTTTCATTGACGACGAGTGTCTTACCGACGCTATCGAAGATGTGCTGGGCGTGCTCAAGTGTGGGACTGTCACCTTCTGCAGAGGCGAGACAGGTCATGGACTGGCATATAGCAATGGCGGTATTAGGCATAGCTCTCACAACGGGGACGCCGTTGCCCAACTGCTGACTGATCTCCGCGATGGTGACGCCGGTCACCACAGAAATTATCGTATGCTTGTCCGCTTCTAGACTGTCTCTGATTTCTTCTAACAGAGCCACTAGCTGTTGCGGTTGAACAGCAATAACCACTACCTCAGATTCAGCAACAGCTTTGCTGTTATCGGCGTGAACCAGAAAACCGTTCTCCGCATAGTCATCGAGGAGTTTCGGATTTCTGCGAGTGATGGTTATCTGTGACGAAGGAAAATTCCCCGTTGCCACGAAACCTCTCGCCATGGCTGTCCCGATATTGCCACCCCCAAGAATGGCAATGCTTTCTGATTCTGCTTTCTTCTTTTTATTCATAATTGATAGATCCCGTGTTTGGTTAGCCCGAAAGTGTTTTTCAATCTGATATGGTAACAGGGAAGTTATTAGATATTTATCTTTTTTCAGTCATTCATTCAACTCGCAAATACGACTCGTTATACGTTTGTGAGATGGAAATAGTTGTCATCCCAGCCAGGCGGATGAAAAGTGCCGGTATTGGTATCGGAGTGCAGTGGAACCTGCTTCATAAGTCAGGTGAAAACAAAGTTGACCAGACAGATCACATTACAACGTCAGCAGTCGACCGCCGTCAATAGGAAGGTTGATTCCGTTGATGTAAGATGCCGCCGGTGATGCGAGGAAGGCGATGGCGCAAGCGATCTCCTCAGGCTCCGCAATCCTACCTGACGGAATCTCCCTTTTCCACTCATCAGCGATGACGTCTGCGGATACACCCCGTCTGTCCGCCATTTCCTGAAAGAGTGAGAATAGGCGGGCGGTATTCGTTGTACCTGGGAGGATGTTGTTTACGGTGATCCCGAATGGCGCCACTTCTCTCGACAGCGTTTTGGCCCAACTAGCGACAGCGCCTCGTGTGGTATTGGAGACGCCTAAGTTCGGAATGGGTTGTTTGACGGAGGTTGAAATAATGTTGATAATGCGGCCGTACTTTTCGCTTTTCATTCCCGGCAGAACCGCCTGGGCCATGATCTGGTTACAGAGGAGATGTCTTGAAAATGCCTTGAGGAACGCCTCGCTTTCGGCGGCTGTGATCTCACCGGAAGGCGGTCCGCCCGAATTGTTCACAAGGATGTGGAACGGCCCGTTTTCTTCAACGTGAACTGTGATTTTATGGCGCAAATTCTCACTTTCGTCGAAATCGGCACAGACAGTGTCGTGGCCGGCATCTCCCGGCAGCGAATCACGAACCTCCTTCAGCGAAGATTCATTGCGGGCCACAAGAGTGACGGCAGATCCTAAACTTGCCAGTTCCACGGCCGCTGCCCGGCCCATGCCCTGTGTGCTCCCGCAGACGATTGCCTTCTTGTCTGTCAAATTGAGATTCATTATGCAGCTTATCCTTTCTTAATTTCTAGCTGGGGTGTAGGTCTACTTACACTTAATTTTAATTTAGCTTCGCCTCACGAATGGGAAAAGTGATTAGCGCAATTCGGTTTCCCCATTTCTTCCTTAACAATTTATCTGTAAATTTGCCATCGCTTTTAATAAATAGACATTAATGAGTGAGGTATAATTTCGTGCGAAAAGTCGTTTTAGCTCTCATTTTAGCTTTCTCTGTCAGTCACACTTCAACGCCCAGGGCGAAACTGGTTGTGTTCATTGTGGTGGATATGATGCGTGAAGACACGTTCGACCGCCTCGGCGATCTTTTCTCAGGCGGATTCAAATATCTTCAGGAAAGTGGCACTTATTTCAGTGAAGCGCGACATGGGATAGCCTATACTGTTACCGGTCCCGGTCATTTCATTCTCGGCTCAGGAAGAAATCCCAGCGCCAGCGGCATTGTGGGCAATTTCTGGTATGATCGTTCCGCAAAGGAGCAAGTATACTGTGTGACCGATCCTGAGACAAAGCTCGTGGGTAACGGGAAATCTCCTGAGGGGAGGAAGGTTTCCTATCGCTATGTGAACTCTGATGCACTGGGCGACTGGGTTAAATCAGCCAATGGTCAATCAAAAGTCTTCGCCGTTGCCGGAAAGGATCGATCGGCGATTCTGTTGGGAGGCAAGAATCCTGATGGTGTTTACTGGTTTAACTTTGACCAAGGTGAATTTATTTCATCTGATTACTACGGCGCCGCATTGCCTGCGTGGCTCAATGAGTTCAACAGACAGCGTCATCCCGCCGCTTACTTCGGTACTGAGTGGAATCGCCTTCTAGCCGACGAGGCAGTCTATCTGAAGCATTCCAGGGAGGATGATTTCGCACCGGAACGAGACAAGAACGGAGGAGGGGACACAACTTTTCCACATCGTCTGCCGAAAGCGAAGGAGTTCATCAAGCCGGACTACAACCAGTTGTGGAGTTTCCCTTGGTTGGACGAAGTTACACTGAATCTCGCGAGGACCATCGTCGAAGAGGAAGAGCTCGGAATGGACGAAGCTCCGGATATTCTCTGCGTGGGGCTCTCAATCAACGACGGAGTAGGTCACCGTTATGGGCCCTTTAGTCAGGAGCAGATGGATGGATTCCTGAGGATGGACGGCTGGCTGGGCGAGTTCTTTGACGCAATTGATCATCGTGTCGGTCTGGACAATACTCTCATTGTACTCACCGCGGACCACGGCGCTACCATGATGCCGGAAATGGCACAGGACAGGGGCCTCGATGCCGGTCGATTTCGCAAACAATACAAGAACTTCGTTGCTGACTTCAATGCCGCACTGAGCCGGAAGTGGGGTGATGGTGACTATATCGAAGCTGTGGCCGGGTCAGCCATCTATTACAATTATGATCTCTTGAAACAAAAGGGAATTTCGTTGCAGGAGATGGATAGTTCCCTCTTGCCTCTACTTCGAGATCAGGTCTGGCTGGGAAAAGTCTATTCCCGTGCCCAACTTGCTGGCGATGAAGCTCTGGATCAAGCTGGCCTCTTCTGGCGCAACAATTTCCATTCCGAGAACAGCGGCGATCTGTTTCTTGTACCAACGGAAAACTATATTCACATGGACTCGACCGGAACTACTCACGGCACAGCTCACGATTGTGACACGCACATTCCCCTTATCATCGCCGGCTCAGGGATAAAGAAAACTATGCGGCAAGACCCCGTCTGGACAGTTGATGTCGCTCCAACAGTGGCGGCATATCTCGGCATCTCCACCCCCGATGATCTGGACGGGTCCGATCTTGGATTGAGAAGTTCCGTCGACAGCGTAACGACGCATTAGACTCGAAGGGAGTGACATCTTAGTCATGTGTAGAAAACAATCACTGATTTTGCTTGCCGGGATTCTGTTCTCAAGCTGTGTTCCTCCTGTTGATGGACCGGTAGAGAGGAGACAGGAGAAGAAGGAGGAGACCAATCCATTCTATTCCGGACCTAATCGTATAATCCCGTTTGCGGAATTAAGTGTAGGTGACATTACTGCAGCGACAGACAGGGCACTCGATGATGCGGAACAGCTTCTGACGAGTATTGTTCGGGCAGAGCCAGAGGGGCGCACTTTTGCTAATACGATGCTGAAGCTGGATGATCTGACTGCAGTTATCTCAAGGGTTTGGAATCCGGCCTATTTGATGGGTGCGGTTCACGTTAATGAGAACATTCGCTCTGAAGCTGACAGCAGTCACGTCCGTTTCTCGAAGTTCGTGAACGAGATGTCGGCGAACGAAGACCTGTACAATGCCGTGTTGACCTATTCCGAGACTGAAGAGGCTGAGAATCTTGAAGGAGAGAAGAGGAAATATTTGGAAGAGACTTTGCTTGGATTCCGTCGCAGCGGATTCGGTCTGGGGCAGGAAAAGCGCGAAGAGGTAAAACGGATAAACAATAAACTGTCTGAGATTGGTCTCAAATTCAACAGGAATATCGCTCAGTATCAGGACACACTCTTTGCAACCACGGCGGAAATGGCAGGATTGCCGCAATCGTACGTGGAGTCTCGAATGCTTCCCGACGGCAAGTGCGCTATTGATATGTCTTACCCTTCATATTTTTCATTCATGGATTTCTCAGAATCCGACGATGCACGCCGCCGCCTGAGCTATAAATTCCTCAATCGGGCGAGAGAGGAAAATCTGACAGTGTTGGACGATATGATCCGAAAGCGGCGTGAGTTGGTCGATGTTCTGGGATACGAAACTTTTGCCGATTATCAGACCGAAGTCAGAATGGCCAAGGATGCGGAGTCTGTCTGGCAATTCGAGAACAATCTGAATTCGTCCCTGCGCCAGAAAGCGAATCGGGACTACGTTGAGATGGTGGTGCTCAAGTCAGAGACGATTGGTCGGCAGGCGACACAAATCCAGCCGTGGGAGAAATACTATTACGACAAGAAGTTGCTGCGGGTGAAGTATCAGGTGGACGCTGAGAAGGTAAAAGAGTATTTTCCAATGGAAAGCGTGGTGTCAGGCCTTTTTGATCTGTATCAGGAACTCTTCGGGCTGGAGTTTAGAGAGGTGGAGAATCCATCGGTCTGGCACGAGGACGTCACCATGTATGAGCTGTACGATAACGCCAGTGGCAACCTGATCGGTCACTTTTATCTTGATCTATTCCCGCGGGCGAACAAATATCAGCACGCGGCACAGTTTGATGTCAGATCTGCAAAAATGTACCCCGCAGGACGGCAGACGCCGGTGGCGGTGCTGGTATGCAATTTCCCGAAGCCCACCGCCGACGAACCGTCTCTTTTGCCTCACGACGATGTAGAAACATTCTTTCACGAGTTCGGTCATCTTCTCCATGCGCTGTTGAACAGAGGTGAACTGGAAGGGCTCTCAGTTCCGCGAGACTTTGTGGAAGCGCCGTCTCAAATGCTCGAAAACTGGGTGTGGCAGAAAGCGTCGCTGAAACGTTTTGCGAGACACTACCGAACAGGTGAAACGATCCCCGACGATCTGGTGGAGAGAATGATCGCCGCTAAAAACCTCAATTCAGGTGTGAATGCACTTCAGCAGGTGTATTATGCCATACTTGATCTTACGCTTCATGACGGCTACTCCCCCGATGACGACCGGTCTACGACTGATATCGTTCGCGATCTGCAGAATGAGATCACGCTTTATCCCTACCAGGATGACACTCACTTCCAGGCGGCCTTTGGTCATCTTTACGGTTACGCAGCGGCGTACTACGGATATATGTGGTCAAAGGTATATGCTCAAGACATGTTTTCAGTCTTTGAGGAAAATGGCATTCTCGATGAGGAGACAGGGATGCGGTATCGCAAAATAATCTTGGAGAAGGGGGGAACGGAGGATCCCCTTGAACTGGTGAAGGCGTTCTTGGGCAGGGAGCTGAACAACGAAGCATTTATGAGGAGTCTGGGACTCTAGGAGGTACATGGAGATGGCAAAAGCGAATAAACTGGCAATCCACGGCGGCACCCCAGTCAGGACCGAACCTTTTCCATCCTGGCCGCGCTCCACAACGGAGATGCGTGATAGTCTTGTCCATACGCTTGAACATGAGAAGTGGGGCGTCGGCAGTGAGGCTGTAAAAAGATTCGAAGAGGAATTTGCAAAGTTTCACGACGCCCGGTTTGCCCTTTCAACCAATTCGGGAACGGCCGCCCTCTGGATTGCTCTCAAGGCGGCAGGCGTGAAGGCCGGGGATGAAGTGATCATTCCCGCGTACACATTCATTGCCACCGCCTCAGCCGTCCTAATGGCGAATGCGATACCGGTATTTGTTGACATTGATGCCGAGACACTCAATATGGATCCCGATCTGATTGAAGGCGCCATCAGCGAAAAGACGCGCGTTATCATGCCGGTTCACATCGCTGGCAATCCCTGTCATCTGACACGTATAGGAGAAGTCGCTGCACGTCACAGAATTGCAATGATCGAAGACGCGGCCCAGGCCCATGGAGCCGAATGGAGCGGAAGGAAAATCGGCGCTCTTGGATCCGGTGGAATCTTCAGTTTTCAGTCGACAAAGAATATGTCGGCGGGAGAGGGCGGCATCATTGTCTCAGATGATGAGGCATTCATCGATACCTGTTTCTCCTATCAGAACGCCGGCCGTGTGCGGAGTGGAGCGTGGTACGAACATCGCTATCTCGGGGGAAACTTCAGATTGTCAGCTTTTCCCGCCGCGCTCCTGCTGGCCCAGTTTGAAATGCTGGAATCAGATATGAATGTGAGGGATGCCAACGCGGCAATGCTCGACGATGCTCTGGAGAAGATTCCCGGTTTGTCATGTCAGAGACGTTACTCTGAGACGACACGAGTATCCCATCACCTCTATATCGTGCTGTACGATAAGTCCGCATATGGGGACACATCGAGGGATGAGTTTATGAAAGCTGTTTCAGCGGAAGGGATTCCGGTCCATACCGGTTATAAGCCGATCTACCGCGAGAAACTCTTCGATCTCGATGAAGAGGAATTCCCCTGGCTGAAAGAGACTGATTTTTCAGCTACAACACTCCCGATGACTGAACGGGTGAGCGATGAGGAGGCTATCTGGCTGAAGCAGAGTTGCCTGCTGGGGGGAAGCGAAGATACTCTTGATATCGTCCGTGCATTTGAGAAAGTAGCAGAAGTTTATTCCTCAGTATAGATAGTCTCAGCGAAAAGAGAGTGCTTTTTCCCACAGTGAGGAGCAGATGTCTCCGCCTATCTTGCGGGCGATGTGAACATGGATGAGTGCCCGGAACAGGAATCGAACCTGCACCTCCTTACAGAGACATGGTCCTGAACCATGCGCGTCTACCTATTCCGCCATCCGGGCAAAAAGCGGCACGAAATTATGTTCCGCACACACATTATTCAAGGATTAAGCTTGTAATCAGAAGGGCTCAAATCTAAATTCGCTGACCGTCTTGAATGTCTGATGAAATCACAATCGTTACCACTAACCGCAAGGCTTTCCACGATTTTAAAATCTTGGAAAAGTTTGAAGCAGGTATAGAACTCGTCGGAAGCGAAGTTAAAAGTCTGCGCGAAGGGAGGGCCAATCTTAAGGATGCCTACGCATCCTTACGTGAAGGTGAAGTGATGCTGGTTGGAATGCACATCGGTCCATATTCCCATACCAGCCATAGCGGACATGAACCGTATCGAGATAGAAGACTTCTTCTTCATCGGCAAGAAATCCGAAAACTGAAGCGCAAGGTTTCAGCCAAAGGTCATACAATAGTTCCTTTAAAGGTATACTTTAATCGGAGCTGGGCAAAAGTAGAAATTGCGTTAGCTACAGGCAAGAGAAGTTATGACAAAAAAGCGGTAATTGCCCGGCGGGATCAAGAGCGGGCTTTGGAACGGGAACTGAGAAATAAACGTCGAGTGTGATGTCGAATTTTCCACCTATAAAAGAACAGATGAAACTCATCCGGCGCGGGGTGGATGAAATCATTCCCGAAGAACAGTTGGAGAAGAAACTACAGCAAGTCGAGGATTCGGGTGAACCGCTCGTGGTGAAACTCGGATGCGACCCGAGCAGGCCCGATCTGCATATTGGTCACGCCGTCGTCTTGCGCAAACTGCGTCACTTCCAGGATCTTGGTCATCAGTCCGTGCTGGTCATCGGCGATTTCACCGCGCTCATCGGAGATCCTTCGGGGAGGAACAAGACTCGTCCTCAACTAACTGAACAGGAGGTAGCAGAATTCGGCAAAACCTATGTAGATCAGGCGTCCCATATTCTCGATCTTGATACACTGAAAATTGTACATAATTCAAAGTGGCTTAGTGCCATGAACTTCAATGATGTGATCCGCCTATCCAGTCGATACACTGTCGCCAGGATGCTGGAGCGCGATGATTTCGAGAAACGATATCGGAGTGAGGTGCCCATCTCCATTCATGAATTTATGTATCCGTTGGCTCAGGCGATGGACTCAATCCAGCTGAATGCCGATATTGAACTGGGGGGCACCGATCAGAAATTCAATTTACTGGTGGGGCGGGATCTGCAGCGGGATCACGGACAGGAGCCTCAGGTGGTAATCACCACACCCCTGCTGGAAGGGACTGATGGTGTGCAAAAAATGTCTAAGTCTTACGAGAATTATATCGCCATTACCGACAGTCCAAAGGAGATGTACGGCAAGACCATGTCCATACCTGACAACCTCATGGAGACATATTTCGAGTTCGCTACAGATGTCCAAGGGAGTGAATTGACATCTATCCGGAAACAGCTTAAGGATTCTTCTCTAAATCCGAGGGATTTGAAAAGACGATTGGCCCGCGATATTGTGACGCTCTACCATTCTGATGCAGCAGCAGAATCTGCCGAAAGGGAGTTCGATACAATCTTTGTCAGGGATGAAGTCCCTGAAGATATGAAAACTTGGCATGCTGCCGGGAATCCAATCGGGATTCTGGAGCTTCTGGCAGAATCCGGCCTCGCCAGTTCCAAACGGGATGCCCGCAGGTTGATTGAGCAAGGAGCGGTCAGGGTGGACGGGGAGAGAGTCTCCGAGATTACGGCTGAGATTGATGTGGCGGAAGACCGCATCCTGAAAGTAGGCAAACGGAAATTTCTCAAAATTACAAGTTAGATTCATACTGTATCACTTCTCTGTCAGGACGCGATTTGTCTACCGTTGCTTGTATTGTGCCTATCAACAATTGTGCACTCCAGAACTGAATCCCTGCCGATTGTAACTTTCTGCAGTTTGATGAATAACCGTACTCTTCCTATATTTGACAGTTGGAAAAACGTTAATATAGTTAACTGAAATGGGAGTATAATGAGTAAAAACATAGGAGAATTAACGGATAACAATTTTAAGGCGGATGTTTTACAGTCTGATCTGCCTGTTCTTGTGGACTTCTGGGCTGAATGGTGCGGTCCTTGTCATGCTGTTGCGCCTGTTGTAGAAGAAATCGCGGGGGAGTACGCGGGAAAGATAAAAGTGGGTAAAGTAAATGTTGATCATAATCCGGAGACGGCGATGAAATATGGCATAAGGAGTATCCCAAGCTTGCTTGTTTTTAAGGACGGTGATGTCTCTGATCAGATCGTCGGTGCAGTTCCTAAACAGAATATCACACAAGTGTTGGATAAAGTTCTGGAAGAGTAATGGTTAGAAAGGTCGTCATCATTGGTTCCGGCCCCGCGGGGCTCACGGCAGCGCTCTATTGCGCTAGAGCAAATCTCGATCCGATTGTTCTTGAAGGTAATCAGCCTGGTGGTCAGCTGACCATCACGACGGATGTGGAGAATTATCCCGGATTCCCGGAGGGAATCATGGGACCGGAATTGATGGACCTGTTCCGAAAACAGGCTACCAGATTTGGTGCAACATGTGAATTCAAGCATGTCACTAAGGTAGACCTGTCCGAAAGACCCTTTAAGGTTTGGGTCGGTGAAGATGTTTATGAGTCTGAGGTTATAGTTATATCCACGGGAGCATCTGCCAGACTGCTTGGTCTGGAGTCTGAAAAGAAGCTGATGGGGCACGGTGTTTCAGCCTGCGCAACGTGTGACGGCTTTTTCTTCAAGGATAAAGAAGTGATGGTTGTAGGTGGCGGTGACTCCGCCATTGAGGAAGCCAATTTCCTGACAAAGTTTGCCAGGAAAGTTACTGTTATCCACAGGCGAGATGAATTACGAGCCTCGAAAATCATGCAGAAGCGTGCCTTCGATAATCCTAAGATCGACTTTGCTTGGGATGCCGTGGTCGAAGATATATTAGGAGATGCGAAAAAGGGAGTGACTGGAGTTCGTCTGAAGGATACTGTGACGTTTGAAACACGCGAAGTTTCCTGTGACGGAGTATTTATGGCAATTGGTCATACTCCCAATACTTCTCTTTTCGAAGGACAGATTGAGATGGATGATAAAGGATATCTCATCACGCGGAACGGCTCGACTCAGACTTCAGTAGAAGGTGTTCTTGCTGCGGGTGACGTGCAGGATCATGTGTATCGTCAGGCTGTAACTGCCGCCGGCAGTGGCTGCATGGCAGCACTCGACGCAGAAAAATACCTGGAATCACTTCACTAAACCTCCCAACCACCTTACTCGGAACAGCGCCGGCCTAACTACGGACTGGAGAAAAATCCAGCCTTCTGTATGACTCAGTGAAGTCGAAAGGAGTGAATGATGAATAGAATACAAGTTCCGATTTTTGAATTGGAGAACACGCGGGTTGATATTGGTGGAAGGTCGATCCTGAAAATAGGGAAGTTTCAATTCCATCGGGGAACTATCTACGGTATTGTCGGTTCGGTAGGCGCTGGTAAGACGACACTGCTTAGTTTGCTTGCGGGAAGAATGGTCCCCACGGAAGGTTCCGTATTATATGAGAAAGAACCGTTTGAGAAATCTTGGCTGGGTAAGCTTAAGGTACCGACGGATATATATATGCTTGATAATGAAGGTGCTGCCGCACAGGGTTCTGTCACAAGTTTCTTCAAACAAAGTGTGGCGCAACGGCTTGAATATATCCAGAGTCAATACTACTCCAAGCCGGCTTACGCTCAGGATTGGGAAATGGCGGTCAATAAATTGTCGCGCGGACAAGTCTACAGGATGAATATGATTGCTGCTATCGAATCTGATCCCAAGGTGCTCATCGCGGACGATTACGGTCTTCATTTCGACAAATCTATAAGCAGAGATTTCAACCGCCGTATCAATCATAGCGCTAAATCGAGAGGTACGACCGCAATTCTATCAAGCACAAGTATGTTTGATCTCAAGAGTGTAGCCGCAGTTGTGATAACGCTGGACAACGGTCACATTTCTCAAGTTCGCTCTCTGAAAAAATAGAATCTTTTCTTGTGACGACAGGGATCGTATACTCGGAAAGATATAAGGACCACGTGACGGGCTCCTACCACCCGGAATCTCCTGCGCGTATGAGCGCTGTCATGGAAGGATTGAGAAACTCACCGCTATGGACTTCTGTTAAACAGATTGATCCCATCCTCGCCGAGACAAAACTGATACAGTTGGTTCACCCCGAATCTCACGTCAGCAAAGTGAAGGACATCTGTCTCTCTGGTATTTCGTTGCTTGATGGGGGAGACACAACTGTATGTGAAGACTCTTATTCTATTGCGCTGCTGGCGGCTGGCGGTATTAAAGCCGGTGTTGACGGTATTTTCTCGGAAGATATCCGCAACGCCTTCTGCGTGATCCGCCCGCCGGGGCACCATGCGGAACTGACTCAGTGCATGGGCTTCTGCCTGTTTAATAATGCCGCAATCGCCGCTCGCTATGCTCAGCATCAATATGGGGCGGAAAAGATCTTCATCCTCGATTGGGATGTACACCACGGCAATGGGACTCAGCATCTCTTCGAAAATGATGCTACTGTTTTCTATCTCAGTCTTCATCAGTTTCCCTATTATCCGGGGACTGGCGATTCATCAGAAACGGGACGCGGAGACGGTCTCGGAACTACCCGGAACTTCCCGCTGTCCACCGGTTCTGGTGATGAATCTTATCTCGATATTTTCGAGAATTCCATTCCTGAGATTATGACGTCTTTTTCTCCCGACTTGATCATTCTCTCCACTGGATTCGATGCCCATTTTCGCGATCCCCTGGCCAATATGAATGTCTCGACCGAAGCTTTTCACCGCATGTCGGAGGTGGTGGTCAGCCTGGCTGACGAAGTATGTAACGGAAGGATCCTCTCCATACTGGAGGGAGGTTATGATCCTGCGGCCCTTGCGAAAAGTAGTGAAGCTCATGTACAGGCTCTAATGGCAGCCGGCGACTGATCGAAAAGTTATGGCAACAGCTAGGCAAAAGTTTATCCTCATTATTCTCGATGGTCTCGGATTACGGGATGCGCGGGAAGCGAACGCCTTCGTTCTTGCAAGAACACCGATATTTGATCGCCTTTTCTCGACCTGTCCATGGACATCCATCGAGGCGTCCGGAGAAGCGGTGGGGTTGCCGACGGGCGTAATCGGTAATTCAGAAGTTGGACATACGACAATCGGTGCGGGGCGGATCGTCAAGCACGACCTGATCAGAGTAAACGATGCTGTGGATGACAGGTCGCTTGGGAAGAGGAGTGAGTTTGCCGCCGTTATCGACTATGTGCGCCAAAAAGAGTGTTCACTCCATCTTATGGGACTTGTTTCAGACGGGGGTGTTCACAGTCATATTGATCATTGTCTTGAACTGCTCTCTGTTGTTAAGGAAACCGGCCTGGAAAATGTGTGCCTCCACGCCATCACGGATGGCCGAGATACTTCACCTCGTGGCGGCAAGGATTATGTGAGACAGATTATTGACAGAATGAACGAACTTGAGCTCGGGGAAATATCTACCATTACAGGCAGATACTTTGCCATGGATCGAGACAAACGTTGGGACAGGACTGAGAAAGCTTACCGGGCTATGATGGCAGGTGAAGGTGAACCGGCATCAGACGCCATCATAGCGATAGAGAAATCGTACGCCAACGGTGTTACAGACGAGTTTATCGAACCGATAATCGTAACGGACGACTCTGAAAAAATCTCAACTGTCGGCCCAGATGATGCTCTCTTCTGTTTCAATTTCCGCGCTGACAGGATGAGGCAGATATGCCGTGCAATAGGCGACGAGCGGTTTGACAAATTCACTACGGTGCAGCAGCCGGTTTTTCTTACGAGCATGACCAGTTATGACAGTTCATTTTCCTTCCCGGTCATGTTCGAGCCAGTAGAGATTTCACAGCAGCTTGGCACCTTGTTGCAAGAAAGTGGGTATCGACAGCTTCGGGTGGCCGAAACAGAAAAATATGCTCACGTCACCTATTTCTTCAATTGTGGTGAAGAATCGCCATTTCCCAATGAGAAAAGGATTCTGGTGCAATCACCCAGGGTAGCCACATACGATCTGATGCCTGAAATGAGTGCCTACGGAATTCAAGATACAGTCCTGCGTGCCTTTGATTCTGATCAATTCGACTGCGCTGTCATGAATCTTGCCAATCCTGATATGGTGGGTCATACAGGCAATCTTGAAGCGGCTGTAAGAGCGACAGAGGTGTCTGATTCTGTTCTCGGAGAAGTGCTCGATGCTGTTATAGATTCTGGAGCGATGGCGATAGTTACGGCAGATCACGGCAATTGCGAAATGATGATTGATGAGCAGACCGGTGATGAGCACACCGCTCACACGATGAATCCTGTCCCATTTGTCCTTGTGAATGCTGATTCTTCCACGGGTCTGAGGCAGGGAGGCGGTCTGGCGGATGTAGCCCCCACAATACTCGATCTGCTGAATATTCCCGCGCCGGAGGAAATGACGGGGAGATCTCTTCTACTAAAACAATGAAATCTGATCGATACAGAGAGCTGGAATCGCATTTTGAGTCGAAAAAGGTGCTAGTGGTAGGTGATCTTATGCTCGATAATTATCTGTGGGGTGACGCTGACAGAATTTCGCCTGAAGCGCCTGTTCCCGTGGTGAAGATCAGTTCTTCCAGTGCAAACCCTGGTGGTGCAGGCAATGTGGCTTACAACTTGAGTTCTCTTGGAGCGGATGCGCATCTAGTCGGCGTGGTGGGCGACGACAAGGACGGCACCACTCTTCACACAATCCTGAAGAATCTGAAGGTTAACGTGAACGGTATCATCGCAGATCCCGGCAGGCAAACTACGGTGAAGACGCGCATCATAGCTCATAGCCAGCAGGTCGTGCGGACAGATTGGGAAACTTCAGATTATGTGGCGGATGATTTGAAAGATCGATTACTGGCGATAGTGAATGAAAAACTTGCCGTCTGTGACGCTGTTATTCTGCAAGACTACAACAAGGGTGTCCTTTCGCCACAGATGATTGAAGCAATTATAAGCACCGCCCGGGAACAGAATGTTCCTATTTACGCGGATCCGAAGTTCGACCACTTTTTCAGCTATGCGAATGTTACTATGATGAAACCTAATCTCGGTGAGGCTTCTCAGGCTGCCGGCGTTGATCTGACGGCGGAAGGTATACTAGAACAGGAAGGGCCGAAACTTCGTCAAAAACTTGACTGTGAATTACTTCTCATTACCCGTGGTGAAAAGGGGATGTCTCTATTCGATGGAACGGGGCATCGGGCAATCCCAACGAAGGCGAGGCAGGTACACGATGTATCCGGTGCCGGAGATACAGTTATTGCAACCTTCAGCCTTTCTCATATCGCCGGTGGTTCACCCGATGAAGCAGCAGAAATCGCTATTTTTGCGGCTGGCGCCGTGTGTGAAGAAGTGGGTGTTGTACCCATTACAAAGGAGAATCTTCACGAAATCATCATTTCGGATAACGTGTAGCTCAATCCTATTCCGCCGCGTAAGGCCTCTCTCAGTTGTAGCCCTTTCATGCCTGACGAGCTTAATAGCTCAGAAGGATGTGCGCTACGATCCGTGGGATTGGATAACATATAAAAACAGCAACTTCGTTTCATCTATTGCCGAGGGGCAGGAGTATATCTACTTCGGTACCAACGGCGGTGTCGTCCGCTATCACATTTTCGGCAAATTCTGGGACTTCCCCATCACACGCTCTCAAGGACTCCCTGATGATGAGATAACCGCCGTCTACTATGATTTGCAGACAGATATTCTTTGGGCTGCGTCAGAGACTACTTTGAGTCTCTCAATGGACGGAGGACGACTGTGGCATACGACTATTAAAGAAGAACTCGGCTTAAGACCAGCGGAAAGAATCATCAGACTTGGGTCGACATCCATTGATATCTTGTGTGTCACTACAAGCCAGATACTCAGGATAGACCGTCTTTCTGGATTCGTTATCTCTCCTTACGCTCAGATACCGCAGGAGGATGTAAACTGGGGAAGTCGACCGCAGACCGGGGCTGGGCGAGTGGAATCTGTACTGAACGATTTCACGGCGACACAGGGGTGGGTAAACGACTTGGGGATTTTTCATGGACCGGGGTTTCAGGAAGCAGCCGTTTCAACAATGCTTGTGGATCGGTTTGGCGATATCTGGGTCGGGACATGGGGAGGGCCCATCTTCTACGGCAATTTCCAGATGAGACTTCTGGAACCTCTTGAGTACGGTCCCACGCAGACCAATGCCGAGACTATTTTACCTTCAGCGGACGGTTTATGGACAGCGGGCGTTGCGGCAGGGAGTGACCGATCGGGTATCACACTTTACGATCCCCGGCGCGGAATATGGGATTACTACCGGGACGGTACTGAAATAATGTTTGGTGAGGCCGACGTCCTGTGTGCGGTACTTGTGGAGCAAGAGTGGTGGTTCGGTACAACTTCCGGGATTCAGGTTTTTACGCCGGAGAAAGATTCGTGGTTTCTGATCTCGGAAGCGAAGGGGTTACCTGACATCCATGTTACCAGGATCGCCTATGACGGTCAATATGTTTATGCCGGGACACCCTCGGGAATCGTCAGAATCCAGCCGCTTACGAGAAAGCGAGTGCCGTGGGAACTGGCTGGAGCATTCAGGAATTTGCCTGTCAGAGAACTCCACTGGGATGGTGATTATCTGTGGCTTTCTAGCAGCTTCGATCTCTGGCGGTGGCAATCTTCCGCGGGTGAAAGCAGGAGGCTGGCGTTAACTAATTCAAGATTACCGGGTCTAACTGAAAAAGAGACAGGACTTCTCTCGCCTGTCAGCGCTATTGCATCTTCTGATAGGATGGTTTATTTTGGCGATGAGTTTGGACTCCTCTCCTATGATAAAATCACTGGTAAATGGAGCAGATTTTCTGGCAAAGCAGGTCTCGTTGGTTTTGAGATACTGTCACTGGCGCTGAGCGGGAATCCGTCATCAGACGATGTCATCATCTGGATGGGAACCACAAAAGGTGTTATAGCCTTTAATAGTGCAACAGGATATGTCAGGCATTTTACAGAGAAAGACGGTTTGTCATCTGATAGAGTCCGTACAGTCATCATCGATGGAAAAACAGCGTGGTTCGGAACACCGGAAGGACTTGTTCGTTTTCAGTGGGAGGAGTATCTGAAATGAATCGGTTCTTAGTCTGGGTTACTTTTTTTGCCATTCTGCCGTCGATTGGTCTGTCTCAGAGGTTCAGATCGAAGCAGAAGACACTGGGCATCCCGTATTTCCAGGTTATCGTTCCCGGCTATCCTACCGCAAATCCTGATTCAGTGAGAATTGACGTTATTGCGCGAGTCCCATTCGACGCCATACAGTTTCTCAAGAAAGAGGGGACATTTGAGGCACAGTTTGAACTATCTATCGACATCCTCAATGAAGATGAAAAGAAGGTTAGCGGTAAGATTTCCAGCTACTCGGTCAACAGTAACGAATTCCGCCAGACGATTTCTCCGAAAAGCTACGAACTGGTGAGAGAGTCTTTTGTTGTTGCTACGGGTGAGTACAGTTGTGAAGTGTCGGTTACGGATAAGGATACGCACAAATCCGGCCACCAGACTATTAAACTTGATCTGATGCGTTTCGGCGAGGGAGTTGCATTGAGTGATTTACTATTGATCGATCCTCAAGACATGAGCGATTTGTCCGCGGGTGGAATTCCACGAATCCCGTATCATCTGACAGGAACTGATACGGTTTTCTATCTCTACTATGAAGCGCGAGTGACTCCAGGGGAATTTGAGCTTACAGTGGATATGATTACGGTGGATGACGAATCACTGAGCAATGAGACATTGACCCGATCGTCAGGTGAAGGAGTCATGAGAGAAATACTCAAACTACTCAGGCCGGCCAGTGCCGGGAACAAGTTTAAGATTCAATTATCGCTTGCCCAGGGAGAGGAGAAATCGACTACAGATATCGTGGTTGAAAGCAGGTGGAGAGGTCTGACATCGCGTGTTTCGAATATGGAGGATGCTATTGAACAGGTCAGATATATCGCCACATCGAAAGAGTACAAAAAACTGAGGAAAGCAAAAAAAGACAAGAAAGAACAGTTCTTTAAGGAATTCTGGCAAAATAGAGATCCATCTCCCGAAACGCCCGAAAATGAACTGATGGATGAATACTATCGTAGAGTTCAATACTGCAACAACAAGTTCGGTTCATGGCAAAACGGGTGGAAGACACCTATGGGAATGATATTCATTCTTTTCGGCCCACCTGACGATATTGAGATAAATCTCCACGCCAGGGACGGCCGCTCTTATCAGAGGTGGCACTATTATGCTATTAGCCGGTCGTTCCTCTTTGTCGATTTTAACGGTTTTGGCGATTACGAACTCGTGGAACCCTACAATTCTCCCTACGGTACACGCCGATTCTGACATGGCCATGAAGCTAGCTGTTATCCCCGGAGATGGAGTCGGCCCAGAAATCGTAAACGAGGCGGTAAAACTTTTGAAAACGGTGGACGAACTCAACAATCTCGGTATCGAAATGATGGAGTTTGATCTCAGCGCCAGTCATTACGCAGAAACGGGGCTGGCCCTTCCTAATACTGTCATTAAGACATTGTCAGAACAGGCGGATGCTGTCTTACTCGGTCCTCTTGGAGATCCCGCCATTTCAGATGGACGCTACGCCCGGGAGGTCGTTTCCGGGCTGGTAACAAACCTCAATTTTCCCATCGTCCTCCGCGAGGTGAAACTCCTGTCAGCTGATCTCTCTCCAATGACCACTCTTGCGGAAGGCGATCTCGATTTTTCACTGATTACTGAGGGGACAACCGGTTTTCAGTCTAACTTGGGAGGGACTGTTGATGCGGGACACGAGAACGAGGTTGTAATAGAGCAGGAGGTCAATACCCGCCGCCGGATTGAAAGGGCGGTACGCTTTGCATTTGACTGGGCAGTCAAACAGGAGCGAAACACGGTGACTATGGTCTACGGAGCGAAAACTCAAAAGTACAGTCAGGAATTGTGGCTGCGTATTTTCAAAGAGGTTGGTGAATCATTTGATAAAATATCCACTGTCACGATTCGCCCCGACGCTTTCATCCAGCGCTTCGTCAACACTCCTGATCAGTTCGACGTGGTTGTCACTGAGCACACGTTTGGCTCGGTAATCTCTTCTCTCGCCACAGCGTTTGTCGGCGGTCACGGACTGGCTTCTGTGGCGCATGTCAATCCAGACGGGAAGGGTCTCTTCCGTCCACTGCATCCGCTTTCGACCAAGTATGCAGGCAAGGATTACGCTAATCCCATGGGCATCATGATGGGGGTTAGTTTGCTCTTGAAGCTAGATGGGCATGCAGAAATCACCAGTTCTATTGAAGCTTCGCTCAAGAAAGCGGTGGAAAGCGGCTGGACCACTCGCGATTTAAGTGGGAGTATGGGAACAAGCGAACTGGGTGACTACATCTGTTCCTATTTGACAGAAAGACACGCATGAAACGTCCGTTTTCGCATTCCAGTCTTTCTTCCTTCGAACGGTGTCCTGCAAAGTACAAGTTTTATTATCTGGAAGGGATCGAGAAACCGCACGAAAGTGTAGAATCGTTTCTTGGGAGGCGTGTTCATGAATCACTCGAATTTCTCTACGGTGAGGTTGGTGACGGTAAGACACTGTTCTTTGATCATATCAGCGATCATTTTAGAAATTCGTGGGAGACCGCATGGCATAAACATATCGTCATCGTTGATCCGCAACTGTCGCCCCGCGACTATTTCCAGATAGGTGAACAGTGCCTGGCGTGGTACTTTAGAACGTATCATCCGTTTGAAGAATCTGTTGAAGGGATCGAGGTAGAAATCGTCTTCAAACTGGCCGAAGATGATAAGTTCAAGATAAAAGGCATTATTGACCGTCTCGATAGAAATGACGGCAAATGGGAGATACACGACTACAAAACTTCCAAACGTGCAATGACTCAAGCCGCGGCCGATAAAGACAGGCAACTAGCCCTTTATCAGATCGGTCTTGAAAATCTGTACGATGAAGTTGAAGAGGTGGACCTTATCTGGCATTTTGTGAGGAAAGGTGATACCGTCCGAACTCGCAAGACCCCGCATCAGATTGATGAGTTGAAATCTTCTATTCGTAAACTGGTAGCAAAGATTGAGGAGCGGATCGTGAGAGGAGGACCTTTTCTGCCACGACCGACACCGCTGTGCAACTGGTGTTATTACTGGGATGAATGCCCCGCCAAGCGAGAGCATAATCCCTTTGTGAAAGCCGGCGCCACAGCCTAATTTCTCCGCCGTTATGATCCAGTTTTCCCGTCGAGAAAAAAATCTCCTGCAGCAACTGTTCGCGCCCGATTCCATAGAAAAATTGATGGAAATCGTCCCGGAGACCAACAAGAGCGACTGGGAAGCGCTGCGAGCTAAAATTGTCGGTGGTGAGGGGAAATCGATCCCACTGATACTTTATGTAGATGGTGCGGCAGATTTGAAGGCCAAAAACGCTGGCATCGGCGGCATTATTTTGCGCAATGATAATAGTAAAGAGGAGCTGTTCACTTTTTCTGATAACATTGGTCAGGCGACAAATAATGAAGCCGAATACAAAGCCCTCATTAGAGGACTCGAATATGCCGCTGAATTGAACGGAACAGACATTGTTGTTTACAGTGATAGTGAACTGATCGTCAATCAGGTGAATCTGGAGTACAAAGTCAAGAACAAGAGGATGTTATCGTTACACAGAAAGGCACGCTCAATTCTCGAAAAGTTCGGGTCGTGGCAGGTGCGGCACATTCCACGCGATGATAACCGGAAGGCAGACAGTCTCAGCAAGATGGCACTGGTAGAAGAACAGGTGAAGAGATGAAAGCATTGATTACGGCCGGTGGTCATGGAACGCGACTAAGGCCTATCACTCACACCAAGAACAAGCATCTCATCCCGATAGCCAACAGACCGATGCTGGCTTACGCCCTGGAGTACGCACACAAGGCCGGTATCGAGGAGGTTGGGATCGTCGTCAACGAGGGTGATAAGGAGATCAGCGCTACGTTTGGCGATGGCAACGATCTGAACGTGAACATAACTTATATCGAGCAGAAGGCTCCCCTCGGATTGGCTCACGTGGTGAAAATAGCTGAATCGTACATCGATGGAGATGAATTCATCTTCTATCTGGGAGATAATATTCTTGTGGGCGGTATAAAGAAATTCATCGATGAATTCCACGAGAATCGTTCGAGCTGTCACCTCGTTCTGAGCAAAGTCCCTGACCCGGAGCGGTTTGGTGTCCCAGAGATTAAGGTCAATCAGATCGTGGCGGTAGAGGAAAAACCGACATCACCCAAAAGCAATTATGCTGTCACCGGCATTTATCTTTACGACCAGAATATTTTTGAGGCGGTGAACAGTATTATACCTTCAGTCAGAGGTGAGCTGGAGATTTCTGACGCCCATCAGTACCTGCTTGATAAAGGACTGAGCGTTACATATTCCGAGATAACAGGGTGGTGGAAAGACACCGGCAAATCAGCGGACTTGTTGGAAGCGAACCGGCTAGTGCTTGACAATGTTGACGGTCCCAGCAGTGCTGAAATTGATAACCAGTCAAAAATGACTGGCCGCGTCGTGTCCGGCACCGGGACAAAAATCGTCCGCAGTACCATAAGGGGACCTGTCATACTGGGTCAAGATGTGATCGTGAAGAATGCCTACATTGGACCTTACACCTCCATCGGCGATCGTTGCAGTATCATCGGAAGTGAAGTGGAATACTCTATCTTTATGAGCGATTCACTGATAGAAAATGTGGGTGTCAGGATAGAAGCTTCCCTGGTGGGTCACGAGGTGAAGATTACGAATTCCAGTACCAGGCCGAAGACCAACAGACTGATGGTAGGAGATCAGGGTAAAATTGAGCTGGCCTGAGGAGAGAGAGGCGATTCACCCTTCCAGGCGTGTCGCTTTCTGCACGCTGGGATGCAAGCTAAATTTTTCCGAGTCGTCTACCGTGGCGCGCGACCTTTTTACAAATGGCTTCCACAAAGTTGATTTTGGCGAGAGGGCGGACCTTTATGTAATCAATACCTGTTCGGTGACGGATAACGCCGAAAGGAAGTGTCGCAAAGTGGTAAGGCAAGCTCTCAGAAGTTCACCGGATGCATTCATAGCGGTTATGGGATGTTATGCGCAACTGCGCCCCCGGGAAATCTCCAGAATTCCCGGCGTGGATATTGTGGTCGGCGCAGATGAAAAATTTAATCTTCCTGCCAGTCTGGATGATCTTAATAAGCGATCCATTCCCCAATACCACAGTTGCGACATTGAGCAGGTGAACACATTTTTCCCTGCCTACTCCGTTGGTGAAAGGACGCGAGCGTTCCTGAAAGTTCAGGACGGGTGTGATTATAACTGTTCTTACTGTATCATTCCCGAGGCAAGGGGCAGGAGCAGGAGTGGCACTGTCCTTCAGGTGATGGTGCAGGCGCGGCGACTTGCGCAGACTGGCGTGAGAGAAATTGTGTTGACGGGAGTTAACACAGGTGATTTTGGCACTTGGAACGGCGAATCGCTCCTTGACCTCATCCAGTCTCTCGATACCATTGATGGTATCGACCGTTTCAGAATTTCGTCCATCGAGTCAAACCTCCTCAGCGATGCAATTATTGATTTCGTTGCCCGATCTGAGAGATTTGTACCTCATTTTCACATCCCACTTCAGTCTGGATCGAACCGGGTTCTCAGCGCCATGCGCCGCAGGTACCATGCTGACCTCTACCGGGAAAAGGTAGCGACGGTAAAAGAGCGTATTCCAGACTGTTGCATCGGGGTTGATGTCATCGTTGGTTTTCCCAGCGAGAGTGAGCGTGATTTCCTGAAAACTTATGAACTCCTTTTGCAAGCGGATATCTCTTACTTGCATGTATTTACCTATTCGGAACGACCGAATACTGACGCGTTGAAGGTTTCCCCGGTTGTACCGCAAAAGGAACGTAGCAGGCGCAGCAAGATACTTCACACCCTTTCCAGTCAGAAGAAGGAGTCGTTTTACGATGATCACCGGGGAAGAACAATGCCGGTTCTTTTCGAGAAATATGATGCTGGAATTCTGTCAGGTATGACAGATAACTACATCCGCGTCGAAACGGTGGGAGAGGAACGGATGATCAATGAGATTAGAAAAGTTCATCTGCTTGAGCAAAAACGAGGATTTTTAAGAGGAGAGCTCGCAAATTGAGTCGTCAACCTTTCGTTTCGGTAGCCGGAAACATTGCCGTTGGTAAAACGACCCTCACCACTATCATCGCCGACCGTCTTAGCTGGCGACCATTCTTCGAGTCCGTGGAAGATAATCCATATCTGTCTGATTTCTACGGCGACATGAAGCGGTGGAGCTTTCACCTTCAGATCTATTTCCTATCCAAACGGTTCATGACGCAGCGTGAGATGGCATCGGGCAATATACCGGCTGTGCAGGACAGAACGATCTATGAAGATGTGGAGATCTTTGCGCGCTCCTTATACGATATGGGAAACATGTCGGATCGGGATTGGCGGAGCTACAAAGATCTTTTTTATGAGATGACAAGTTATCTGGCGAAGCCGGCACTGATTCTCTATCTCAAGGCGTCTACAGATACACTGATGACAAGAATGAAATCGCGGGGGAGGGATTATGAAAAGACGGTATCGCCAGAGTATCTCCACAGACTAAATATGGCCTATAGCCGCTGGGTGGAAAGTGCAGAGGATGAACTGAACATCGTAACTGTTGAGACGGACGGTTTCAACGTCTATGAGGATGAAGATGGTGTCGAAAAAATCCTGGCAAAAGTGTGGCGGGAGTGTGGTTTAGAACAGGCTGAGACAGTCAGTTGACGCGTGGGAATGACTGTTTGATTTAGCAATGATTATTGCGAACTTTAATAAAGCATAACGGAGCAAGCAGATGCAGCTTCGACATTTGATATATTTATTCTTCTTCCTCGGTCTAACACACTTTCTTTCTGCCGGAGATTCCGAGCCGGGAGTTGTTTTCTCAAATGTTTCTCTTACCCGGAGTCAGGACGGGATGATCTATGTAATCATCGATTCAGAGGAGGATATTGCTGCACTGCAATTCTCTCTAGAATATGACCATAATAAAGTTATGATGGGAAAGCCGGCTTTCTTTCCGGACAATCAGCATTTTTCCATTGAATCCGGGGGCGATTCAAGTCTTATGAAAGTTATCGCCTTCAGTCTTGGCGGCAGACTGCTGGATACGAGCGATCCCGTTCTGAAGATTCCTCTCTCTGCTCTCGGTGATTTCGAAGGGGCTATTCCCCTTAACGTGAGGGAGTTTATCGCGTCAGATCCCAACGGAAATAAAGTAAATCTTAAGGTTTCAGCGGGAAAAGTTTTCATTGTGCCGACATTACCAAGGAAGCTCAATTTCAGTCAGAATTTTTCGAGCTTTTCCAGGGGCGAGCCGGTTATCAAACTTGATTTGCCTGAAGCCGCCCTGGTGAATCTCGCCATTTACGATGTCAAGGGGAAAAAGGTACGGATGATCGAAGAGAGGGAGATTCTGGAAGCGGGATTCCATTCCATCACCTGGGATGGGACAGATGCGGAGGGACAACCGGCTTCCGCTGGAGAGTATGTATGTTCTCTCAAGGTAGGCGCCAATTTGCACACTATGAAGATGGTGCTGTTAAGGTAAGCTTTATATATGGCAGTCTACCGGTGATAAACAGAGCATATGTTTTGAACGTAATCACACATACCATTAAGGATTAGATCGTCATGAGAATTGTTGTCATCGGCGCCGGCGAAGTCGGCTATCAGCTTGCCAAAGGTCTCAGTGAGGAAAACCTCGATATTACCATTATAGATATCAATCCTGATAAGGTACATCGTGCCATGGATACTCTGGATGTTATCGCCTTACAGGGAGACGGAGCCAGTCAAGAAGTTCTGAAAGAGGCGCGAGTTCAGGAGGCAGATATTGTTGTGGCTGTGACACGGATTGATGAGGTTAACCTGATTGCCTCGCAACTGTCACATGAATTGGGTGCGCGCAAGATTATTGCCCGGCTAAGAAACACCGATTACAGCAAAAAAGATACCATAATTCATCCGGAAAAATTTGGCATCGATAAGGTAATCCACCCGGAAATGGCAGCAACGGATGAAATCATTCGCCTTGTCATGCAAACAGCGGCCACCAGCGTAGATGATTTCGAAGGCGGGAAGCTTCAACTGATTGGACTTCGACTTAGCAACGGTTGTCCTGTCATCGGAAATGTGTTGGTAGAAATTCGGCAGGAGAATCCCGATTTTGCCTTTAATGCAGTGTGCGTTCTGCGGGGGAATAGAACCATCGTTCCACACGGAGATTCAGTCTTTGAACCGGGCGATATATGGTACTTTCTGGTGAAAAAGGAGCGAGTGGAAAACCTTCTGAAGGTTTTCGGGAAGCATATAAAAGAGACTCAGAATGTGATAATCCTCGGCGGTGGTAAGATCGGCAGGACAGTAGCCCGTTTACTTCAAGACAAAATTGACGTAAGACTCATTGATTCAAATCAGAAGAAGGCGGAAAAGCTGGCCCAGGAACTGGAGAAAACATTGATCCTCCACGGTGATGGTACGGATATCGAGTTCCTCAGGTCTGAGAGTATCGAGGATGTGGACAGTTTTATTGCAGTGACACAGAACGAGCAGACAAACCTTCTTTCGGCCCTTCTTGCGAAACATCTCGGTGTGAGGCAGAGCCTCGTCCACGTATCAACTACTGAGTATATACCTGTCATGAAGGTGATCGGTATGGACAGCGTTGTAAGCAAGAATATGTCAACTGTGAAGGAGATACTCGAATACATCAAGAGTGATGAAAAAATCATAGTCACAGATTTCGAAGACGTTGACGTGGAGGCAATTGAGTTCAGTCCTCAGCCAGGCTGCAAGGCGACACGAAATATTCTAAGTGAGATCAAATTTCCCTCCGATTGTGTTGTGGGTGCTGTGAATCATCACGGTCACATTTCAATTGCACAGGGTGATACTCAGCTCAGTGAAGAAGATATTGTCCTCGTATTCGTCATGCCGGCAGTCCTTCCTAAGATCGAAAAACTTTTCTCATAGCTTCAATGCACGTCCGGAGCATTCTGAATGTACTATCCGCTTTAGTTGCACTCCTTGGGTTCACAATGCTGCTGCCGGCGGTGTGTTCATTGTTCTACGGTGAATCCGATCTCGAAGGAATTCTGATCTCAGCCGGGATTACACTGGCTGTTACGCTACCGGTCTGGTTTTTCACAAGAGGCGAAGTACAGCTGGGGATCAAGGACGGTTTTGCCATTGTTACACTGACGTGGACATGTGTAGCAGCTTTTGGCGCTCTGCCATTCATTCTTACGGGTGCCATCCCAAATATCACGGACGCATTCTTCGAATCGATGTCCGGTGTAACGACAACAGGTGCCTCCATCATTGGAAACATCGCCACACTCCCTCACCTGTCAAACGGAGTTGAAAGTCTGCCACACGGTGTTCTCTTCTGGCGTAGCTTCATCCAGTGGATCGGCGGCATGGGAATCATCGTTTTCAGCATTGCCATCCTGCCTCTCTTGAGTGTAGGCGGCGTGCAGCTTTTCCGAGCCGAAGTTCCCGGTCCTGTACCTGATAAAATCAAACCCCGGGTGCAAGAAACGGCGAAAATTTTGTGGCTTGTCTATTGCGGAGTGAGCTTGACAGAGATGATTCTTCTGGCACTCGGGGGCATGTCCATTTTTGACGCCATGTGCCATACATTTACCACCATGGCTACGGGAGGTTTTTCAACGAAAAATATTAGCATCGGCTATTTCGACAGTTCTTATATCCATTACGTCATCACTTTCTTCATGTTTCTGGCGGGAGTCAATTTTACTCTGCACTGGAGAGCGCTCACGGGCAACATCAAAGAAGGCTATTTCAAAGACGGTGAATTCAAGTTTTACGGTGGTCTGATTCTCCTCTTCACACTATTTGTAATAATCAATAATGTGATCCAGCACGGTACTGTCGGCCACGCTCTTTTCAGAGATTCACTATTTCAGGTTGTCTCTATCATCACCACGACCGGATACGGGACAGCGGACTACACGCTCTGGGGGCCGTTCTCACAGATCGTTTTTCTTCTCCTGATGTTTTTTGGTGGCTGTGCCGGGTCGACTGGAGGAGGGATGAAAATGGCTCGCATCATGGTGGTGACTAAGTACAGCCTCTCAGAAGTGAAACGTCTGCTTCATCCACGAGCCGTCATACCCGTCCGGGTGGGGCGGCGAATGATTGCCGATGAAGTGATCCGTAATACTCTTGGTTTTGTACTGTTTTATGTTTCAATCTTTGTAGGCGTATCGGTGGTGCTCACGGCCATGGGTTTCGATCTTGTATCTGCCCTTGGGGCTACAGCGGCATCGATTGGCAATGTAGGACCGGGACTCGGATCTGTGGGACCGTCAGCAAACTATGCCCATTTCCCCGATCTGGCCAAGTGGCTTCTCTGTTTATGCATGCTTCTCGGGAGGCTGGAAATCTTTACTGTCATTGTCTTATTCAGCCGATCATTCTGGAAACGGTAGAGGCGCTAAAATGTCAACGGTACTGAAAGAAGCCAAAGAGAGATGTGGCGTCATTACCGTCAACAGGCCCGAGGTCCTCAATGCCGTGAATCAGAAAACAATGGAAGAATTGAAAGACGCGTTTATGGACTTCCGCCGTGACAGCGGAGTGGGTGTTATTATTCTCACTGGCGCAGGTGAAAAGTCTTTCATAGCGGGGGCGGATATTACTGAGATGTCATCGGCCAGCGCTACGGAAGCCGTCGAACTCATCACCGGTGGTGAAATGATTTCGACACAGGAAGCGGAGGAGATGGGACTTGTGAACCACGTGGTGCCGCCGGAGGATTTGATGCCTAAGGCGATGGAGATAGCCAATTCCATTCTGAGCCGCGGCCCGGAAGCGGTGAGACTCTCCCTTGAAGCAATTCAGCACGGAATGGAAATGACCCTGGCCGAAAGACTGGATTACGAAGCCAACCTCTTAGGTATTGTTTTCAGTACGGAGGACAAAGATGAGGGGACTACGGCCTTCATGGAGAAGAGAAAGCCGAAGTTTCAAGGCAAGTAGGAGAATCTTACTATGAATGAGAGCGAAACAATTTCTTCTTCAGAACGAGCTTCAGTCTATTCGCAGACTGCTGAAACCAGTGTCTTCGAGAACGGTCTCTTGCGCTGTATTAATCCGGCTACTATGGAGACCATCACGAAATTGAATATTTCCACAGAAAAAGAAATCAGGGAGAAAATTGACAGCCTGAAAGAGGCTCAACAGGAGTGGAGTGCCCTATCACCAAAAGATCGTGCTAAAGTTCTCAAGAAAATGAGGAAACATCTGGTGGAACGGATGGACGAGGTGATGGAGGTGATTCTAAAGGAGACAGGTAAAACGGACTTTGACGGCATTATTGAGATACTGACCACCGTCGAAATCATGCGCTTTGTTTCATCTGCCGGTCCCCGGACACTTGCTTCAGAGAAGCGTTCCATGGGAATCGTCATGAAGACAAAGCGCGGCTCGGTTCAGTATCTTCCCTTCGGTATCGTAGGGATCATATCACCGTGGAACTATCCGTTGATTCTGTCGGCAAGTCCTGTGGTTCAGGCGTTGATGGGAGGCAATGGTGTGTTGTTGAAGCCGTCCGAATACACGCCCCTCACTGCTCTGAAGATGAAGGAAGTTTTTGACGAAGGCGGATTGCCTGCCGGTCTGTTACAGGTGGTGATCGGCGGTGGTGATCTGGGCGAGGCGATTGTTGCATCTCCTGACACGGATCTGATTTGTTTCATCGGCAGTGTTAAGGTTGGCAAGCTGATAGGTGTTGCCTGCGCAGAACAGATGAAACCTGTTATTCTGGAACTAGGCGGAAAGGATCCTCTGATTGTGCTTGCCGATGCCAATATTGAGCGTGCGGCACGTGCCGCCGTCTGGGGCGGCTTTCACAATGCTGGACAGACTTGTATTTCCGTGGAACGCGTGTATGTGGAAGAGGCCGTGGCTGATCAATTCATTGAAAGAGTATCACAGCTTGCGATAGAAACGCAAATGGGGTCTCAGCAGTCGACATGCGATCTCGGGAGTATGACGACCAATCCTCAGGCGGCGAAGGTTTTAGCACAGATCGCCGATGCCAGAAAACGCGGCGCAAATATTATGGTTGGTGGCCAAGAACTTCCAAACCGTGAAGGCCACTTCATTCAGCCTACTGTCGTAGTAGATGTGGATGAGACGATGGAGTTGATGAATCGCGAGACATTCGGGCCGGTAATAGCCATATCGAAGGTCAAGGACGCAGACGAGGCGGTAGACAGGTCGAATTCACTGAGTTACGGTTTGAATGCATCCATCTTCACACAGGATTTGAAGAAGGCGCGGGAGCTGTCGAAACGCATTCAAGCCGGAAACATTTGCATTAATGATGTGGAATCCAACTATCTCTGCGTCAGTCTACCTTTTGGTGGGACTGGTTCCAGCGGGTACGGACGTCTGCAAGGTGTGGAAGGCATCAAGGCTTTTGCTCAGGTGCAAGCCGTTTGCGAAGACCGTTTTGGGCTGAAGAGGGAGCTGTGGTGGTTTCCTGTTTCCGACGGCGTGAAGAAGCTGTTCCGGGCGCTAATCAAGATCTTGTACGGATAGGTCGTTACTCTCACCTGACTGCTTTGTAATCAAGTGAGCAGAAGATTCTAGGCTATTGATTTCTCTCCGGCGGAGGGAAGACGAATAAGAGGGGGGCAAGGGGTTTCACTCACAACAGACCAATAATCGCAACAGTGGAGAGCAGTGGTGAAACAGCGTTTCTTTGAAGGTCTTTTTGGAAGATACATTCTTCCAGGCGTCATAATGCAGTCCGTTCTCATCGGAGGGGGATATGCCACTGGCAGGGAGATCGTTGAGTACGGCGCCCGCTTCGGTTCTCTCGGATGGATATCCGGACTCACGATATTCCTCGGTCTTGCATTTCTCAGCTTTCTTACTTTTGAGCTGGCACGGACCTTTCAGGCCTACGACTACCGTTCGCTTGTGAAACAGGTGGCATGGAGGTTCTGGTTTCTCTACGAGATTGTCTATGTGGTTTTGGGGATCATCGTAATTGCCGTCATGGCGTCCGCCACAGGTGAGATCGTACAACAGACACTGGGACTGAACTACTGGATGGGAGTTGCAGCCATTACCCTGGTGGTAGGTATTTTGAACTTTTACGGCCGCCATCTGATCGAGCAATTCAAGACGTTCGGCACAGCGGCGCTCTATCTTGGCTACATCCTCTTTTCCGTTCTCGTGCTCTCCAGCAAATGGAAGGCGGTGCAAGCCACGCTCGCCAATGGCGACACCTCTTATTCATCGCAACCAGTCACCGCGGCGACTGCCGTTGCTGTGGGGATCGTATATGTGGGGTACAATCTTGTCTTTGCGCCGGCACTCTTCACGCTGAGGCGGCAGTCGACACGTAGAGAGACGTTTCTGTCGGGAATGATCGCCGGACTGCTCATGACACTGCCTTGGTTTCTTACCTACTTTTCTCTCATGGCGTTCTACCCAGATCCTGAAGTTCTCGGCGCCACGGTACCGTGGCTAGTGATGCTAGAGAAGATAGGAGGTACTGCAGTAGTCACGCTCTTCGGTTTTGTGGTAGGGTGGACTTTGATCGAGACCGCCACAGGGATTGTTCATGCCATTATTGAAAGAATGCGAACCCACGCTATCGAAGCCGGCCGCCACCCGTTGACATCTTCACAAAATGCACTCTTTGCCACGGGTATGCTGATTTTATCGGTAGGACTGGCGCGCATCGGAATCGTTGATCTTATTGCTAAAGGGTACTCAGCCATGGCATACGGGATGATTCTCGTATATATTATTCCGCTGATGACGGTTGGTGTCTTTCGTATTATGAAGCCGGGATGGAAACGCGAATTCTGGGCGAAAGCGTGATGTTAAGTAGTGGAATTCTCTTGTAAGATTGATGCTAACTCCTTAGCGTTTGTGTCATCAGTTAGGCATTACAGACTGTGATTTATGATTCAATTAGAAATGCCGATTAAGTAGGAGCTAATCTGTGAATAAATATGCAATTCTTGTAGAAGGCGAGTTCAACTATCTATATGCCAAGACAGCCAATGCCATCCTCCGTTACTGTCCGGAAGAGGTGGTCTGCATTATCGATTCAACCAACGTCGGCAAGACATCGAAAGATGTAATCGGATATGGCGGCGATCTTCCCATTGTGGCCAGTGTGGATGATGCCCTCGCCTACGAACCACGCAAACTGTTGATCGGAATAGCTAATCCCGGCGGTATTCTTCCCGATTCATGGCGACAATCTATCGTCACAGCTATCGAGAGTGAGCTCGAAGTCATCTGCGGGCTTCACTTTTTTCTCAACGATGATCCGGAATTCTCGCGCCTGGCGAAAAAGCATGGAGTGAAGCTCACCGATCTGCGCCGCCCGCCTTCGCCGCTACCTTTTTCTAAGGGGACATGGCAGACCCGCAAGACGCCTGTCCTCCTGACGGTGGGGACCGACTGCGATACCGGAAAGATGACAGCGGCATGGGAGCTGAAGAATCTGCTGGAGGAGAAGGGTAAGACGGCGGCATTCGTTGGCACAGGACAGACAGGAATTCTGTTGGGAGGGTACGGAGCGGCAGTGGATGCGGTAGTAAGTGATTTTGTAGCTGGTACTATCGAAGCTGAGATTGATAAGGTCGGCGAAGATTACGACTTGATTATCGTAGAGGGGCAAGGGAGCATCACTCATATGGCTTACTCAGGGGTAACTCTCGGTCTCCTGCACGGGACAATGCCAGATTTTATGCTTATGGGTCATGAAGAGGAGCGGGAGATGGATACTTTCGACTACCCTATGATAGACTTTGATACAATCATGGATCTTTATCTCAGACTGGTGAGGGTGTTCAAACCGTGCGAAGTGGTGGGGATCGGTCTGCTGACACATCTCCTTAATGAAGAGAAGGCGAAGGCAGCCGTCAGGAAGTATGAAAAGAGATACGGCATCCCGACTACCGATTTTATTCGTTTTGGTTCCAGGGATGTTTTGAATAATATCCTGTCCAAGTTGAGGGATTAACCTGACCGGGTTGACAATGGAATTCCATTACTCTACTTACCGGCTCGAACTGAAACACACGTTTACCATCGCCCGCGGTTCGGAGGATGCGGCTGATATAGTGCTGGTCTATTTCACAAAGGATGGAATTACAGGTGTGGGCGAGGCAGCGCCGTCAGATCGCTATGATGAAGACTGCTTCTCCATCGTGAAGCGGATCAACAGGCTCACTTTCGATGATATCCCCGACGGTGGGACACTCGATGAATGGCTTGATGCCGCTCTGCCCAAGGCCGGCGGTATGCGCTCTCTGGAGACTGCTTTCGATCTCGCTCTTCATGATCTCTATGGCAAGCTGAACGATATCTCCTTGTCAGATTATTTTGGTGCCAATTCGAAGAAGGGATGTATGACCTCCTTTACTATCGGTATTGATGAGAAAGATAAGATCCGCGCCAAGGTGCTAGAAGCTGAGCAATATCCGCTTCTCAAAATTAAATTGGGAAGTGACTACGACAGAGAGATCATCAACACCATTCGGGATGTGACCGATAAGCCCGTCCGGGTGGATGCCAATGAGGGGTGGAACCTGGAGCAAGGCAAGAAAATGTGTGATTGGCTGGCGCAGCGAAACGTAGAATTTGTAGAGCAGCCGCTACCAGCGGACGATCTTGACGATACGGCCAGGCTGCGGGAAGTGTCACCACTGGAGCTGATAGCGGACGAGAATTGTATCGACTCAAAAAATATCCCCGACATCGCCTACGCTTTTGACGGTATTAATATTAAACTGATGAAATGTGGCGGGTTGCGGGAAGCCCATAGAATGATCCAGATGGCGAAGGAGCA
>CEPZ01006221.1_pt1 | contig 37820 bp, 38 predicted proteins | sample 530461 | NCBI WGS metagenome assembly CEPZ01 (sample SAMEA2620106, study PRJEB7988) | marine metagenome | isolation source: saline water (ENVO:00002010), including
ATTGTTCTTAAACTTAGACCTTGAGCTTTAGTTTTTGACATTTAATCACCTCTATGATTTTTGTATTAATTGTATTATGAAAATAAAGTTTTGAATATTTCTAATCCTTTATCAATTCTTGTAAAAAATATTGCAAATATTAAAAGAGCTATTATTAATAAAATTACTATCCATACAAAAAATGTTTTAAATTCTGCTGCTTTTTTATTCATTTTCATCTTTTTTTTAAAATGAAACTCCTTTAAAGTATGATGCTGCCCAATATAAAAATCCTGCAAATACTGCTAATAAAGCAATTCCAAGTACTATCTTGATCACAACTTCCATGCTCATTGCTGATTTTTTGTTAATTTTCATTATATTATACCTGATATTGTTTTATTTATTTAAATGTTTATGTTAGTGTTTCATCAGATACTATGATTTAAGTAACTTTTGTTGGCATATATGTACATCCAAGTTCTTCTTGTACTACAAATTCATCATAAGGTCTAAGTACAACAAACGAGGCCCATTGGAAATCTTCTCCTCCGAAAAGATATCCAAGATGAGTTGGTGCTACTCCCCAATTTGCTATAACACCACCTGCTACCTTGACAGCAGTTGATACAGCTGTCAATATCCATCCACCTGAAATAAAAGTACTTGCATAAACAACACCAAGGCCTATAGTTATTACCCCTAGTCCTGGTGACATTGCTTCTGCTCTACTTGTAAAATCTTCCCACTTATTTAATCCTTTAATATGAACAAATATTACAGCATAATTGTTATCTTTTGAAGTGTCAATTATTTGGTCTGGAATTTTTTTTAATTCTTTTACTTTTAAAAACTCTGAACCAGATGTTTTGTATCCTGTTAAATATTCATGATATGTTGGTAATTTTTTGCCTTCAGAATAATCTAAATCTGTTAAAGGAATTTCTTTAGTTGCTAAAAATGATGAAAAATCTGAAAGTTGTAAATCTTCATCCTCAAATGTGATATGACTACAAACAGTACAATAAACATTAGGTTCTTTAAATAATTCTAATTTTCCTTCACCAAACTGGTCCCAACAACCATACATTGCTTGGGCAAGGATGTGTTGTGCTTTTTTATTGTCCTTTTTTTCTATTTCAATCATTTCTGTTGGACAAATAATTGGATTATCAAAAAGATCTCTGCCTTTTATTTTTGTAATTGAGTGTGCATATGCACTTGCTTTACATATTTGTTTAGGTGTTCTGCCTTGTGCAGGTTGTAATACTTTTTCAAAATTAAAATAGAAAAGTAAGACTAAAGCCATCAACATCATGACTATGTAAATCATAGTTGAAGTTGCCATTGACTTTTTTTTAATTTTTTTATACATTTTTATTTGATTTTCTTTTCCCAGAGTAACTGGTCGCATTTGTAAGATGAATGACTTATTTTACTTAAACCATTTTCATGTGTAATAAACATTCTTTGATCTTCTGTTTCTGGTGCTAATAATAATTTTTTTGCACCTGTTTTTGTTTGAGATTCTCCATATCTTCTAAAAACAACAAGATAAGGGTTATTTTTTTTAATTAAGCTAGTTTCTTGCTCACCATTTTCACCAAAATCTGTGAATTTAAAGTTTTTTTTAAATAAAAAGTATTTATCAAGCATTAATTTTTTTTCCCATTTTGATTTTCTTGTTTTTAATGTATTTTCTAAATCTGATACTTTAATATCATTATTTACAGTAAATTCAGAACAAACTATGCAATGGCCTTGTGATAAAATAAAATCTTTACCAAATACATTAAACTCACCAGCACCCATTTTATACCAACAATCGTCTAATTGTTGTGCAATTGAAATTACATTATCTTGTTCTGTATGTTTTGGTTCTACATTGTATTCTATTGCATCACACTGAATCGAGGTATCTTCTAATATGTTAAATGTTTTTTCTTTTACTTCAGAATTTAACATAACACTAAATCTACATGTATTTACATCAGCACTTTCTTTTGTCAATAATGCAAACCTTGATGCAGCTATGATTAGGACAATTGCTGCTGCTAATGCAATGATTATAATAATTAATGCATTAACTGTCATTGATTTTTTGTGTTTCATTTTAGTTTGTTAATATTATTTTTATTATGTTTGAAAATATGTTATAAAGTATGTAAAAAATGAATAAAGATAGAATTATTAATATAAGCCTAGTAAGAATTTCTTTTTGTATTGCTCCTCTTTTATTTGTAAACATAAGTCTATTTAGAATGTATATATATATAAAGGTTTTGCAGAAACCTTTATTCTTAAAAATTTATAATTTTTATTGTATAAATGTTTTGTAGTGGAATTAAGTAACACAACAACTTAAACCTGGTGCACACCTTTTATCAGCAGGCATAGTTAATGATTGAGATACAGGTATGGCTTCTTCACCACATTGTGATGCACAAGTGCCTGATTGTGCTTCACCCACAACATCACTTGTTAAACAAGTCCCACTTTCTATTTTACCAGCACCAAACCTATCACTTATATCACCAGTATCTTCACTAAAATCACCAATCTTTCCAACAAAAATACCAATAAGAACAACTAAAACAATTAAAGCTAACAAAGCAATGATTATAGTTCTAATTGAAATGCCTTGTGCTTTTTTGTTCATTATCATTTTTTAACCTTGTTCTCCTACAGGAATACAACATAAAGGTTTATCATCTACATAATCTTTTTGACAGCTTGTGCCTTTGATTGCAGTGTTAAAATCGCCTGATTCTTTACATTCTTCAACAGTTGATACACAAAAACCACCTTTCTCATTACAATCTTCTAGCTTAGTAGCAAATCCTCCCATTTTTCCTACAAAAATTGAGATCAAAACTACCAATACAACTAAAGCAATAGCTGCTATAATTATAGTAGTAATAGAAATTCCTTGAGCTTTATTTTTCTTAAACATTACATAATCACCTCTTGATATGTGTTATTATATGATTATTATATATAAATATTGTGGTTTATATAGCTTTCTATGGTTTTAATTTAAGGTAACCAAGATTTAGGATTTTTTAGTTTTTGTGGTAAGTATGTGTCTATTACATAATTCAAACTATGGGCTGAGAATGCTTGCTGTTCACACCTAACCTTCATCCTAACCATTTTTGTAAGAGCTTTTTGCCATTCTTTATAATGGTGTACAAATGGATCATTTTTTAAACCATTTTTAACTCTTTTAATATCAACATCTTTTAATGGATGTGTTGGTAATTTATATTTTTCAATGTCTTCAGGAGTTACACCAATGAATTTTGCTCTTGGTACACAAAAGTATTGATTAATATGTGCAGCATTACCAGAACCAACTTTTAAAGTTCTATAAATATTTAAATATCCATATGGGTCTCCATCAGTAAATACATAAACAGGGATTTTTTTTTCATCACTTATTTTTCTTATGAACCTTCTACATGCCCTAGTTGGAACTCCACCCATTGCAATCAAGATACAATTATTTTTTTTCCAAAAACTATGCCTAAGCAACCTATCAAACATACCTTGTGTTTCAATTGCTAAAACAAATTTTGCTTTTGTTTCAAATTTTAAATGTTCAACTGAACTTGGTACAGAATAAGCACCTGAACCCATTTTTGAACAATCAATCTTTAGTGTTTTTTTTGTATTAGGATCTTTATCAATTACAATTAATTTACCTGCAACTGCACCACCATGTTCTCCTGGTATAAAACCTATTTGTTCTCTGTTAACCATCATCATTGCTTCAATATCGTCCATTACTGTGTCTGATTCTGTTTGTTCTTTAAACCGAGCATCTCCCCAGTTCTTAGATTGATAATAAGCATCTCTTTTAGTTGCAATATCTTTTGTTTCAATTAGGTTCTTTGATAATCCCATCATTCTAAGGGTTTGTGCAAATGTTTTAACAGTTGTTGCAGTTAATGCTCTTTCTTTCATCTTACCTAATAATTCAAAATATCCTTGTTTAGGATCGTACTTAACATTGCTCAATGATCTTAAAGGACTTTTTAATATAGGAGATTTGTTTCTTAAAATTTTATTATATACATGATTAGCAAGATTCTTTATTTCTTTTACAACGTTTACGTTTCCTTTTTTTGGTTTTAGTTTTTTTGTCATAAGATGCTACCTTTTTCTTTTATTTTTTCTTTTATGTTTATTATGTTTAGATTTATTTTTATTCTTTTTCTTCTTAAATTCACCTAAGGTTTTTTGTGGTTTAATTTCTTGTTTTTCAAAAGTTCTTTTTTTTTCTTCAAGTTTTTCTTCTTCTTTCTTTTCTTCAATCTCTTTCTCAACAATTTTACCAATCTTAGCAAATTCTTCGTCATACTCTGGATTAATAATTTCACCTATCTTCTTTAACTTTCCTCTTTTTTGTTCTAATAAGCCTTTTAATTTTTCTCTTATCTTTAATTCATCAGCTTTTTTAAGATCAAGAAGTTCTTTTAATCCTAAAGCTACATGTGGGATATATTTTTCAATATAACTTCTTTTTTGTGATTCAGCATGAATCCTTTTCTTTTTATGTATATAAGATGAAAGTTTTCTACCACATTCTTGTAATGCAAGTTTCATTTCCTTTATTATTTCTGGATAATGAGCAATTGCTTCTTTTGATTCTGATGTGAATGGAACCCAAACAGATGCCATATGAACAACAACTGTGCATGGTCCAATAGGTAATGAACCTTGTGATTGTGATAAACCATAAGGTCTCCAATTTGTTTGTGTAATTGCTTTAAATGATGCACATGCACCTTGTTGATATAATAAAGGTACTTTGTTAGCATATCTGTAAACATTAATAGACTTGTCACCACGTTGTTCTCCACCATATGCAATTGCAACTTCCATCTGGAAAGGATTTCCTCTATAAACATTAGGTGGCCTTGATGCTGCACAATAAAATTCTGCATTAATTTCTTTTCTTAAACCTTTTTCTAATAATTCCTCACCAATTGGACTTAAACAATCAGTAGGAGGATTAATTATTCTTGTCTGTTGTATACCTTTCATTAATTTTTCAGACATTTCCCTAGTCATGTCCCTTGGTTTTGTATTAGGTAGTATTGCAGCATTTTTACAAATTTCTTTTGCTGTTCCACTTCCTACTCTTGAAAAATCTTTTGATAAAAAACTTTGAATTGTTCTTGAATCTGTGTTTGATATCATTTTTATCAAAACACCTAGTTCAACTCCATAAGGGTGAGGCTTGATTTCTTTTGATTCTCTTGGTAATTGTTCAGTAGCTCTTGGAAATATTAATTGTTGAGCTTTAGGATTAGTATAAATTATAGTTACATGAGGGTTTGTGATTGCTGTTTGTTTTAAATATTGGTCAATTGATTGTGATCCTCCAAGATAACTTCCTTCTAAATCTATTTCTACCCTTGTTCCATGATCTTTTTTCCAATTAATTTCATTTTCTTTTAAAATATGAGGTTTATTTGAAGAAGTATCAATACCTAATTCATAATAATGTGCTGGTTTATTAGGATGAATCTTTGATGTAATCTTTGCAGCTCTACCTGTTGTTAATTGACCATACATTACAGACGCTGAAATACCAATACCTTGCTGACCTCTTGACATTCTAAGTCTATGGAATTTGGAACCATACAATAATTTTGCAAAAATCTTTGGAATAGTTTTTTTTAAAATTCCTGGGCCATTGTCTTCAATAATTACTTTAAACCTATCACCACCCATATCAATGATTTCTACTAAAATTTCTGGCAAAATCTTTGCTTCTTCACATGCATCAATAGAATTGTCAACTCCTTCTTTTACAGTCGTCATTAATGCTTTTCTTTTGTTATCAAAACCTAATAAATGTCTATTCTTTTCAAAGAATTCTGCAATAGAAATTTCTTTTTGCATTGCAGCCATTTCATGGGCTTTTGTTTCGAATTTTTTGCTTTTCTTAGCCATTAATAGAAAAAAACTTGGATGGATATATAAATGTTAAGATTCTGTAGGCTCTGTCCGGAATATCCTACTTCGTTGACAAGAGCCCAGAACTTTGTAACTGTAACCTTGTCAACTCCGTCTGGCCTTTGCCATTATTTACTATGTAAATAACAGCAAACAATGGCACAGACGTAGATTCCGGACAAAGCCGATTATGTAGAACTAATTTATATTTAACCTTGTAACTCTCTTTGTCTTAATTGTCTTCTTTTGTTTTCAAGAGATCTGAATATGTTAGCATGATTCCCACCTTTTAATAAAATCTCGACTGCTTTTTTTGCATTTTGTGCATATTCTATCTTACCAATGATACCAATTGTTTTTCCGTATACAGAGATGTAGCATTCTGTTAGTCTTTCAATTGTTTTTCTTGATTTTCCTTCTTTTCCAATAACTCTTCCTTTAAGTCTAATTATAGAATTTTTTGATTTTGCAAACTCAGATATGTCAACAAGTTCAAATGAATAGTCAGGTTTTAGTAATAATAAAGCAAGCTCTGGATTAAATCCTCTACCAATTGCTCTTATTATTTGTTTTGCTGAGAATATGTCTAATCCATCTTTGCCAGTTATGAATATATCGCCTTCTTTTGAATCTATTTCTAATTGAGTGTTTGTAGATTCTTCTATTTGTTTCTTAATTTCTCCATTTTTACCTATTAAAATTGCGATTCTTTCTTTAGGTATTTTTAGTTCAAATATGAAGTCTTCCATAATGTGTAGAAAAGAGTTTTGTTTTAAAAAGGTTAGTGTTTTATTTAGTTATCTTCTCATAAACATCATCTTTATCAACTTTCAGACCTAGTTTTTTAAAATATTTAACAATATTCTTAATATCCCTTTTTAAGTATTTATCTGCTTCACTTGCCTTTGTTGTAGTTGCTTGAGAAAAGTCAATGAAATATGGTTTATTTTTGTGGTTAAGTATATTAAATTGTGATAAATCAGCATGAACTAAACCTTTTTTGTATAACTTTTTCATATTTTTTATGATTTCGTTAAGAAACTTAGTTTTGTTTTTAATTTTAGAGTCTTTTAACATAGGTGCTGGGTCTTTGTCACCAATAAATTCTTCAATAATAATGTTGTTCTTAAATGTAATTGGTTTTGGAACATTACACCCTGCATCTCTTGCTATTAGTATATTTCTGTATTCTCTTTGGACCCATGCAAAGATTATTTGTCTTCTATGTTTTCTTAGATTTGTATATCTAACATCTTGTTTAATATAATTATACATTTGGTTGAAGTTGCAAGATTCTAGTCTATATATTTTAACAATTACTTTGTCTTTGCCTTTAGTTGCAGAGAATATGTTAGCTTCTTTGCCAATTGAGATAGGTGATTTTAGTTCATCAAAATGTCCTTCAGAGCTTAGTTTGAATATTGTTCTAAGTGTGAACTCTGAGAATACGTTTTTGTAGACTTTCCATATTTCTTTTGATTTTTTAGCCATTAATGTTGTAAAAAGGAAGTGGGTATTTAAAGTTATTCTTTGTATTGAAAAGGATTCTCAAACTCAAATCCAACTGAATTTGTATATTTAATTGCTGAAATTAAATCTGATCTTAAAGATGTAATTAAAGTTATACCTTCTTTATCTTCGTCTTCATATTCTTCATATGAAATATTCATTTTATTTAAATGAGATTTTCCACTATCACTAGGATTCTTGTATTCTAGATTTATATTAGGATCTAAATCTCTTTTTTTATGTAGATATAATAAAGTTGTAATATGTGCTAAAGTTCCGATATTGTTTCTTTCTAATTTATTTTTAGTTTCTCCATCTTCATAATTAAATTTAATAAGTGGATGGAAATTGTACCAATCTATTCTTTTTTTTGCTCCATGAACTTCTGTTTCAAAAACATCTAAACGTGCTTCTCCAATATGAGTATCAAATAAATAAAAGTTAACAGCAAAATCATAATGTATATTTGTGTCTTGTTCATTAAGATTGTCTAATGTTTTTTTTGTTTCTGATGTAAGTTCTATTCTGAAATTATCTTGTAATGTTTTTTTAGTAGAAGTTTTTATTTTTTCAATGAATTTGTCAATTGTTTGTGTCATTTTTTATATAATAAATTTAAAAAAAATAAAAAAAAGATTACCAAATACCTTTGGAATTAACTCTGAAATCTTTTCCTTTGATATCAACAGCTTCTTGACCATTTGCATCAAATATTCTTTGCATGTCATAAATATATTTACCATTTTTGTCAATCATTGGTAAACCATTATCATCAATTCTTTTAAGATTAATTTCAATAGCAAAGACATTAGTTCTGCCTCTTTCTTTAGCAGCATCTTTCCATTCCTGAGAATCTAATGCTTGTTGAAGAGTATTATACAAATGTGTATTATCATTTACAGTATTATCATATGTCTCAATATGAGTTATAAAATGTTCATGTGATTTTCTTTCATGAGGTTCACTTTCTAAAATAAGATAAACTAATCCATCTTTTTTTTTGCCCATGTTTGGTGAACATAATTTTTCATTTGATAATAATATTTTATTTGATAATGGATTATTTGTATTTTTATCAAGTTCAAATAAATAGTCAAATGTTTGTTTCAAAAATTCATCTTCATTACCATATCTACTAATTATTTCTCCTTGTTCATTAAATAGGTCTCCATATGTTGTTTCTGCAATTGCTTTAGATCCAACTAAAATACTACCATATAAAGCACCTATTGTTGCTATTTTTTGCCATAATTTCATATTTCCACCTCGTTATATTGATTATTATATATAACAATACAATATTAACTACTATATAAATCTTTGTATTATTTATCACTTTAAAGTGACTAAAACAAACGGCCAAAACCAAACATTTATTAACCAAGGACCCCACCTTATAATTACGCAAAATTTATGCAAATGGGTCCTTTTAGGAGCTGTTCAACAAAGAATGGCTGTGATTTAAAGATACTCTTGCATGATACAGCCTGGCATGAGAGTGCTCAACGGAGCTAACGTCTTAGACGAGCAATGAAACTTGGGAGTTAGTGTTTCAGGCGACAACCTTTTTACACTCATAAAATCACAATTCAAGCTTAAAAAAACAAAAAGAAGTCAAAAAACGATTAAAATAACAAGAACAAGTCAAAATAATCACTTATATTCATTCAATCATTCACTTATTTGAAGAAGAAAGAAGTTGTTAGGCTCTAAAAAGCTTAAATCTTAAGGTTAGAAAGCTTGTTCTATATCAATGGAGGAAAGTTAAAATGGCAAAAATAAGTCCAGTAAGTGCAAAATATATAGTTCACGCTGGTATTCAAATAGAAGGGGTAGTAGACAAACCAGATGTAATTGGAGCAGTATTTGGTCAAACAGAAGGTTTGTTAGGAGCAGATTTAGAATTAAGAGAACTTCAAAGATCAGGTAGAATTGGAAGAATTGAAGTAACAGTTGAAACTAAGTCTGGAAAAACAAATGGTACAATCTTAATACCAAGTTCATTAGATAAAGCAGAAACTGCAATTGTTGGAGCATCATTAGAAATTATTCAAAGAATTGGACCTTGTAATGCTAAAATTCTAGTAAAAAATATTGAAGATGTTAGAGTTAGCAAAAGACAATTTGTAATAGATAGAGCTAAACAATTACTAAAAAATCTTATGGACAAAGTTATGCCTGATTCACAAGAATTGGCTGACGAAGTTGCATATTCAGTAAGAGTTATGGAAATTAGAGAATATGGAAAAGATAGACTTCCAGCTGGACCAAACATAGATGAAGGTGATGAAATAATTATTGTTGAAGGAAGAGCAGACGTTATTAATTTGTTAAAACATGGATTTAAAAATGTAATTGCTATTAATGGTACATCAGTGCCAGAAACAATAGTTAATCTTTGTAAACAAAAGATAGTTACTGTTTTTACTGATGGTGATCGTGGTGGTAATTTAATAATCAAAGAGATTATGAGTGTTGCAGATATTGATTTTGTAACAAAAGCACCAGATGGAAAAGAAGTAGAAGAAATTACTAAGAAAGAAATTCATAAAGCTTTAAGAAGCAAAGTTGCTCCTGAACAAGCTAAAATGGAATTCAAATTAGATGCTACTACTGAATCTATGAATGGTAACAAAAGACAACAATATAGGAAACCTGAACAAAGGAAACCTTACCAAAGATCTAGTTATCAAAGACCTAATTATCAATCACAAAGACAACCAAATAAGCAACATGTACCAAAGATTGTTTTAAATGATAAACAAAAAAAATCATTTAAACAAATGTTGGAAGATTTAATTGGAACACGTGGTAGTTATGTTCTTGATGAAAAATTAAATATCCTTGGAAAAGTTCCAATATCAGAGATACCATCAACTATTGCTAACTTAGGTACAAATGTTTATGCAGTTGTGTTTGACGGAAGCATTAGTAAAGACTTAGTAAGAGCTATTGAAAAGAATCAAAATGTTAAGTTTGTTGTTGGTATGGATTCAAAAGTTAATAGTAGAGAAACTAAGTTGAACATTGTTACTTTGGGAGAATTATAATTTTTTATTTATTTTTTCTTTTATTTTTATTTATTTTAATAATAGTTTAAACTCCTAATTTATTGTATCACTGGTCAAATTCAGTAGTGTGTCCAGTGACCTCTATTGGTTGTTTTCTTTGGTTATGGGTTCTGTAAGGGGTTATGACTGGTCACTGGTCAAGTCCGTGTGAAACTTATAAAGGGTTTCTACTTATATATATTATAAGGATTTTAAAAAATCCCTCCCATCTCTGGCAAAACTTACAAAATAGTTATTGCATAATTAAGGAGATGCTGAAATAAAATGCGAAAGCAATGGAGGTGCGTTCTAATGGAAGAACTACCAAACATACCTGAAAAAAGGTTTAGCACAGGAGCAATAAATGTTACTGTGTGGCGAAATATAGGCCAAACAAAAACTGGAGAAACTATGGAATATAGAACTGTAAGTTTCGACAGAAGATATAAAGACAAAAAGGGTGAATGGAAGTCAACTAATTCTTTAAGACTTAATGACTTACCTAAAGCTGTTGTTGTTTTGAACAAGGCTTTTGAATACCTAACTCTGAAAGGAGTTGGTGGAGATACAGCTGCTTAATGGTAGCTGTTGTGTTTTAACAATGGAGGACTTTCGTTAACATGTAAGGACTTCATTGTTATTTAAAACAACACAAATAATTAAATATGAGGTGATATATCATGATAAGTGATACAATAAAATCAGATGAAATTCTACCTAAAGAAATGGTGGAACAAAAAGAAAAAATAAGAACAAAAATAATTAAAAGGGCGTATGCTAAAAAGAAAATGGAAGAACAAAGTGAAAAAAAGGAAGTAAAAAAAGAGTTTACATTAAATGATCTTCCAGGAGTTGGGCCTGCAACAATTGAAAAATTGAAAGAAGGTGGTTTTGGTGATGTGATTGCTATAGCAGTTGCAACACCAGGGGAACTAGTAGGAGCAACAGGAATGACTGAAACAGCTGCAAGAAAAGTAATGAATGCTGCAAGAAATAATTGTAATATGGGATTCATGAGTGGCGAAGAGATAGTTAAAAAAAGAGAATTAGTTAGAAGAATCTCAACTAGTTCTGAAAGTTTTAACAAACTAGTTGGTGGTGGATTTGAAACAGGAGCAATTACAGAATGCTTTGGTGAATTTGGTTCAGGTAAAACACAAATTGCACATATTCTAGCAGTAACAACACAACTTATTGATGAAAAAGATCCTGTAGCAGTTTATATTGATACAGAAAATACATTTAGACCAGAAAGAATCAAAGAGATTTCTTTAGGTTTAGGTTTAGATCCTGAAAAAGTTCTTAAGAATATTAAAGTTGCAAGAGCTTATAATTCAGACCATCAAATGTTGTTAGCTGAAAAAGTTGAAGATTTGATTAAGAATCAAGGACTAAATGTTAAATTAGTTGTAGTTGATTCATTAACAGCACATTTTAGAGCAGAATTCATTGGTCGAGGAACTTTAGCTGAGCGTCAACAGAAATTAAACAAACATATGCATGTTTTATTAAAATTAGCTGATATGCATAATACTTGTGTTTATTTAACAAACCAAGTACAATCAGACCCTGCACAATTCTTTGGTGATCCAACAAAAGCTGTTGGTGGAAATATAGTTGCGCATGCATCTACATTCAGAATTTATCTTCGAAAAGGTAAGAAAGGAAGTAGGGTTGCAAAGTTAATTGATTCGCCTAACATGCCTGATGGTGAATGTAATTTCTATCTAGAAACTACTGGTTTAAAGGATGTTTAAATTTTAATTTTTTTTATTTTTTTTCTTTTAATTCTGTTTTTCACAACATTTATATACCATTTCTCTAAAATTAATAGATACATGAAACATCCAACCAAACTAACAACAATTCTAATTATATTTTTCATAGTTTCGCAAGTACTAGGTTTGTATATTGTTAGCCAAAATATTGATTTTAAAAAAAGTGTTGAAATGGGAGAAACTAAGTTTGTAGATTTACCATCTGGATTAGAAAGGCCTGAAGTAAATGAATCATATTCTTGGATATATATTGCAATTGGAATATTATTAGGTACTGTATTATTACTTGTGTTAATTAAATTTAAATTATTATCATTATGGAAATTTTGGTTTTTCTTAGCTGTGTTTTTTTGTTTATATGTAGCACTAGCTACATTTGTTGGTAATATAATAGCTGGTTTAATTTCTTTATTATTAGCATACTTTAAAATTGTAAAACCAAATACTTATATTCATAATTTAACTGAATTATTTATTTATGCTGGTTTAGCTGTTATCTTTGTTCCAATATTAAATAGAACAAGTGTGATTATTTTGTTATTATTAATATCTGTTTATGATATGTATGCTGTTTGGAAATCTAAGCATATGATTAAATTAGCTAAGTTTCAGACAGATTCAAAAGTTTTTGCAGGATTTTTTATTCCTTATAGTGAAGGTAAAATTGTCAATGTTAAACATGTTAAAGTTAGTAAAAAAGTTAAGAGTGCAAAAGGTAAAAGAAAAAAATCATTAAATAAACAAAAAATAAATAAAACAAGATCATCAGATGTACAAAGTGCAATATTAGGTGGTGGAGATATAGCATTTCCTTTATTATTTGCAGGTGTTATGATGAAATATGTTGTTGTTGAAACTTATCTAATTAGTTTTCTTAAGATATTGATTATTCCATTATGTGCAACAATTGCTTTAGGTGGATTATTTTATTATACAAAGAAAAATAGATTTTATCCTGCAATGCCTTTTATCACTGTTGGTTGTTTTATTGGTTATGGATTGTTTTTGTTGTTGTAAAAAACCCTTCATCCAAAAATCCTATTCCATTTTCTCACTTTGTTCGAAAACTCCATCTGGCCATACCTTCATTTACAAGTAAATAAAGGTAAACGAAGGCACAAACGGATATTTTAAATGAAGCTGTAAACATAGTTAAGTTTAAATACAATAATTCTTTCTTGATATATGGTAAGCTAGATTGGGTAGTTAGCCCCTACCTGTTGCCATAACTGGGCTATATGATGGAATCGAAGCTCAAGGAGCGTCATGGTTTTAACTTAAGGGTCTTGGCTCGGACAATGAAGTCCTGTCCTTTGGGACTGGTTTCTTAGGGAAATTGGTCAGGTCAGGAATGAAATAAGGCAAAACCTTACATTAAGCAGCCATAACCTATGAGACTGGTGCTCATAGGGTTGCAGGACCAAGAAAGAGTCAAGGTTAAACCTTTGGGTTATATCATGGTCATCTTTGAGCATGCTTACCAACTTTTTTCATATTTAAATTTAGAATTCTATTCAACAACAATCGCAGGTTTATTTGGCAAAGAATTGTTTGCTTTTTTGTCATTAGCATCCTCTGCTTTGATTATTTCAAATTTGCAATTAAACCTTTTTTCAAGTTGTTCTTTATTATCTTGTAATGTTTTGATTTCTGTTTCTTTTGTTAACATATGTAATGGAATCAAACTTTTATCTTTTACAACTTTTGGAACTAATTTTTTAATTTCTAAACCATATCTTTTTAGTTCTGTATCCATTACTGATTTCATAATCTCTCCTGGATTATGAGTCTTTTCTAATAATTGTTTCATCTTTTTAAATAATTTATATTTCCAATCTTTTGCAATTATTAATTTAATTGATTTTGGTTGTTTTATTTTTGCTAAATCTTGAATGTGGATTATATCCTTAGATATTTGGATTATCATTTCTTCAGCAGACTCTGCTAATTCATCTATTTTAGAATTATCATATTCTGGCCATTTTTGTTGTGATATAAATGGTTTGTTATCTATTTTTTCCCATAATTCTTCTGTAATATGAGGACAGAATGGATTTAAAATTAATAAGAATTTTTCTAATGTATCTTTACTAACTTCTGGTTCTAATGATTCAAATAAATGTCTAAGCTTGATAACAGCAAAATTATATTTAAATTCTTCAATATCTTCTGTAATACCTTTTATTGTTTTATTTAATTTACTTTCAACTTTGTTTGAAGATTCTCCTATTTTTACAGTTTCAAAATAATTCATAATTTTGTTAATAAACCTAAACACACTTTGGATTCCAGTTGTACTCCATGCAAAGTCTTTATCAGGAGATGCAACAGAAATTAAAAATAATCTTAAAGTATCTGAATTATATTTGTCAATCATTTCAAGAGGATTGATTACGTTTCCCCTACTCTTTGACATAACATGTCCATCTTCACCATGAAGCATGCCTTGGTTAAATAATTTTGTGAATGGTTCATCAATACCATGCATTCCTAAATCTCTTAAAGCTTTTGAAAAGAACCTTGCATAAATCAAATGCATACAAGCATGTTCTGCACCACCTATATATTGGTCAACAGGTAGCCAATGTCCTGCTTGTACTTTTGAAAAAGGTAATTCTTTGTTACCAATATCACAATATCTGAAAAAATACCAGCTGCTATCAACAAAAGTGTCCATAGTATCTGTTTCTCTTCTTGCTTCATTATTACATTTAGGACATTTTACATTAACAAATTCTTCACAAGAATCTAATGGGTTTCCAATTTCTCCAAATTTTACATTTTCTGGAAGTAAAACTGGAAGATCTTTTTCAGGTACTGGAACAGCACCACATTGTTTACAATAAATAATTGGAATTGGAGTTCCCCAATACCTTTGTCTTGATATTAACCAATCTCTTAACTTATAATTAGTTGTTCTTTTACCAAATCCTTTGTCTTCCATCCATTTACCTATTTCTTGTATAGCTTCAATATTATTTTTATCATCGAATTCTTTTGAATTTACTAAACTACCTTGGTCAACAAATGCTCTTGACATTTTTTGAGAATCTAGTTTATAATTTTTAGGTTGAATTACAATTTTTATTGGCAAATTATATTTTTTTGCAAAATCAAAGTCACGTTGATCATGTGCTGGTACTGCCATTACAGCTCCTGTACCATATCCATAAAGGGCATAATCTGCAGTCCACAAAGGTAATCTTTTATTATTAACAGGATTAATGAAATATTTGCCAAGAAAGATTCCATTTTTTTCTTTTCCTTCTGCTGTTCTTTCAATAGTTGTTTGATTTCTTACTTTTGATATAAATTTCTTTATTTTTTCTTCATTTTCAGTATCTTTTGATAATTCTAAAACTAAAGGGTGTTCCGGAGCCAGAACTAAATAAGTAATTCCAAAAACTGTGTCAGGACGAGTTGTAAATGTTGAAATTTTTCCAATCTTGTCTCCATCTTCATCAACAACATCAAAAAAGATTTCTACACCCTTGCTTTTACCAATCCAATTTTTTTGCATTATTTTTATTCTTTCTGGCCAATCTTTTAATTTTTCAATATCTTGTAAAAGTTCATCTGCATATTTTGTTATCTTAAAAAACCATTGTTCAAGATTTTTTTGTTCAACATTTGTATCTTTATGTCTCCAACATTTACCATCATGAACTTGTTCGTTTGCTAAAACAGTATTACATTCAGGACACCAATTAACAGGTGCTTTTTTTCTATAAACCAATCCTTTTTCTAGAAATTTTAAAAAAAAGTATTGGTTCCATTGATAATATTCTGGAGTAGAAGTTATAACCATTTTATTCCAATCATAACTAATACCTAATGCTTTTTGTTGTTTAATAAAATTGTTTATTGATTTTGTTGTATATTCTCTTGGATGAGAATTGTTCTTGATCGCAGCATTTTCTGCTGGTAAACCAAAAGAATCATATCCCATAGGATATAAAACATTGAACCCTTTCAGACGTTTGAATCTTGAATAAATATCACCAATTGTATAATTAAATGCATGGCCCATATGTAGGCCTGATCCAGAAGGATATGGAAACATTTCTAAACAATAAAATTTAGGTTTGTTAGAATCATCTTTATTGAAAACCTTATCATCTTCCCACCTTTTTTGCCACTTTTGTTCGATTTGTTTGAAATCAATGTTTTCTTGTTCCATACTAAGAAGTTATAATGTGTAATATATATATAAATGTAGCGTAAAGGTTAAATTCATCACTTAAAAATGATAACAAATTAGAAAGATTTATATATAAGATATGCCTTGCTAGTACCATATATAAAAAGTACATAATATTAAGTTAAAACAATTAAAAAAGGGCTTCTGATAGGGTTTAAGTATATATAGTAAAAGAGATGGATTCATAGCAATATAAACTCAAAATCAGCTTTATTTGGCTATAGAAGAGATAATTATTACAATATACCTATAAGAGGCACAAAATAAAATGATTATACAAAAAGAATTTTTAAATAAACTAAAAGACTTTGGTCTAAATACATATGAGGCTAAATTATGGTCAGCTTTATTATCAAGAGGAATTTCTACTGCTGGTGAATTATCAGATATTGCAAATGTTCCACGTTCTAGAACTTATGATGTTCTTGAAAGTTTAGAAAGAAAAGGATTTATTGTTATGAAACTTGGTAAACCAATTAAATATATAGCAGTTCCACCAGGTGAAGTTGTGGAAAGAGTTAAAAAAAGAATTAAAAATGAAGCTAATCAAAATGTTAAAGTATTAGATGAAATTAAACAAAGCAAAATATTAGATGATCTTAACACATTACATAAACAAGGAATTGAACTTGTTGAACCAAGTGATATGTCAGGAGCATTAAAAGGTCGTGAGAATTTATATTCACATCTTAACCTAATGGTTAAAAATGCTGAAAAATCAGTTGTTATGGTTACTAGTCAAACAGGATTTGAAAGAAAAGCTGGTTTATTAAAAAAAACTTTTGAAAAATTAAATCAAAGAGGAGTTAAAATTAAAATTGCAGCACCAATTAAAAAAGGAAACAAAGCTGCAAAAGAAATTTCTAAATTTGCTGATGTTAGAGCATTAAAAAATATGAAAGCTAGATTCTGTATAATTGATGGAAAAGAACTTATGTTCATGCTTATAGATGATACTAAAGTTCATCCAGCTTATGATACAGGTATTTGGGTTAATACTGAATTGTTTGCGACTACAATGAGTGAATTGTTTGAGCAGACTTGGAAAGGATTGGAAAAAGTTTAGGTTTTCTTTATTTTTTTATTATATTCCTATTATATGCTTTATATTATAGCTTTTCTCGTATAATAATCTTTATTAATAGATATATTAGACCATATATATAAAGGAGGATTGATATGGCTTTTATTGATAAAGTTAAAAATATGTTAAAGATAGGTAAAGTTCTGTATTATCCTGGTTGTGTATCTAAATTTAAGCAAAAAGAACTAGTTTCTGCATATAAAAAGATTTTAAAAAAGCTTGGAGTTGAGTTTGTAATGATGGAAATCGAAGAATTATGTTGTGGTCTTCCATTATTGAATTCTGGATACAAAGATTCTTTTGAAAATAATGTTGAAAAAAACAAACTTTTGTTTAAAAATAAAGGAATAAGCAAAATTATAACTAATTGTCCAGCATGTGCACATATTTTTAAAAAATATTACCATATTGAAACAGAATATATAGCTGAAACAATATTTAATAATGTAAGAAAACTTGAATTTGAACAAAATCAAAATATTAAACAAGATTTAGTAGATGCAATTGATGGCCAAAGTACAAAAGAAAGAATTTCATTACATATTCCTTGTTATCTTATGCAAGATAAAGAATTAGTTAATAAAGTGAAAATTTTAATTGAAAAACAAGGTTATAAATTAATTAATCTTGATGAAAACTTTTGTTGCGGAACTGGGCATTCACCATTAAGAAAGACAAACCTTACAAAAAATGTTGCAAGATTAACACTTGATAAAGTTGAAACAAAGAAATTACTTACTTTTTGTCCATTATGTTATGAGCATCTAAAAGAAAATAATAAATCTTTAGATATCATTGAATTTAATGAAATATTTGATATAAAAGAACCAAAAAAAGAAATTGAAAGTGAAAAAGGTGATAAAACCCAACAAAAAGTTTCAGAACAAAGCTTGAGTGATGTTCAAGAAAAAGTTTCTAATAAACCAATACAAGAGGAAATACAAAATTGATTGATAAATTAATTAGTATTTGTGGAAAAGAAAATGTAAGTGTAGATTTATTAGATAAATTAGTATATAATTATGATGCTTCACAAAAAAAAGGTTCTGAAGCTTTAGTAATAGTTTGGCCTAGAAATGAAGAACAAATAAGGAAAATTATAGTTTATTGTAACAGAACTAATAGAAATATTGTTATAAGAGGGTCAGGAACTAACCTTGGTGGATGTGTACTTCCAAATAATTCAATTGTTTTAGATTTATCAAAACTAAATAGAGTTCTTGAAATTAATTTAAGAGAAAAATATGTTATTGTTGAATCAGGAATAACAGTTGGACAATTAAAAAATATATTAAAAAAATATAAAAAAATGTTTCCAATTCTGCCTTTTGCTAAAAAAATTGCAACCATAGGTGGAATGGCAGGAAATGATTCATTTGGAGAATATTCATTAAAATATGGTCGAATGTTTGATAATATCCTTGAAATTGATGTTGTAGATGGTACAGGTAAAATATTTAGAACACAAAGAACAAGAGATTTTATTGGAACAGAAGGTTGTTTAGGAATTATAACTAAGATTAAACTCAAAATAATAGATGAGATTATACCAAAATCATTGGATTTATTAAGTTTTGATAGAGGGATTGAATTAATAAATAAAGTTAAAGAAATAAAGGATAATGAAAATATTTTATCTATGCAATATATTAATAAACATGCAGCAGAGGTTGCTAAAATTGAAAAAAAACATTATTTAATAGTTGAATATTTATCAAATGAAGGCAAAATTCAAGATATTAAAAATAAAAAAATAATTTGGAATGTAAAAGAAAAAATATTTAAGGGATTAATCAGTGAAAAATATAATTTTATTGAAAGCCCATCATTAGATTTAAATCGTGCTATCGAATTTCTTAAACTTTTAAGAAAAAAGAATATAGGATTAATAAGCCATATTTCGTTAGGCATACATTTATTATTTTTGAAAGAATCACAATTATATGAATTAAGGGAAATATTCCAAAAAATAAGAGAAAATGATGGTTCAGTTTCAAATTTAGGAATAGGTATTAAATATAAAAAATCTTTAAGTGAAAAAAGTGTTAATGAAATAAAAAGTTTAAAAGCAAAGTATGATCCTAATAATATTTTGAATAAAGGAAAATTAATCAATTAACTTAGGATAAATTGAGGTTTAAAAATGAGTGTAGAAAAATGTAATTTGTGTGGATTTTGTAAAGCGGGTTGTCCAATTTATAGATTATCTTCTAGAGAAACTAAATCTCCAAGAGGTTTAATGATACTAATAAAAGAAAAGAAAATCAATAAAATCTTTAATTCATGTTTATTATGTAAATCATGTGAAAAAGAGTGTCCTGCAAGTGTTGAAATAACTAAAGAAGTAAGAAAAGCAAGGGAAAAGTTAATTCTTAATTTAATTGAGAATTCTACGAACAAAAAAATGAAGGAAAACATTGAAACTTTAGGTAATGTTTATGGAATTTGAGATAATTATAAGATTATTATAATATAATTCAAGTAATATAATAAAAACGATAAGTTTATATAGGAATCAGTCATAAGATATATATAAATAATATATAAATATAATCAAAAATACATAATATATGTAAAAAGAGGTGTATAGAAAATGGTTTTAGATCCTGCAAGTGTTGAATTACTTGTTAATTATATTGGAAAACTTCTTCCAAGAATTAATGTAGTTCTTGCTATTATAGTTGGTACATTGGCTGCAATAGTTTATAGTCTTAGAATGTTAGTAATCATGGAAAGAAGAATGGCTAGAGTTGAAACACATATTGAAAGAATGGCTATGAAGATTGCTAAAGAAGAATATAAAATAGAAAAAATGATTAGCAAGAGAGGAAGTAAACGTATTTCCAAAAAGAAATCAAAAAAAAGAAAACCTAAAAGAAGAAAAAAGAGAAGAAAATAATAAATTTTCTTTTTAATTTTTAATTAGTTTACTTAACTACTATTTATATCATAATGATTAAACATAAATCTTTTCATCATGGTTGGTTTTACCATTATAGACTTCACATGAAAAAAACTGAAATTCTTTGTAATAATAGTTTCTCTTCTTTGAAAAATTATCTTGAAAAAATGTTTAATGAATGTCCTAATGATTATTTTCAATCAGGACCAAGAGGTTCTGCTCTTAAAATGAAATTAGATGTAAACAAAATGGAAATAAAAGGACATGAAGTATCAGGATTAGCTGAACAAGGATTAATTAGTTATAATTATAAAAGTGCACATTCAAATGTACAATTATTTATGCTTGAAAGAGATGATAAAACTCTTGCTGTAGAAGTTCCAATATGGTTAAATTCTAATGAAATTCAAGAATACAAAGAATTATTTAATGAAGATTTGCCTTTAACAGGACATATAGATGCTTTAAGAGTTGAGGAAGGAAAAATATGGGTTTGGGATTATAAACCAAAAGCACACTTAGAAAAATATGCTTCTTGTCAAGTTTATTTTTATGCATTAATGTTAAGTAGAAGAACAGGAATCCCTTTAGGAAACTTTATGTGTGGTTATTTTGATGATGATATTGCTTATGTTTTTAAACCTGAAGAAAAAATTATAAAAGGGTTGGTTTCATGAATAAAAACTTTAAAAAAATTGTAAAAGATATTTCAAGTCTAAAGATCCAAGGAGCTGAAAATGTTGCTAAAATGGGTTCTAAAGCAATTTATGTTATTGTTAAAGATTATAAACATAAAAATTCTAAAGAATTATGGAATGATTTAAACAAAGCTAAAAAATTATTATTTAATGCAAGAGCAACTGAACCTGGTTTAAGAAATGCTGTTAATTATATATTACATAATTTACACCATGAAGATGTTAATACTATGAAACATGACCTACATGAACGTTTAAAAACAGTTCAAGAACACTTTAAGAAATCAAAAGATAAAATTATTAAAGTAGGTGCAAGAATGATTAAAAATGGTATGATTGTATTCACACATTGTCATTCATCTACTGTTACTAGAATCTTGATTGAAGCAAAAAAGCAAGGTAAGAAATTTGAAGTATATAATACAGAAACAAGGCCTTTATTCCAAGGAAGAATAACAGCAAAAGAATTAGCTTCACATGGAATCAAAGTAACACATTTTGTTGATTCTGGTGGTCGTTTAGCATTAAAAGAGTCTGACTTAATGTTAATTGGATGCGATGCAATTACATCAACTGGTAAAGTAATTAATAAAATTGGTTCAGAAATGTTTGCTGAAATAGCTATTAAATATCATACACCTGTTTATGTTTGTACAAATTCTTGGAAATTTGATCCTCAAACTATATTTGGATACGAAACTGAAATTGAAAAAAGATATTATAAAGAAGTATGGCCAAATAAACCAAAAAATGTTAAAATATTAAATTATGCTTTTGAAAAAATTAATCCTGAACTTATTACTGGCATTATTTCTGAATTAGGTATTTATAATTGTGATACTTTTATTCATGAAGTTCAAGATACTTATCCTTTTATGTTTGAAAAATAATTAAATTATATTTATTATTTTTTTCCAACCTTTAATTTAGGTAATTGTACAGGCATTGGCAAATTTACTTCCTTGCTTAATAATAATGCTTCAAGAGTACACTTAGCAAAAGTGTAATTTAATAAAGGAGTTATTATTTCTTGTTTTATTGATCTATCTTTTTTATATTGTTTAATAACTTCAGTTATTAATTTTTTCTCGTTTAAGAAAACAAAATTACCAGCTAAATCTATATTACCAACATTCTTTTTTTTTTCATTTAAAAATGAAACTCCATAAGTAAAATCTATTTCTAAAGCTCCTTGATTAGTTGATAAACCCATTTCTTTTGTTCTAAGGTTTTCAATACCTACTTTTTTTTTAATAGAAATATTTCCAGTAATACTATTTTCTCTTTTAACACTTATTTTTGTAAAATTAAATCCAATTATTGTCATGTTTTTTTCACCTCAATTGTTTATGTTATTTTGTCTAATTTAAAGATTTAGTATATGAGTATATAAAGATTATTATAATGGAAACATATATATATAAGAAAATAATAAATATACTATATTAAAAAAGTGGTGAGGTAAATAAATGGAAGCACTAACATATTTAACATACTTAGGGGTTCTTATTTTAATAGGTTTGATAATAACATATTTTTCTGATAGAATGAAAATTCCTAATATTTTTCTTCTTATTGTTTCTGGTATGTTAATTAATTTTATAGTTATAAAATATGCACAAGTAACACATACTACTAAAATTGAATTTCCAGTAGTATTCATAGCAAGTTTATCAATTTTAGCTTTAGTTATGATTATTTTTGAATCAACATCTAAATTTAAATATAAAGAGTTTGATGATTTTTCAGTTTATGCACTTAAATATTCAATAATATTTTTAATTACAAATTTAATCTTTTTTTCAGCAATAGTTTATTTATTTTTAGATGCAAATAATATATTCCTTGCAATGGTATTTGCAGCTTTAATGTCTGGTACTAGTCCAGATGCAGTACTTTATATGCTAAAAGATAGAACTCATAAAGTTCTTCAATTTTTAAAAATTGAATCTATTATAAATACACCTTTAATAGTTTTATTTCCATTTATAATTTTAAATATAATGGAAAAAATGGAAGGAGAATTTGTTTTTACTAATATTGCATCACAAATAATTCCATTTTTGCAACAAATTGCATCAGGAATAGGAGCTGGACTTTTAATAGGGCTAATTATTTTAAAATTATTAAGAAAAATTTATTCACAAACATTAGGACCTTTAATAATCATAGCTTCTGCATTATTAGCATTTATATTAGCTGAAAATATAGGAGGAAATGGAGTATTAGCAGTTACTACACTTGGACTTATGTTTGGTAATGTTTATGTGAAACAAAAAGAACAATTACAAGAGTTCTCAAGAATATTTTCTAATTTCCTAGAAATTACAGTCTTCATATTAATTGGTGTTTTAATAGAATTACCAATGAATGGATTATTTTATTTAAAATCAATATCTTTATTTATTATTTATTTAGGAATAAGATATATAACAATAAACTTTACATTTAAAAAAGAAACATTTAAATTAAGAGAAAAAGTGTTTATGACATTAAGTGCTTCAAAAGGTATATCTGTAGCAGTTGTTGTAGCTTTATTATTAAATATTACACTTAAACTAAAAGGTAAAGAAACATTATTCGTGAATATTCCTGGTGGTCAAGAAATACTTAATTATGCATTAGCTTTTATTCTTTATTCAATAATAATTTCAACAATTGCTATTAAATTGTCTAAGTATTTTATAAAAAGGAAAGTTGTTGTTGAAGAACAAATAGAAATAATAAAAGATAAAAAAAATAATGTTAAAAAAAAGGGAAAAAGAGAAGTTAAAAGAATTAGAAAAATGAAAAAATTAAGAAAAGAGATTAAAGTGTTGAAAGATAAGAAGAAGAGATAAATTGAAATTGTTTAAAAGATAAATTTACAATGTGTTAAATCTAAACCAAATAATAATTAAATAATAACAAAAATTTTAATAATAATAATAATGACATTTAAAATAAAGATAGGTACTGCTGGAAATATTGATAATGGAATTCTTAAGTCACTTGTTAAATTAAAAAAATTAGGATTAGATGGCCAAGAAGTTGAATTTGTAAGAGGAGTTAGAATGGGTAATTCACTTGCTAAGGAAGTTGGTTTGCTTAGAAAAAAGTTGAAGTTGGAATTAAGTGTGCATGCTCCTTATTATATCAACCTTTGTTCTGTTGAAAAAATAAAGATCAAAGATAGTATGAAACGTATCCTTAAAAGTTGTGAAAAAATGTACTATCTGGGCGGTGGAAATGTTGTGTTTCATGCTGCTTATTATGGAAAAAGAAGTAAAAAAGAAGTTTATGATTTTGTTAGTGAAAGGATTGGAGAAATGCAAGATGTTATTAAGGATGAAGGTTTTAAAAAAGTAAAATTAGCTCCTGAAACAACTGGTAAGGCTTCACAGTTTGGAGATTTAGATGAATTATTACAATTAGTTAAAGAAACTAAGTGTGGTATTTGTGTTGATTTTGCACATTTACTTGCTAGAGATGGCAAGATTGATTATGACTCTGTTATGAAAAAGATTAAGCATCTTAAACATGTACATTGTCATTTTTCAGGGATTGAGTTTAGTGCCAAAGGTGAGCGTAGGCATTTGATTACAAAAGGGAAAGATATAAAAGAGCTTTTGTCCTACCTAAAGAAATATAAGATTAATTGTATGATTATTAATGAAAGTCCTAATCCACTTGGTGATACGTTGAAGACTAAGAAGATTTTGGAAGGTATGAAGTTGAGATAAAAATAATAAATGTGATTGTTTTATTCTTAATAATAAACCATGACCTATAAAATTGAGTTTAAAATCTATTAAAGGTTGTTTTATTATAGAAAGATTTATATTAATTTTAAAGTTAGTATATATTAAAATTAAGTTTTAATATGTATTGAATAAAAACTAAGGTGATATAAATGGCTGAACTAAAAAAAGATGAAAAAATAAAAAGAATGCAAAAAGTATGTCAATTAATTGGTGATCTGGATACAGAAATTATACTTGCATCTAATGATGGAATAATTGAAAAAAGAATTGCTGATAAAGTAAAACTACCTTTTTTGCTTAGCAATATTAAATAGTTAAAAGTAGAACTTGAAGAAGATATTACAAAATTGGCTTTGGAAAAATAGTATATAAATATTATAAACTGGAGACAATTCCTAAGGAATAAAATGACTAAAATATTACTTGACACAAACTTTTGTATGATTCCGTTTCAGTTCAAAGTAGATATATTTACTGAAATTAAAAGAATTGTTGATGGGAATTATGTAGTTTGTGTATTGGATAAGACCATTGATGAGCTTAATGAATTGGTTAAGATTGGTAAGGGAAAGAATAAGATTAATGCAAAACTTGCTTTACAATTGCTTAATAAGAAGAAAGTTAAAATAATTAAGACAAAATCTGAGAAGTATGTTGATGATTTGATTGTTGATTTAGTTGGTGATGATTGGATTGTGTGTACTCAAGATATAGGACTTAGGAAAAGGTTGAAGATTAAGAATAATAAAGAAAAAAAGAATGTTAAGATTATTATTATGAGACAAAAGAAGTATTTAATAATTGTATAAATTAACTTAACACAAAAGATAATTTCTATATTGAAAATAATAATAAAATAGGATAATCATGTATAAAAATGTAAATTTTAAGTATTATTAAACAAATTTCCTTTTAAAACAAGAGTATTTATAAAGGAATAGACATTACCAAAGTATAATTACTTATAAAGGATTTATAAATGATAATGGTTAAAAAGAGTTTATTTATAAACAAAATTAATATAGGGGGTTTTTTCAATGGCAAAAAAAGCTAAAAAAGGCAAAAAAGAAGCAAAAACCATAAAAATAGTAAATATAGTAGTTTCAACAAGTTTAGAGCATGACATACCTTTAGAAAAAATGGCAGCTACGCTTAGTAATACAGAATATAATCCAGAACAGTTTCCTGGGTTAGTAATAAGAATCAAAGATCCTAAGACTTCTGCACTAATATTTAGTTCAGGAAAAGTAGTATGTACAGGAGCTAGAAACATGGCAGATGTAGATGCTTCAATTAAGAAAATCATCAAAAGCCTACATAAAATCAATATCAATATAACAGTTAAACCAGTTATACAAATTCAAAATATGGTTGCATCTGGAAGTATTGGAATGGATCTTAACCTTAATACATTAGCAATGAAATTAACTAATGCTGAATATGAACCAGAACAATTTCCAGGTTTAGTATACAAACTAGGAGATAAAGAAGGTCCAGGAAGAGCAACATTCTTATTATTTAGTAATGGAAAAATTGTTTGTACTGGTACTAAAAGTGAAGAAGATGCTCATATTGCATTAGATAGACTAGTTAAGACATTAAAAGCTATTAAGAAACAGAAGTAAGCAAAAGCAAGCAGAAATAAATAGCAATTCAATACTAGGTTAATTGAAATAGATAATGCAATTAATAAATCTTTATAAATTTTGATTTTTTTTATTTTTTAAAAAAGAGGTTAATAAACTAGATTGAGTACCAAAGTACATATTAAGTCTCAATATAGATTTATACTTGTTAAATTTAATATTAAAAAGGTTGGATAGATAAAATGGATGCATCAGAACAAATAAAAATATTCCAAGAATTTCTTGAAACTAATTATCATGCCAAATTATTAGAAAAAATAAGAAAAGGTCATAATACATTTACAATAGATTTTTTAGAATTATCTAAATTTAATCCAGAATTAGCAGATTTAATGCTTGATCAACCAGAAGATGTAATTAGAGCTGCTGAAATAGCTGTTGAACAGTTTGATCTTCCAAAACCAATAGCTAATTTTAGAATAAGAATAAAAAATTTATCACAATTACAAGAAATATTAATCAGAGAAATTAGAAGTACACACATAGGTAAATTTTTGTGTGTTAAAGGAACAGTAAGACAAAAATCTGATGTAAGACCACAAGTAACAAATGCAAGATTTGAATGTCCTAGTTGTGGAAATATAATTTCAGTTATACAATTAGATCAAAAATTTAAAGAACCTAGCAGATGTGGATGTGGCAGAAAAGGTAAATTTAGATTATTAAGCAAAAAATTAATCGATGTTCAAAGAATTTCACTTGAAGAAGCATCAGAAGATCTTGAAGGTGGAGAACAACCAAAAAGAATGAATTTATTTTTAAAAGAAGATTTAGTAAGTCCATTGTCTGATAAAAAAACAAATCCAGGTAGTAAAATAATGATTAACGGAATAATTAAAGAAGTTCCAATTACATTAAGATCAGGATCACAATCAACAAGATTTGATTTATTAATTGAAGCTAATTATGTTGAAGCAATGCAAGAAGATTTTTATCAAATCCACATATCTAAAGAAGAGGAAAAAATAATTCTTGAACTTTCAAAAGATTCTAAAATAGTTAAAAAATTAATAACAAGTGTTGCTCCATCTATTTATGGTTATGAAAGAATTAAAGAAGCGCTTCTTTTACAATTAGTTGGAGGAGTTAAAAAAACTAGGTCAGATGGAGTTACAACAAGAGGAGATATGCATGTTTTACTTATAGGAGACCCAGGTGCTGGTAAATCTCAATTATTAAAGAGAATGAGTAAAGTAGCACCAAAATGTAGATATGTTAGTGGTAAAGGTGTCTCTGGTGCTGGTTTAACTGCTTCTGTACTACGTGATGAATTTTTAGGTGGATGGACACTTGAAGCAGGAGCTTTACCATTAAGTAATAAAGGTTTTTGTATGATTGATGAAATTGATAAAATGACTACAGAAGATAGAAGTGCAATGCATGAAGCTCTTGAACAACAAACTATTTCTATTTCAAAAGCAAATGTTCAAGCAACATTAAGGTGTGAAACAACAGTTCTTGCAGCTGCAAATCCCAAATTTGGAAGATTTGATCCATATGATATATTAGCAAAACAAATTGATATGCCTCCTGCATTAATCAACAGGTTTGATCTTATTTTTGCTATTAAAGATGTACCTGATGAAGCAAAAGATAAATTAATGGCAAAACATATTTTATCATTACACCAAAACCCAGATATTGGCGAAGCAGAAATTTCAACTGAACTTCTTAGAAAATATATTTCTTATGCTAGGCAAAAAAGTAAACCAGTATTAACTGACTCTGCATTAGAAAGAATTAAAGAATTTTATATTGAAACAAGAATGTCTGGATCAGAAGAAGGAAAGATTACATCAATACCAATTTCTCCAAGACAATTAGAAGGATTAGTTAGGTTAGCAGAAGCTTCTGCAAAATTAAGATTGTCAGACAAAGTTATGAAAAAAGATGCAGAAAGAGCGATTAGTATTATGTATTATTGTTTATCACAAATAGGAATAGATCCAGAAACTGGTAAAATAGATATAGACAGAATTGCTTCAGGTATATCTGCTTCACAAAGAGGGAAAATATCTATAATTAAAGAAATTATATCTGAACTTGAAAATAAACTTGGAAAAGTTATTCCTATTGAAGATGTTGTTAATGAATGTGAAAACCAAGATATTAAAAGAGATGCATGTGAAGAAGTAATTGAAAGATTAAAACGTTCTGGTGATATATTTGAACCTAAAAGAGGGTTTATATCTCGTATATAAATTAGTATAATAATATAATTTAATAAAAAAACATAATTAGAAAATGGTTAAAGAATCTAATAAAAGACAAATTGCATATAAAATTTCTATAGAAGACATAAATAAATATCCTTACCATAAACAAGAAGGGTGGCTTCCAAATTATATTGATTTTCAAAATAAAAAAGTATCTAGAATAAATATTATTTCTACTATTATTCTTAAACCAATGGAAGGAGATGTAAAACAAGATGTAATTGTTGTTGATGATGGAAGTGACCAAATCGAAGTAAGAACTTTTGAAGATGATTTTGATTTTAAAACATATGAAATAGGAGAGATTGTAAAAATAATTGGTAGAATAAGAGAATTTAATGATAAAAAATATATAATTCCTGAAATAATTAAAAAAATGAAAGATGTAAAGGTTCTTGAATTAAGAAAAAAAGAGTTAATTATTGAAAAGTTAAAAAATAAAGAAAAAAAAAATGAAAATAAGATTATTGAAAAAAAACCTGAACCAAAAGAAGAAAAAATAATAAAAAGTGAAAGTTTGTCCACTTATGATAAAATTATTAGTGAAATCAGAAAAATTGACAAAGGTAATGGAGTAAATATACAAGATATTTTGATTAATCTTAATATTCTTAATGGTGAAGAATTAATAACTGAACTATTACAAAAAGGGGATGTATTTGAAATAAGTCCTGGTAAAGTTAAAGTTTTAGAATAATTTAGGTTTAAAGCACTTAACTAAAGAAAATAGGTGTAACAAATACTTCTAATAAACCAGCTACAACTAAAATTAAAATTGCAATTACAATTAATTCTGAAGAATCTAATAAAATGTTTTCAAATTTCTTTGTTTTAAAATGGTGTTTGGCAATTGCAAAAGAAATAATTCCACCTGCAAGTCCTCCAACAAAATATGCTGCAATCTCAGGTATACCATGAATCATATATCTTAAAAAACCAGCCATTACTACAGAAAAATATCCTCCAGTTATGCTATTCACAGTTGTTTTACTAATCTCTTTTAAACCATTATTAATAAAATCTCCAGTTGCAGTTGCTATTACTGATGAATTCCAAGTTAATATGAAAATAGCACCTAATCCAAATAAAAATGAGAATAATATACAAAAAATAAGTACTTTAATATTATTTAATAATATTTTAACAAAAATATCATTTCTAACAACACTATTAGTAATTCTACCATTTATAGCAAATAATGTTTCTTTTTGAACTTTGAAGAAAAAATTACCTAATTGAAAATAGTTTGGTAAAAGAACATACCAAAAAACATAACCAATAGTTATACCAAAAAATAAAAACATAAGAAATTCAACTGCTTTTCCGTGTTCTTTAAGAAGTTTTAATTCACTTTTAAAAATAGTATCTTTAATTTCTTCAGACTTCATAATATTATACATTAAAGGCATACAAGCCATTACTGTTAAAAAAACCATTAATAAACTAGAATATTCTTGAAAAATCCACATTGATAATAATATTGAAATTGATGAATAAAAAAAACCAAAGAACATTAATTCATAAGGGTTTTTTTCAGCTTTAAATGGACTTATAAAGGATTCTATTACCATAATATGTTTTTGATATGTATATATTTAAAGTTATCTAAAATCTTTTAGATTTTAGGACCTTCAAATTTAAATTTGAACGTATCTAAAATCTATATTAATAATACATTAATTAAGATAAATTTAAAAAAGAATAATGATTTTTAGACATATATGAGTGATTATGAAAAATTATTGGAAAAAGCAAGAAAAGAAGTACCTAAAAAAGTACTTGAAGTATCTAGATTTGAGATAATTAAAGTTAAAGGTCATTTTCAAGGAAACAAAACCATAATTAATAATTTTTATCAAATTTCTGATAATTTTCATAGAGATCCAAAACATTTAATGAAATTTATATTAAAAGAGTTAGCAACACCAGGAGAACTAACAAAATCTGCATTAATTTTAGGATCAAAAGTTCCTTCTGCAAGAATTAATGAAAAAATTAATAAATATGCAAAAGAATTTGTAATTTGTAAAGAATGTAATAAACCTGAAACAAAATTGATTAATAATGGAAATATTACAACACTTAGATGTTTAGCATGTGGTGCTCATCATCCAATTAAATCAAAAATATGAAGTGATATTATGGAATTAATTGTTAAAAAACATATTTCTCATGAAGGAAAGATAATAATTGCTATTTGTGATAAAGATTTACTTGGTAAAAAATTTGAACAAGGAGAATTACAATTAGATCTTACATCTAATTTTTACAAAGGTGATTTGGTTAATGAAGATGAAATTAAAAAAATATTAAAAAATGCTCACCTTATGAATATTGTTGGTGAAAATTCTATAAATTTTGTTGTAAATAATGGATTTATTAAAAAAGAAAATATATTAAAAATTGATAATATACCTTATGCACAAGCACTGATTTTAAAAGAAGATGAATAAGTTTGTTTGTATTATGCACTAAACCAAGCACCTAGTCCTGTTTGTTTTTCTTTATCTTTTCCAAATACACCTTCAACTCTCCTTTTAGTAAGTTCTAAAGTTTGCCTAACATAAGGAGCAACATTATATTTTTCTGCTAAACTAATACTTGGTGCTAAATATTTAATAATACTTCCATGTGATATTGTGAAAATAATTTTTCCTTTACATGTTAAACAATTTCCAGTTAAAGGAGGTCGCCTATATTTAGTGTTACAATTTACACACCTAAATTGTTGTTGAGAAAATTTTCTTAAATTTCCTTTAATATCTTTAAGGAAATGTTTGTCTATTACTAATCTTGCTACATCTGATGCATTAACTGCTCTTATTTTTACAGCTAAATCCATTTGTCCTTTTAATTTATCTTTCATTGAAGGTAGAGTTTTATATGCTGAACACAAAATCCCATTATTAAAATTATTTGTATCATGAGTAAAATTCCATTTTTCGTATTGTTTTGGAGTATTTAATGTTTCTTCAACTCTTTTTATTTTAACATCCCAAGGCATTTTGTATTCAAGAGCAGACTCATATAATTCTAAAGGATATCTTGGTTGAATATCTATATTAAATGCCATATCATCAACTTCTGTAGGTATTAAAATTGAAGTTAATACTAAAGGAGCATCCTGTGTTGAACCTCTACTTCCTGGCAAATATTTTCTTGAAAAATTAAGTAATCCATCTAATAATAAAAATAACCCAGCTTCATCACCATCACAATCTCTCCTAAGACAAGCATGAAATAAAGGATGTGCTAAAAGTGCTTGTGTTTGTGAAAATCCTATTATTCTTGCAACAGTACCTGCAGAAATGTGTGGTGCTAAAGCAACTACAAAATTACCTATTAAATCTTCTTTTTTATTTAAATTATAATAAGGTTCAAGACCATACATTTTTTCTAAACAATCATCTACAAATTTTGTTACTCTAAATAAAACATCGTCAAATGGTTCATCACCACCCACCCTACAACAAGGAATAATTATATCTTGTACCTTTAATTCAATTATTTGATTTTCATTAATTAATTCTTTACCAAGATAATCTTTATTATAACCTAATTTTTTCAATTTTTCAATACTTACATTAATTTCTTTTGGTTTAAAATGAGTTAATGGCGCTTCAGATGCATCTAACCTTATTGTTCCATCTTTATTTACGTAAAGATTATTTTTTGCCCTTAAAATACCTTTTGCAATATGTTCAGGAGTATGATCTTTACTACTTGTACCTCTAACTCCTTTAATCAAATCAGGATATACAGATAATTTTAATCTTTTTAAAGCTAAATTAAAATAATAATTAATATTAATTATTTGTTTTTGATATGGATAAGTTCTACCATGTGTTTCACATTCTTCTTTTTCAATTAATCCACAAGTATTACAATAAAATAATTTTTTAGTCTTATTATTACAGTTTTCACAAATTCTGAAGATAGTATTTTTATTACATTTATCACATTTATATACTGGGAAATTTGCAGTTACTTTTCCTTTTTCTAAAGCAGATTGAAAACTTCTTAATCTGCCTCCTTCATCACCTATTGGAAATAATACTTGTGGTGATCCAGTAAGTTTTCTCATTTTTGCTTTTTCTGGCCTTCCCATCCTTGCACCAATAAAAGTCCCATTTTTGTCTCTAATTTTTATTTTTGAAATATTATTAATAGTTTTTAATATATCTTTAGAATTATCAATAAAATTACTCAAATTTGTATTAAAGTTATTAAATAAATAAGATAAAATAATTGAATTATTTTGTTCAATAACAACAAACTCATTATTAATACACAAATGTTCCAAACCAATTAATTCTAATAATCTTTTAGGTTTATTATCTAATTGAAGAATTATTTTATTAATATTTTCTCCATTTTTTTCAATTTTCCCACCATTAAGCCAATCATATAAAATTATTAATTGTTCACAAGAAATTTCTTTCCAATGATAAGTATACAATGGATGTAAGGGTATTTTTAATCTTTCAGAAAATAAAATAGCTTGTTGAGCAGTGATTTTTGTTTTAAAAGGATTTTTAAGTAAATCATTTATTAATATTTCATCTACATCTGTTAAATCTGAAATTTTTGAAGGATCTAAAGTACCAAAAATATTAACACATGATTTTTCAAATTCAACAATCCACCATTCTTCGCAATAACCAACTGGAACTAATGAATGTGCTCTATCAAAAAAATCACCATAACTAATTAATAAATCACCTAAAAATAAAATTTCCTGTATTTCTTTTTTATATTTTTTTGCTTTTTTTTCAGTATCAAAAATCATAGTAGTTTGATCTTTTAATTTTACAATTGGACCATGAAGAGTATCACAAGGAGTCAAGATACCACCTTTACTAGGTCTTTCTACTTTTATATGTGTTGCATAACCAAAGAAATCATTTAATACCTGCATTGTTGCTGGATGTACTGCTAAAGCTGAATATCCACTTGTCCTTGCACGACCGTATCTTAATCTAAACCCACCAGTTCTTAGAGGAAATCCTAAAACAGGACGTCCTGCAACTAAATCACTAATATAGGTATAATCTGGTGTTATTTTTGGTTTATTTTTGTTGTCTGTTGGTTTTATATCATCTCTTGCTTTTGATTTTTTTTGTATTTTAATAAATTCTTCTAAGAATCTCCAATGCCCTAAATCAAATTCATCACACCATTTTATAAGATCTTTCCAAACTTTTGGTGCTTTTAAAGCCATACATTCTGCTTGCATTAAACAAAAACCACTCCTTAATAAATTAGTTTCAATCCTAGGTAAATCTTTATAATTACTTACTTCCCATTTTTCAGAAGGGTCACCACTTATTTCAATTGGAAGGTTTTTTCCCAAAAAATTAGATTCATTTTCAGAAGGAAAATATTGTAGATTTGTTACATAATCATGAAAATCACTTAATTCTCTATGTATTCTTTTTATTTCTTTTTCATCAGGATCATATTCTGCATAACCCATTTTTATTCGAATATAATCACCAATTATTAAAGACCAAGATGCAATTGTTGCACCAGCACTCCTAATAGGACCTGAATAATACATACAAAAATATTCTTTACCATCCCTTCTTTTTTTAATTTTTAATTCTGTAAATCCTTCCAAAGGACTAGAAACAACACCTAAAGTAATATATGCAAATCCTGTCCTAATTCCAATTTCCATTGCTTCTTTTTTATCTTTAAATTTACAATATTTTTCTTGAGCAATTTCTAATGCAATTGTTAATGCTACTCTTTTATCCAGAACTCCAAATTTCTTTTCAAGATCTAATATTCTTTTTTCTACACCCTTTTCAATTATTTGAGGAGCAACAATAGAAATTAATCCAATAACTCTTTCTGCTGAGTTTTTTGCTGGCCTAATTTCAACATCATCAACAGGATCTAAACCTTTTTTTCTTGCATCTTTTGCAATATTTAATTCAGTGTCAACTTTAGATAAAATTGAATCAAAATATGTTCTCATTTCTTTACTACAAATTATAGCCATTTTATTTTATTTTATTCCTCAAAGTTCATAATTTTTATTTTTCTTGTTTGTAAATTAACAACAACAACTCTTGCTGGTTGTGGTTTTAAACCTCTTTTTTCTTGATTAGGCATTATTCCTGTCCAAGCAGATGCATTAATAAGAGTAATATTTCTATAAATAGCAGTCATCGCTCTATGTATATGCCCAGTTACAAAAAAATCAGGAATTTTATCAATAACAAGATGATCTTTTTCAGGTGTAGGTAATGATAATGTTGATTGGTGCGTTGGGGCAAGATGTCTTCTTTTTAATAAATATTTCATTGTTAAATCTACTCTTTCTTGACCACCTGCAGTCCTTATACTATCTACATTTTCTGAATAAGGAATTAAAGAATATCCATGATACATTAAAATATCAAATCCTGAAAAAGTTTCATTAGCATGAATATTAACATATGAAGGACTACTTACCATTAAAGTATTTGGTAAATCATAAATGGGTTTTGCAAAATCTTTATACAATGGTGGTTGTGGTTCTGCTATCCTCATAGCATCATGATTTCCAGGACAAATAATAATTTTTATATGTTTTGGTATTTTTTTAATATAATTTGCAAATTCTTTATATTGTTCATAAATGTCTGGAATATTCAAATCTTTTTCTTGATTAGGATATATACCTACACCTTCAACTAAATCTCCAGTTATGAATAAATATTTAACTTTGGAAGCAATTTCTTTTTGTTCTTCATTTCCTATTTCTAAATTAATCCATTTTATGAAATTATTAAAAGAATCTTTTAAAAAATAATTTGAACCCAATTCCATGTCTGAAGTAAAAAGAGCGTATGCTTCATTAGGACTTTTTTTAAATTCTTTTTGAAATGGTATATCTGGCCACAATATATTATTTGAAAAAATAATATTATTACCATTTACCCCTTGAATCCCTATTACTTCATCCAAACATATGTCTTTTGCTTCTTTATAAAGTTCAGATTTATTTTTATTTATTAAAACTTTTATTGATCCTGTTAAATCTTCAACAGTTAATATTATGTTGGAATTTTTTGTTTCCCTTTTTTCAGTTACCATAGCTATTATTGAAACTGCTTCTTTATCTTTCTTAGCTAAAATCTTATTTATAGATAAAATATTGTTAAGTTCTTGTCTATTAATCAACATATTTTTAATTTGTTCATACCTTGATCTAAAATAACTAACAAAATCATTATATGTTCTTTTTTTGCTTTCTTCTTCATAAGAAAAAATTATTTTAAGTCCTTTTTGTTTTTCTTCTTTTTTATCATTTTCTTCTTTTTTTGAAATTGATTTAATAAATTCTTTAATTATTTTTAATTCTTTATTTTTCTCATTTAAAACACTTAACCTATTATATTCTAATATTGAAAAAGGTTTGTCTTTGTTTAAAATTGTTAAAAAATTATTATTAATTACAACAACTGAATCATATTTAATTTTTTTAATTGTTTTGTTAATTTCGTCTTTTTCTTCCTGTTTTTTGTTTGTAAAAGAGTTTATAAAATTATTAGAAGTTAAAAATCCATTATCTAAGAAAAGGTTAACTATTTCTTTTTTTTCTTCTAAAACCCCCATACTAATCACTTCCATATTATTTTATATCTAAAGAATTTTTTAAAGTTGTTTTAATTTTAGATAAAATTGCTTCAGGTACTGCAAGAGATATTTCTCTTGTTCTTCCATACCTTCCTTTTGAGATTACTGAAACATTAATAATACCTAACATATCAAGTTCTGCGATTATATCTGAAATTCTCCTTTGTGTTAATGGTCTAAATTTAACATGATCGCACAATTTTTTATATAACTCATACACTTCACCTGTAAATATGAAATTCTTTTTTTGTGAATAAATTTCTAAAATTGCATAAAGTGTTAATTGTGATTGTTTTGGTTGGCTAATTATTATATCGTAAACTCTATCTTTTTCTATTTTTGCTTCTGCTTTATCAATGTGAGCAATTAAAATGTTTTTTTCATCTCCTCTTTCTGCAATTTCCCCTGCAACTCTTAACAATTCTAAAGCTCTTCTTGCATCACCGTGTTCTCTTGCTGCATAAGCTGCACATTTTTCAATTAAACCTTGTTCTAAAATATTTTCTTTAAATGCTTTTGTTGCCCTAAGTTTTAAAATGTCTTGAATTTGAAGAGCATTGTATGGTGGAAAAACTATTTCTTCTTCACTTAAAGAACTTTTAACTCTTGGATCAAGGTTATCTGCAAAAATTACATCATTAGATATACCTACAATACTAACTTGTGCATTAACTAATTCTGAATTTATTCTTGTTAAATTATATAAAATTTCATCTCCTGATTTTTTAATTAATTGATCTATTTCATCTAATACTAAAACTAATAATTGTTTTTTTTTATCAAGAATTTTATAAAATATATTATATACTTCTTCAGTTGGTAATCCTGTTGCTGGGATTTCTTTTCCAAAAAGCCTAGATATTTGTGCCATTAATCTATATTCTGTATCTGCTACTTTTTTTAATTTACAATTAATGTAACAGATCTTAACAGGTACTTCATTCTGTTCTGCCATTTTTAGAATTTCGTTTGATATAAATTTAATAGTAAGTGTTTTACCAGTTCCAGTTTTACCATATACAAATAAATTTGAAGGTTTATCTAATTTTAAAATTGGTGCTAAGATATTTGCTATGTGTTTTATTTCTTTTTCTCTGTGTTTAATTGTTTCTGGAGTATAAGAAGCTTGTAATACTTTCTTATCTCTAAATAAGCTCTCTTTACTGAGAAAATCATTCAAAAAACCCTTCAACCCCTTTTCTTCCATACATTTCCAAATGAAGCAGAGGTTTTTAAATATTTGTAATTCTGTATAGTAGTTACTATAGTCCTACCCCTTGAGTTCGTATGGAAAGGATTTTGTTATAGTTTTGTTTTATTTGGAGAATTATATATGAAAATAAATGTGACTTTTTTGTCTCTTTTTTTTGTTAATATAGAATAAACTTAATCTTATTATTATATATATATTATATTAT
>CEPZ01026632.1_pt1 | contig 37653 bp, 49 predicted proteins | sample 530461 | NCBI WGS metagenome assembly CEPZ01 (sample SAMEA2620106, study PRJEB7988) | marine metagenome | isolation source: saline water (ENVO:00002010), including
GTTCATATTTAAATTCAATATACTATTTTCAAGTTTTAGATTAAATAAATTTTGAATAAATTTTTGGTTTGCTGACTTATTGGTTATTATGTTGATAAGTTGTCCTTTTGTATTTACTACTAAAAATGCTTGTTGTACATTATTAAATAATAAATCCATTTTAGATATTTCAGGTAAACCAAATTGTCTTAAACATTTCATTTTAACTAAATCAAATAAATCAAAAAAATGTAGTGTTCTGTCTTGCTCTTCTTTTGGAATGTTTTCAATTCTTTTTTTCTTTACATTTTGTGGAGTATCAATAAATTTAGGATGATCAGGTTTTAATTGAATTTTTGCTATATCAACTTTTCCAACTTTTTTATCTTTTTCTTTATCAATAATTTCTTTTTTATCTTGTTCAGAACCATGTTGTAAAATAAAAAATAGCATAGCATTATTAATTTCATTGTTATGTTTATAATGATCATAATTTATTTTAACGTGATTTGATTTCATAATATTATTTCTCTCTTTCTTATTTATATAATAACATAAAATTAAATTTTTAATAAATAAAAAATATGATAATATATTATTTAAGAAAAGGAGTTATATATGTTGACATTAAGTGGATTTGCAGGTGTAGGTAAAAGTACATTGGTTGATATGTTAAGTGAATATTCGGGTGATTTAAATTATACCGAATCGGCAAGATATTTTTTACCATTAGAAGATGATTTATTAAGTATGTCAAAAGATGTAATAAGTTTAAAATGTTTATTATCAGATTTAAATGTTTTAAGATTTTTTATGGAAAATAAAGTAAACAACATTATATTTGATAGAAATTTAATAGATGCACTATGTTATTTAGATATGTACTATCCTCATTTAAAATGGGATATAAATTTATTATCAGATCATTTAAATGAATTATGTGAACAAAATAAAATAAGGCATATTCACAAAACTTCAGTTTTAATTACTCATCCAACAAAAGAAGAACATATAAAAAAAATTATAGAAGATCCAATTAGAAAGTATAATTCAAGTGTAAAAAGTTATGTGGAAGATGCTAAGAAATGGGAAGAAAAATTTTTAGATTATAATGATAAATTAGAAATGATTTGTGAAAATTTCATGGTAATAGGTGCGTATCCAGAAGAAAAAGAAGGCTTTAAAAAAATAAAAAACTTACATTATTTTGATTAAAAATAAATTGAAAAAAATAAAAAAATAAGTATAATAATGAAAAATAGGAATCGTCAATGAAAAATACAATAAAATCTAGTTTAGTTCACACATTTAAAGGTTTAACATATCCTTTATTATCCGAAAATTACTTTAATCTTTTTTTAATAACATTAGTTACTTTTATATTAACTCCTAAATTTTTAGAACCATTATGGTTTATATTTTCATTACTTGGTGTATTAACAACAGTAAAAGTAGAACAAACTAATGCTAAGTTTGATGACGTTGTTTTAAAATTTTTTGATAAAAAAGATTTTAAATATTATTTAAAAATAACGACTATTGTTTCTTTATCAATAGGTATTTTTACTAATATAGATTTTATATCTAGTAGCTTTCTATCTGGCTTATTAATATTTGTTATTTTAGGACAATTTATAATATATTCATTAAGTTATATAACAGAAGATGCTATCTCTACTAAATTTTTAAATAAATTAGGAAAAAACTGGTTGTTGTTTTTTATAATTAATATTTTGTTTACTGTTTTATCTAATTGTATTTATACACCAATATTAATATTTATGTATATAATGACTCTATATTCAATGACATTTGAAGAAATAAAAAAAGAAGAATAATTTTATTCTTCTTTTTCTTTTATAACTTTATTAGATTTTTTAATAATAATATCAGGTTTAGAGTTTTCATGATTATAACTTATTTCTTTATTTTTACTTAAATCATATTGAGAATTATATTTGTCCATAAAAGAGTAAGCGATCAAATAAAGAATTAATCCTCCAATAATACTTGTAGATAAAGCGAAAAAAGCAAAAAGAATCTTAATAAGTAAAGAAGGAATTCCATAAGTACGAGAAATACCAGTTAAAACACCAGCTAAAATAAATTGGCTATTATCTTTTGGTGCAGTCATTAATTTTGAGTAAATTTTATCTTGAGACATAATTTATCCTATAAATTTTTTATTACAGAATTACTTTTTTTCTTTTTAATAACAATATCTTTTTTGGAGTTAGAGCTTGTATTAAAATTTAAATCTTCTGACTTTTTATAATCAGGTACAACAAACCAGCTAAGTAAGAAATAAATAATTACAGCCGTAAAGCCAGATAAAAATAGAAAAATAAGAAAACCAATTCTTAAAAAGGTAGCATCAATACCAACATATTTTGCAAAACCAGATAAAACTCCATCCATCATAGAATTTTCATCATCTTTCATCCAACTTTTAAATCTTTTTTTCATAATTATACACCTTTTGTTATGTCTATATTATACCAAAATACAAAAATAAGTCAATTTAGAATTTTTTTAAATTTTTTGATAAATCTAAATGTTTAAAATAAATAGAATATTTTTCCTTAATATAAAAAATAATAATAAAATCAGAAGTAGTAGAAAAATCTTCTTTTGGATTGTACTCTTCTGGATCACTATTGAAATCATGAAATTCCTTATTAATTTTATCTAATTCAGATTTACTAAAATTTTTAGGCATTTCATAATCATTACAACCTTTTCTTGAAAGACATTCACTTAAAAATGTCATAAGTTCAATAAAGGTTTCTCTTTCTTTTTTATTTAAATAAAATTCATTATTTAATTTTTCTGTTAATTTACTTAGTTCTGATAATTTTGTTTTTCTTTCAATAAGACTATCGAGCCTTTTACAAGCAGTATAATTTAAGCAATCATCAATTAATTCAAAAATAATATCATTAAATTTTTTTAAGTACATAATGTTTTCCTTTTTTTAAAATAAATTAGAAATTTATAAAATTTATTTCTTCTTTATATTTTTTTAAAAAATATGGATATTTTCTTTTTATATAATAAATAATAATATGAAATGGAATAGTAGAGAAATCTTCATTCGAATTATATTTTTCAGGCATTCCTATAAAAGAATAAAACTCTTTATTAATATTATCTAATTCTGGTTTAGAAAAATCTTTTGGCATTTTATAATTCATAAATTCTTTTTCAAGAATTGTTTTTTCTAAAATATCTAATTGAACTAAAAAGTCTTCTTGCTCTTCTTTTTCTAAATATTGTTTATTATTTATTTTAATAATTGATTCATATAATTTAAAAAGATTTTCTTTAATACCTTCATTTCCATATTTTTTTGAATCCGAACATGATAAGTAATCATTAATAAGTTCTATAATTATTTTATTAAATTTAAATATATACATTCTTATTTCCACTCAATGTTAAGAAACTTTGCCATTTTTTGATCATATTTTTGTAATTTGTTATAGCTAATCATAGATTGAATTTCTTTAATATAATGCTCACCTCTTTCTGAATACTTAGAAAGACCTTTGGCTAATTTCTTTCCACTAAATCCTTCTTTATTTCTAATATCTCGTAACTCTTTATATGCAGGATGACTATTTAAATTACGCACATAAGATTTAACTGAATCAGAAACGTGCTTGAATGATTGTACTTCGTGTTGAGCATTTCCACTGCGTTTTTTAGGAACTATCCCACAACCTTTTGTGAAACACCATTGTCCAAAATAATTATTGGCTTTTCTTGCAAATCTTGAAGTACCCCAAGCTGATTCATTAGCGGCTTGTGCAAGAGTAAGAGAAGCAGGAATGATATTAACTTGTTTTAAGAATTTTTCTTTATAGTTGTTTTTATTACATTCAATTCTATAATATTTACATAATTCCTTGATTTCTTCATTAAATTCAATAGAGGTTTCTATTAATTTTCTTTGTTCAATTATTTCCAAATTATTGTTTACAACCATAGGATAAATGAATTCAAAAAACTCATTCTTTTTTTGTTTAACATCTTTAAAAGAAGAAAAATCAGGTGTTTTTTTATTTATTTTTAATTTTTTTAAAACAATGTCAACTTTCTTTTCTTCAATAACATTTAATGAATTATTAGAATTAAATTTTTCAACCTCTTTTTCATTAAAAGTAATTGTAATTGATAAGATTGTAACAATAAAAAATATAAAAATAGATAAAAGAATAAATTTTTTTCTAACAGTCATAAAACAGTCCTTAATTGATTAATATTTGGGTATTATACATTAATAATTAATATAAATCAAAAAAAAAGGAGTCATATGACTCCTTTTAAAACAAAAACTTAATCGACAGTGTTTTCTTGAGTTTCAAATTCAAGTCTTTCAAACTTAGAACGATCACGTTTTGAAATAGCGATTACAACGTTAAGTACATCCATTTGATTAGCTTGATTAACCTCTGACGTACCAGAATAATATTTGAAATAACGAACAAGCATCCAGCTTTCAGGGAATAAATCTTTAATGCCAGAAATAAGTTGTTCATAAGCATAATAAGTAGAAGCGGCAACTTCAAGTTGTGATTGTTCTTTCATTGCTTCATGAACTTCTTTAAGCATACGTTTAAAAATAATTTTTTGAGTAGCAGAAGAAAAATAATCAGAATCTAAAAAAGGTTCAACAAGTTCTTGTCTTTTATTTTTGTAATAGTATGTAGAACGACTATTAATTGTGTTGTGAAAAATATCAACTTTTTCTTCCATAGTCATTTGTTTATCAGTCATATAATCATCTCCAGTTTTATTTGATTTTCATTAGTATACTATATTTTTTTTCAAGGTAAAGCTTTTTTTTGAAAAATTGGTTTGTTTGCTTACAAAACGATCAAGTTAATCAAAAAGTGGTTTATTTGATTATAAACCACTTAAATCCATATAATAAATTTCATCAACAAACTTTTTGCAATTGAGATAATTAGAGTTTTCCATATCACCATTAGATAAAATATTAAAACATTCTTCTGATTGGATTCCATACGCAAAAGAATATCCTAAAATAGCATCTTCAGAGATACTATTTTGAATTTCTGATATTCTTTTTTGATAAAAAGGATCATTAACGTTTTCAGCTTTAAGCCCAAAAACGCCAACAAGAACAAATAAAATTAAAAATAAGCTAATAGTAATATTAATAAAATTTTTCATTATTCTGTCACCCTCTTTTTGTGAATAACAGTGACATTTGGTTTACTATTATTATTAGAAGTTTTAGTGCTTTTTTTACCTTTTTTATGAAAAGTTTTCTTAACATTAACAGTATTCAATGCAGCTACAATATCTGTTGATTTAACAGAATCTAAACTATTAACAAAATTCATAATTTTCATACCATTTAGTTTAGAAAATGGAATATTATTATTTTTGAAATTAAAATATTTTAAAAATGTTTCACCATTAGAAAAAGAATTTCTAATAATATTTAAAACATGAATTTGTTTTGATTCAATTTGCTTTTCAGCCAATTTAGAATCAAGCGTTCTTTTCTTATAGTCAGCCTCAATAGTTTTAACAAGAAAACTAACAAGAGTTAATTCTGCTTCTGTTTTTAGAAACTTTGTGGCAATAAACTGTTCAATTCGTTTTTCAACAATCTTATTCATGGAAATCTCCTTGTATAATTAATATGCCTATTATACTAAAAATCGAAGTTTAAAGCAAGAGATAATTCTTAAATTAAAAATTATTTATTTAAGCTTTGCCAACCTTCAATCCAAGAATTGTTTAAGGTATTTATCTTTTTGGAAGTAAAAGTATTGACATTTCTATAAGGATTATAATCAATACTATACCCTTCTTGTTTGCATTTTTTACCAAGTTCAAAAGCTTCGCAAGGCGAAATAGAAAAAAAGTCTTCTTTTTTCATGAAAAATTCCTCTTAGATTGGAGAAATTTTAGCATAGAAAAATAAAAAGAAAAGTTTTGAAATTAATATATATTTTTAAAATCTTCTTTTTTTGAAAAATCGTCTAAAAATTCATATACATTTTCAGGAATCATATCAACTATATTCTTCATTTCTTTTTTATAAAAATGATCCCTAACAATAGTAGCACTTAAATTAAGATCTAAATGAACAGGAATAACATTATGTCCAAGAGGTTCACACCACATTTTTCTTAAATTTTGATCTTCCCCTTTTTGAGAACCACCAGTATATAAGTTTACTTCTGCTTGATCAAAATCAATATTTAAAATAGATAATGTTTCTTTAATTTTTCTATCAACTTCATCAATCCAAGCTTGTTCATCATTAAAATCATTTAAAGGCAAAACAATAGTGTTAGGATATAAATGAGTCAATAAATGAGCGCGTTCTGCATATGTGAGTGGGTTTTTGTTTGTTCTTTGTTGATTAGAAGAACCTATAAGAATTAAAGAATAATCATTATCTTTAACCATAGGATTTATCATTGAAACATGACCTAAGTGTAATGGATTAAATCTACCAATAGTGTAACCAAGAGTTATTTTTTTCATAATAAAATTCCTTATTTCCGTATAGAAATTATATCATAATTAGTTGATTTAATCAAATTAATATCAACAATTATTAAAATCTTTTTTGTATTTTTCTTCTATTTTTTTAACCTTTTTTGCGATATTTAAGAGTTTTTTATTATTAGAGTAAGATTTTTTATTAAACCCGCCCCAACCTTCATGATAAGATAAATATAGATTAAATGTATCATTTGTTGAAATATTATTAAGATGATTAGATTTTAAAATATACCAAGCAATAAATTCAGCCGAATCATAAAAATCATTTCTTTTTGCATCTTGCCTATTATTTTGTTTTTTATAAAGTTTCCAAGTTGCATTTATAGCTTGCGAATATCCATAAGAAGAAGATAGCCTATTCCAAGTAGGAAGAAAGCCAAAAATTTTCTTAAATGGTGGTTTAGCAGAGCCTTTAAAAGAGGATTCTTGATTAATTATAGATAAAATAATAAATTTTGAAATTTTATATTCATCTTCAATTTTATTTAAATCATAATTCCATAATGGTCTTCTATCCATAATATGACAAATATCAGTTGTATATATAATATCTCTTTTAAAAAAGTAATAATAAAAAGAATAAAAAGAAATAGAAATTAAAATAGTATAAATTAAAAATTTTTTCATATTAAGTCTCAAAAATAATTAATTTATTATATATATTTAATAAAAAAAAGCAATAAAAAAACCGCCATAGGCGGTTAAAAAATTAATTTTTTATAGAGCTATTTCTGTTGAAATTTTTAGCAGCGCAAAGCATACCATAAACTAAACCTACAGACATAGCTAAACAGCACGTAATTACTGGTAACATATGGATTCTCCTTTTGTAGTTTTATTTTTTTGTTTTTTCATAAAATGAAATATTTTGTGTAAAATTAACAACGGAATTGTTAATGAAATGAAATAATTTTTTTAATAATTATTCTTTGACACAGTAAGTATTATACACTAAAAGTAAAAATAGTAAAGTATATTTTAATAAAAGTGTAATATTTAACTGTCAAGGAATCGAACCTTGTTCTACTGGTTGCTGTCACCAGTCGCTTTGCCGATTTTAACTTAAAAAAGACGTTCTTTTTAAATTCATGTATACCTAAAAATAAAAATATTAGTCAATTCGCCATTAAAAAAGTCTTTATAATAATATAAAGCCATTAAGCTAACAGTTAAATTGGTGCAAATGGTGGGATTCGAACCCACAATCACTTTAGAAAATGCATTACTATTTTCTGTTTAAAAAATTAGAAAAACGAGTCATCCCGCCTTAAAACTGTACTTTTTTAAACTACAAGCTAACTGATTAAAGTTATACATTTCGTTTTTATGTATGCGTATTCCAATTTCCGCCACATTTGCAATATTGGAAGGAATGAAAGGTTTCGAACCTTTACTTATGGATTCAGAGTCCATCGCACTTGCCAATTATACTACATTCCTATAATTTGGTCAGAGTAGAAGGACTCGAACCTTCACCACAACGTCCCAAACGATGCATGCTGCCATTAAACACCATACTCTGATAATTTGGCAGGAGTAAAAGGATTTGAACCCTCACCTTCGGATTTGGAATCCGCTATGCTGCCGTTAAACACCATACTCCTAAAATTAAATTACATTTTAAATTGGAAGGAGAGCAAAGTTTCGAACTTTGTACTACAGATTCAAAGTCTGCCGTGTTACCAATTACACCACACTCCTATAAAATTTGGCAAGGATAGAAGGACTTGAACCCTCAACTTTGGATTTGGAATCCACTATGTTACCATTAACACCATATCCCCATTATTATTTGGTCAGAGTAGAAGGACTCGAACCTTCACCACACCGCCCCAAACGGTGCATGCTGCCATTAAACACCACACTCTGATAATTTGGCAGGAATGTCGGGTTTCGAACCCAAACTACGAGATTCAAAGTCTCGTGTGCTACCAGTTACACCACACTCCTAAAAATTTGGTCAGAGCAGTAGGATTCGAACCTACGGGGGATTTTACTCCACTGCGTTCCAAGCGCAGACCGCTACCAAGCTACGGATCTATACTCTGAAAATTCTGGCAGGGACGGAAAGACTTGAACTCTCACTAACGGATTCAAAGTCCGTTGTACTAACCAGTTATACGACATCCCTAAAATTTAAATTACAAAAACAAAAAAACCCTTGAAAAATATCCCAAGGGTTTATATAAAAACATTATATAACTCTTGGGGAGCATAAGACTCCCCAAAAGAGAAAGCTTATGCTCTAATTTATCGGTTGCGGCTGTTGCCAAGGTTGTTGTAATTGTAAAGTATTCATAATGTTTTTCCTCAATGTTTAAATTTGTTTGTTTCTTTATCTTATGTTGTACATTATATACCGTTATTTTTTATTTGTCAACACTTTTTTTAAAAAAAAATCAATTAAATCAATAACTTATATTAAAAACGAGTCTATCCCTACGTAAATTTTACGCATAAAAAAATCCCTTAAAAGTGTTACCTTCTAAGGGATTTAATTTTTCCTAGAAGGCTAAGATTCTCGTCTAAATCTTAGCCCACGTATGTTAAACTAAAATTCAGACAAGCATAGGTTGCCACTGTTGCGGAGCAACAGTGCTTCTAGGTTGTTGAGTTTTAATTACGTTTAACATATTTTATCTCCAATAATTTTAAATAATGTATGTTATCATTTTAAAGAATAAATTTTAATAAGTCAATGAAAATTTAAAAAATAAATAAAAAAAATCCCTATTAAAAAATAGGGATCTTTATTTTAACAAAAAAATTATTTTTTATCTTCGTCATCTTCAAGATTATCAAATTCGTCATCTTCGATTTCGTTATCTTTAATTCCTTCTAAATCAAATTCATCTTCGTCAAAGTCATCTTCAATATCATTAAAGTCATTATCAATATCAGAAGCTTCTTGTTCCATAATAAAGTCATTAACTTGTTCTTCATTAGCTTGATCAACTAACTGTTCTAAATCAACATCATCATGATGATGAATATCTTCAACAGGAACAACAGTAGGTTCTGCGTTATTCAATCGGATTCTATATATTTCTAAAACAGTAATAGAAATACCAGCAATTAAAGGTCCGATAAATAAACCGATAACACCAAATTTAATCATACCACCTAATGTTGAAATGGTTACAATAAAGGTATGGTTAAGTGGATTAAACCCTTTTTCTCCTTCATTTTTAATTTCATTATCAGAATCAAAAAGATTACAAATATAACCTACAATGATAGGTCTTAATACATTATCAATAATAGTGCCTGTAATTACTGCACCACAAAAAATAATTAAACCACCTTGAATATTATGACCTGTTAAAATTAAATAAGCACTTAATGGAATCCAAACTAACATAGTACCAAAAACAGGAATAAATGAAGTTAAAGCAACAGCAACCCCAATAAATAACCAGTTTAAATCCATAAAGAATGTAAATAAAGCAAAAACAAGTCCTTGTAAAAAAGCAATACTAATAATACTTAAAGTAAGAATACCTGAAAGTCTACTCATTTCAGTCATAAGTAAAGTATCATAGTAATCATGTAAGGGTGAAATTTGTTTTATTTTTTCTGTAATTTGATGTCCATCTCGATACAAAAAGAACATTGTAAATAATGTTATAAAGAAAAAGAATGCTGTTCCAAATACACTCCCAAGAGCATTTTGTGAAATAAATAAAAGTCCGTCTTTAGAGCTTTTTACAATACTTGCAACATCAATATGGTCTAATAATACAGGTTTAATCATATTAACATAATGTTCTGATAGTTTAACCTGAGTTAGTAAACTATTAACTGTTGATTCTTTTGAGGAAAAATCTAATTTTGAGATAAATTCTTGTAAATGACTATATAATTGAAAAGTTTCAACTCCAAGAATACTAAGAACATAACTAATAGGTGCAATAATTACTACCCCAACTCCAAGAGTGGTTAAAAGTGATGCTTTTGTTTGATTTAAATTAAATTTTTCTTTTAATTTCAAGAAAAATGGATATGTTGATAAAGTCATAATAATTGCAAAAACAAGATTAAGAAATAAATTAGAACTAATGTATAATATACCTGTTATAGAAAGCATAACTAATAAAATTAGTGTACCTTGTTCATGTTTTTGCCACTTAGCACTTGGATGATTCATATTTTCTCCTATTTATAGATTGCTATTTTTTATTTTTAAAGATTTCATATAAGAATCCCGCATTAAAAATAAAATATCTTCAAGTTTTAAATTTACGTTTTCATTAAAATTAATTAAATCACTTTCACATTCAATTCCGAAATCATTTATGATTTCTAGTATCTGTCTTTTATAATAAAAGGCAATACTTTTTTTATTATTAATAAATGAGAAAAAATGATTAATTGAAAAATTAATATTCCAAACTTTCTTATCAATACTTTTATAAATGCCTTTTTCGAATAAAAAAGGATCTAACATTAACATTTCTAAATTATCTTTATTTTTAAGATTAATTTTAATAATAAAGTTTTTATTTTCAAAAACTATTGATTCAGGATCTTCTTCAATAAAAAAAATATTTTCAAAAATCTCAAATTGTTTTTCTTTTTCTAAAAATAAATCCTTTACATTACTTACTCCGTTATAATTATCTTTAATATAATTAATTAAATTATAAATACTAATTTCTTTCATCTCTAAAACTCCAAATTTAAGAAATTATATCTAAAAAATAAAATATAAGCAAGAAAAAAATAATTAATAATATTTGTTTGGGTAAATTTTAAACGTTCCTATTTTATGATTTTGTTTTTTATCTCTAATACAACGAAAACTAACTTGAAGTAAACTGTATTTTTTATGGTCAAAGTATAAATTATCAGTTTTTCCATTTTTTTCTAAATAAGAAATCCATTGATGTCCATCAATTCCCCAATGACAAACTAACCTTTCATTAAGTTTATTTTTAATAAAAACAGAAGTATAATTTGGTTGTTTTTGAAAACCTAAGTCAGCATAAGCTCCTTTAAGACCTGTTGAATAAGCCTTAAAGGAGAATAATATAAATAGAATGAATAAATTAAATTTAAATTTGTACATGAGTGATAGGTGTACTTAAACTAATGTCAAATTCTTCTTGTTTAATATTAGCAACTAAATTAATAGTATTCTTAGCTTCTAATACCTTATATGGTTGATTAATAGAATAAATAATTTCCCATTCCACAGCGTGATCACCATTATTTAAACAATTTAATGTATAATTTGTGCTAATTGCATTACAACGTTCTGCACTTTCTTGAATTACAGAATCAAAATATTCTTTTACTTTTTCATATTTAGTGTCATAACCAATTTTAAAGCTTAAAGATTTACAAAAGGGAATAAATTCTTCTTTCTTTTTACCTTTTTCATCAATAATAGTATTACTTTTTTTAGCTGAAATAACTTCGATTGTATTTTTAACAATAGATACATTTGATACATTAGTTTCAACATTAGTTTTTAAATTTTTTAATCGAGTATTAATGAATTTAGTTTGTAAAATAACAAAATATTCAGTAATACCAGTATCAGATTTAAAAGAAATAACTGCTCCACGATTATAGTTACCATTTGATAAGATAACAAAAGAAGAATAAACTTCTTCTAACCAAACATCTTTTGTTGCAAAGAGAACACCACCAATAACTAAGAATAAGCTACCTGTTTGTACCCAATCTTGTAAACCCCAAATTTCTATAAGAATAAACAAAACTAAAACAGAAGAACTAATACTCACACCTAATTGCAAAGGTGCAGTAACTTTGTTGTTGGTTGCTCTAATAACATCATTTACTTTTTTATGATCACCATATTTAGATAAAATCCATTCATTAATTTTATGATTAATAAAATACATAGTGATAATGCAGAGATAAGATTGTGACCAACCTTCTGCAAAGCGTTCTTGAAAAAAGAATCCAATAAAATAAGCAGCAAAAAGAACTACAGAAATGAAGCGTAGTATTTTAGTTTTAATATGATGATGCGCAATAATATTACCATTTTCATCTTTTCTTGAAATTAATTGCTTTGCAAAAATTAATAAAAATAGATTAACTGCCATACTAAACCAATCATAAGTAGAAAAGTATTCAAAATTAAAATTTGAAATATTTTGCTCCATATCTACCGCGCATTGCTGTATATAACTACCAATTTCATTCATAATATAAGACCTTTAACATTAATAATGATAATATTATACACAACTAAAAAATAAATATCAAATATTATTAATAATAAAAAAGCCTCTAAAAAGAGGCTTTTGTTTAAAAATATTTAGGTCTAATTAAATAATCCTCTTTTTCTATAACTTCAAGAGGAAATGTTGCTTTTAATGCTTTAATCATGGAACTGAAACCATGTTTTTTAGCAGAAAAGTCTTTTTCAAAATTATCTTTAATAAATTTATTAAGTTCTCTTAAAGGAATATATGAATTATCACCTGTTTTAGATTTAATTTTATGTTCTTTTCTATAACCATGCCAAGCTTGAATAAATAGTAAAAGAATATGTCTTTGATCTTTTGTCATTCTTCTTCTAAAATATGTTTGTTTATTTCCATTATCGTCTTCAATCTCTCTTATTTCATAAAGATAAGAAATATTTAAAGCATCAGCAAAATTTTTATACTCATGTTCTGAAATATTAATTGCAGAATCTTCAAGATAAGAAATATTTAACCAATTTTTATCAAAATAATCAGAAAAGTTTAAGAAATAAATTTCATCAAAAGAAGAAATTAAAGTTTCAGATAGTTTTTCTCTTGGTTTGAAATAATGATCAAAGTGATTTTTATTATCAACTTTGAGCATTTCAAATAAATCACAATCTTCAATCATTTCTTTAATACTTGAATAATTATAATCTTTATAATTAAACTTAGGAAATATTTTCTTAGATACTTTATGAATGTAATCAAAATGAACCCAACCTTCCTGATCGTGGAAGCATTGTTTCCAAATTTCAAGAAGAATATTTCTTAATTTTTTAGCTTCAATAGGTTTAATATCTGTAATTTCTTTACCTTCTTCTGTTTCTTTCTTAAGATGAATCATTTTATATTCATCACAAGAATCACTAAGAACCTGAGAAGATACTGCATTACCAAAACCGATAACTTTTTTGCCATGTTCCTTTAATTTTAATACAAGTGGAGTAAAGTCACCATCACTTGTAGCAATAATGAAATAATCTACATCAGGTTGTGAGTATAAAATATCCATAGCATAAATAACAAGCTGAATATCAGAAGCATTTTTACCATTAGAATACGTAAATAAATGTTGTGGTCTGATAGACAATTTATTAAGTGTTTGTTTCCATTCATAATTATTAAGATTATCTTGTGTCCAATCAGCAAATGCTAATTTTAATGATAGTTCAAAATTTTTTTCTTTTAATTCTTCGAATAATTTTTGTACGTGTTTATAAGAAAAATTTTCAGCATCAATAAGTAAAACTGCTTTTTGCATATAGTGTGCTCCGTAAAACAATATTGTTGTGATTATAACATATTAATTATAAAAAATAAAGAAATTAAGTAGATTCAATAAAGTTTTTCAGATTTTTAGAGCTTAACAATAATAATTCTTCTTTTGTAATATTTTTAGAAAGAACGAGTTGTTTTTTATTTTTTATATTAATAAGTTTCACTTCCAAGAGTTCTTCTGACTCAGAATAGGTATTAGCTTTTTCTAAGATTTCAACATATTCAGATATGATATCTCTTTGACCTTCATTATTAAAAACAGTTTTGTTACAAAATCTTTTTATTACTTCTTCAATTGGAAGTCTTTCAAAACTTAAATTTTCAAAGAAAATACCAGTGAATTTTCTTGAATATTCAAAAAACATTTTTCTTAAATGTTTTTTACAAGGTTCAATTTTAGAAATAGTATTAAATCTTTTTTGATTAAGTTCTTCTCTGGATTTTTTAAGTTCCTCATTCCATACATTTTCAAAAGTATCTAGATATATTCTAAATAAAATAATTGCTCCAATTTCATGAAGTACTCCTGTAGTATAAGCAATATATGGATTTGTTTTTGATTTACTGTTCTTAGATAAATGAAAGCAAGCATTTCCAGTCATCAAAGAATGCTCAAAAAGTTTTCTTCCAATTAAAGGGAATGAGTCATTTTTTGGAATATTATGCTCTATAATATATTTTGGAATAAAATATTTTAAATTATCTTCACCCAAAATACCAAGAGTAGAACGTAAATTATCAATCTTTGCTTTTGATCTTTGAAGTTGTTTAGAGAAATAAGGATGCTTTAAAGTATCCGTTAAAAATCGACTTAACCAATTTACATCATTAATATAAAATTCTAATTGAGAAATAGAAGTTGATTTTAAATAAAGTTTTTCTAATAGACTTAAAAGAATAGGAGGAAAATCAAAATATCTTTTTTTTATAATATCTTTGTCATTAATAATTTTTTCAATTCTATTCTGAACAATAGAGTTTAAATCATCAGAAACAGATTGAGTATATCGAATCTCTGCTTCTAAGAGTGCCTTTTTTCTTTCTCTTGCAACTCTATCAATTCTTAAATTAGATAAATAAGCAGAAGAATTGTAACTTGAAGATATTTCTTTACCGACTATATCATCATCATATTTTGCAAGTTGATATTTTACAAGATAACTATAGAATCTCCATTCGATTTTTTTTAAAAATTCTTCTTTATTATTTTCTTCTTTCATTTTTATAGCCTATTAAAATTTTTATTTATGATACAATAAAAATACAAGTAAATCAAGAAAATTAATACTTTAGTATATATAAAAAAAACAGTACAAATAATTGTACTGTTTTTTAATAATTAAAAATAAAGTTTAGTATTCTTCAAACATATCAATATCGCTATCTTCATAGCTTTCTGACATTAGTGAAGATACTTCTGAATCTTCAATGTCATCTTCATAACTCATACAAGTATCAAGAATATCTTCTGCTTTGGCTTCATTCATTTCATCTTCAACTTCCATAGCAACAGTTTCAAGTAGAGATTGAAAATCCTCTTTTCCACTGGTTTCCCAAGCAGCTTTATCTTCAAGAATATCACGAGCGATAGTATCAATAGTGTTAGACATAATATATCTCCTTTAACATTTTGTGTGTGTGTTTTTTAACTTGAATAGATAATAGCAACCTTAAAAATTAATATCAAGTTTTTTTTTAATAAAAATAAAAAAATATGATAAAATAATAAAAAACAAAGAAAAAAGTATGAAAAAAATACAAACCCCTAATTTTATTGCAAAAAATAATCAAGAATATTCTTTTGATTTAGAAATAGATAATCAGCCTGACGATGATTCTATATATTATATGGTAAATGTATATGATGAAGAAGAAAATAAAGTTGGTTCTATTACACTTGCAAATATAACAGAAGAAAAGTATAAAAATTTATATAGTGGTAAATATGGTAATATAAAATTACTTGAAGAAAGAAATATAACTGAAACAGGTTTAGAAATAACAGAAGAAGGCTTGAAAATAGTAGATAGAGAAATATATAATGATTTTATAGAGAGTACTTTATTTTTAGAAAATTTGGATTTAAATACCAATGAAAGAGAAATGTTATCTGAAATTAGAAATTTTATAAAACCAGAAAAAGAATTATTAAAGACTAAATTTAATAAACCAGAAATTCTTAGTGTTTATGTAGATAATGGATATGAAGATAGTCAAGATTTAAGAGGTCTAGGAATAGGTAAAAAACTCTATGAATATGCAAGTCAATGGATGGGTGCTAATGATATGAAAGTTTACACTCAGAATATAAGAACTCAAAATGCTATTGATATATGGAAAGCATTCAAAAAAGACAGTAAATATAATTATGGAAAAGATGAAACAGGAGAGTTTATTGTTAGGTATGATGGAATAGAAGAAAAAAATGAAATAGAAGATATACTAAAAACAAAAGTTTCAGAAATATCTCCTAAATCAAAATCAAGATATATTAGATAATTTTTTCTTATTCTCAGAATTAACAATATTAGTTATATCTGAAAACTCAATTATTCCTGCTACTCTTTTGAATTCATTATAAATTTCTTCTGATTTATGTACATAATAACTTTCAATATACATTATTTCATGTTTAAAGTACTTATTAAACATTCTATCTTTTTTACTTATTTTAACTCTAAATACAAAAGTTTTGCTGTTATCATTTGGATTTAAGAAGATATTTTTTTCATTAGAACTACCTATTTGCTCTTCTGATAAAAATTTAAATAATGGTTTTTTATAACCTTGTTTTATGTTTACATAGTAATTAAATGTTATAAAGTCATTATCTTCGTTTAAATCTTGATAAGATTTTTGAATCTTTTCTAAAAAATTTTGATTAAAAAATAAAGGTTTAATTGTATCATTTAAATTACTTTTGTTAACTCCAAGATTTTTAAATAAATCAAATTCATTCATAAAATCATCATATCCAGCAACCATAAATGGATTAACTTGTTTATTCTTTAATTCAAAAAAAACAGGAAGATTTGTATAGTTTTTACTAACAATATTTTTAACAGATTCTGTTAAACCAAGTATACTATTAGAATTGCCTGTTGTTCTCATTTTGTAATAATTTTTATAAATGAATTTTTTTAAAAATAAAGCCCCATTGTGATCTTTAACGTTACCTGATATTTTACAAAAAAGAGTTTTATCTTTAGAATTAACCACTCTGTATTCTAAATTATCAAGTGAATTTTGCATTCTATTAGTATTATCTTCAAATGTAACTTTAATTTTAGGATTTCTTTCAAAAAATATTTTATCATCAAGTTTTATACGCAATCCTTTAACAGAAATATCTGTTGTATATCCTTTATATTGTTTACCTTTATAATTAACAATAACATTCATATTGTAACTAAACCTATCTTCAATTCGGAAATCTTGTTTTTCACATTTAATTTCCATAATAGGGTCAATAGGGTAGTTTTTAACCAAACAATAATTTAAATCTTTTATTTTTGTATTAGCAGAAGATATATTATTATAAAAATCAAAATCTAGTAAATCAGTAATATCGTTAAAATTAATGATATATTTGATATCTTTTAAAATAGATTCCACTTTTGGTGAAAGTTTTAAGGAATGAGGAGAAATATTCTTTAAAACATTATCAGGCAATGAAGATTTAACAAAAGCTTCATTTAAAACATCTATTTCCTTATAAGAACATTTAAAAACTCTAATTGTTTTAATTTTTATTCCATAAGAAATAAATTTTGTAATATTTTCTTGCTCAAGATTATCAGTAGATAAAGAATAAAAAAGTTTTCTACCATTATGAATGAAATTAAATGTTAAAAAATAAAAATAACCTTGTTTATCTTTAATGTAATTATTCATTTTAGAATGCAAAAATGCTTGTGATAAGTAATTACTTTCTTTTAATGCTTGAAAAGGTGATTTTTCTTTATTATTAACGTACTCAATTTTAGGAATTAAAAACTGTTTTTTAACTGAAAATAAAAAGGAAGAATCATTAAATTTAGACATATAATATTGTTCATATCCCTTTGAACGAACAGATTTAATAACATGTGATAAATCAACTTTATATTTTTTCTTATAAGATTTAATAATATTGGTAATATAGTTTTCAACTTCCTTGCTTAATTCATTGTCTATTTTTTTAAGTGCAATATAATTAAATTTACCTTTATGTTCTATTTTAACAACTTCATATTCAATATAAGGGGTATTAAAAACCACTTCTTTTTCAATACCCGTCATACGAACAATAATTTGTTTACCAATTTCATAAATAGTGGTTTCAGGAACTTTAATATTTAATCCACTTAAAGAAATATCACAAGTTAAACCTTTTTTATGATCAAGGTATTCATTACGATTATAATACCCTTTAATTCTTTTAATATCTTCAAGCATAGATACTTCTGTTTTTTCATAAATTTTAATTTCAACTGCAAAAAACATTCGTTCTTCATTTCGAAAATTAAATTCATTAAAATTAATATAGTTTAATGTTTTGGGTTCTTCTTTTTTTTCTTCAAGTGCTTCTTTTAACAATAACTTTTCCTGCTCTTGTGCTTCTTTTATTTTTTCAAGAACAGATTCATAAACACCAAAAGTAAATCGGTTGTTATAAAGTGCTAAAACACGTTGAAACTCACGCAATCCAGTATCATTTAGATAATGAGTATTATTGTTATATTCAAGTTCATGAATTTCTTCATGTTTGATTTTATCTCTTAAATCAAGAATTCTATTACACAGTTTAGATAATCTAAGAATTTCTGATTTTATGTTGAAATAAAAATTAGGTGATTGATTAGGAATAGAAGACTCTAAGAACCTTTTAAGATTGGGATTGTTGTATTGATCCAAAAATTTTTTAGCAATATTTGTGTATTGTTTATTAGCTTCCATTATAATACCTTAGTATAAAAATTAGCTAATTATAATATAAACAAAATTAAAAGTCAATAAAATTATAATTTAAGTTTATTTTTGTTAAGTCGTATTGCGGAACTTAACATTTTATCATCAGTTAGGTAACTTTTTATATTCAAAGAAATTTTCAAATCAGAATTGAAATTAGCAATTTTTTTTAAAAATTCAACGCCTTTTTCTTCTAATTTTATAGTTTTCTGTGGTTCGTCTAAGATAGGTATAGTAAAAATATTATAATTATCAAAATCAATAGAGATTTCATTTGATTTTTTAGATAAAACTACATTTTTATCATCAATACTAAATGTGATTTGTTCATTTTCAATATCATTCGAAAAAATAGAAATAGAATTAGGATTTATTAAAAATTCTTGTTTAACAAAAGTATAAGTATCAGCAAAAAGGTCACTTAATTGTGTATGTGTCATATTATATATTTTCCTATAATTTATAATTTAATTATAACACAAAAAAAACAAAAAAAACATTGATTAAGTAACTTTTATTTTATATAATTATTGAAATTTTAATATATAAAGGAAAAGTTATGGAACAAATACAACAAATGATATTTACAATGTTAAGTTATTTTATGCAAATTGAAGAAAACCATTGGTTAGTATCACTAACTGAAATGGCATTTTACACACTTACCTCTTTTGGTATTGTATATTTATTTAAAAGTACAATTGTAAAATATCTTCGTGGCGTTATTGAAAAAGCAAAATGGGAAATAGGCGAATATTTAGTTGATAACCATTTATTTAGTCGATTAGTAAACCTGTTTCCAATGGCGTTCTTATTCGGTATCTCAGATAACTTAAAAGATCCGTTTATTGCAGAAGTAGCATCTGTTGTTTTATATATTACTTTTGTATATTTAGTTATTGCATTAATTTATAGTGTGCTAAATTCCTTAATGTGTGTTGTAGAAAGTCATAAGCGATTACAAGAGATAACAATTAAACCAGTTATTCAATTATTAAAAATTGTACTTATTTTTATAGGATTGACACTTGTGATCTCTAAAATCATGGGAAGTTCTCCTACAAGTATTTTAACTGCATTAGGTGGTATCTCTGCAGTATTATTATTAATTTTTAAAGATACATTATTAAACTTTGTAGGTTATATTCAAATTTCAACTCAAAAACTACTAAAACGTGGTGATTGGATTGTAGTTGATAAATATAAAGCAGATGGTGATGTGATTGAAATTACGTTAACAAATGTAAGAGTTAAGAATTGGGATAAAACAATTACTTCAATTCCGACATATGAAGTAGTTAATGGTGGTCTTAAAAACTATGCTAATATGTCAAAAGAAGGTCGAAGAATTAAACGTGCTGTAAACGTAGACGCTAATACTGTTCGTCCATTAGTAAAAGACGATATTGCAAAAATGAAGGAAATTAAAATTCTTAAAGAATATTTAGATTCAAAAATTAATGAACATTTAGAATACAACAAAGATTTACCTGAAGATCAATGTATTGTGAATGGTCGTCAATTAACTAATATTGGTACATTTAGAAAGTATCTTGAATATTACTTAACACATCATTCAGGTATTAATCAAAACCATACTTTATTAGTAAGACAACTTGATCCAAGTTCAGAAGGTGTGCCAATTGAAATTTATTGTTTTACAACTGAAACTGCGTGGGGAATCCATGAAGGGATTAAATCAGATATATTTGATCATATTCTAACAGTATTACCTTATTTTGGTCTTAAAATGTTCCAAAGTCCATCTGGTAATGATTTTCAATTGTTAAAGCAAGATAAATAATAATAAAAAAACAAATAAAAGAGTTAGTTTTATGCTAACTCTTTTTTTTTATATTGAAAAAACTGAATATAAATATATAATAATATTATATAAGAAAAATAATGGAAAAAAATGAAAAAATTAAGTATAGTATTATTGTCTTCTGTCTTTTATCTAACAAATGTTAATGCTAATCAATATTTTATGAATACAGATAATAGTATTTACAAAGATAGAATACAAATAAAAAATGAATTAAAAAGTGAAACGGTTGTAGAAGAAAATAAAAAAGAATATTCTTATTACAATGGTTCTGAAGAAAGTAAAATAGGATTTTCAGATATATATCATGGTTGTGCTATTAAAGAGTATTCTGATTATGTTGAGTTATATCACGGTGCTTATACTTGCCAAACAGGAATGAACGGTGAAAGATTAAAATATAATTCAGATAGTACAATAGATATAAGTTTTGAAATGAGAAGGATAGGATATGGAAGCAATTATTCAATGTCAATGTCAATTACAAATTTGTTTTATTGGAGATATCATAGAAGTGGCAGTGATTATATAAGATATGCTTATTCTGAAGATGGTGATTACAAACAAAAAAGCAATAATTATAATTCTTATGTGAAGTATAGAATATATTATAAAAATAAGACTCTTGAATATTACGAAGATGATATATTAATAGATAGAGTAGAGAATTTAAATATACCAGAAACTGAAGATGGGTTTTTTAGATTTCATATGAATAACACAAAATTTAGAGTAGGAAATATAAATATAAAGATAGATAATTGATAATAAAAAAAAATGAGCTTCAAAGGCTCATTTTTTTATTATTAAAAGTTTTTTATTTTATTTCTATTGTCAAAAAAATCTTGAACAATCTTAAACTTATTATTTAAAAAAGCATCAACAACACTTTCTGGTAAATCAAGACTTAAACCAGAAAAAAACAGTTCTCTCATAAATTGATAATAACGTTCTGTAGAAATATAGTCACCCATTTTTCTATAATTATTAAATAATAATTCAAAAAGATAGATGGAGTATTTATGTTTTTCAAAATTTCTATGCTCATAAATCTTTTTAATAATTCTATAATCTCTTGTATTTACAACTAATTTAATGAGATTTTCATTGATATTAATATTAACTTTTGAATGTTTAAATATTTTATTAAAAGTGCCTGTTTTTTGTTGTTCAACTATTTTATTAACACCCTCGTTTATAATATTATTATTAAAATCAAATTCATTTAACATATACTCAACAGTTTTAGCTTTTCCATAATAGCAAGCTTGTAAAAAGAAGTTTTCTTTTAAATTAAAATCAACATCTAAATCCAATAAAATAATTGCATAAGAGAAAGAGAAATCTCTATTTATAAAATGAGATAACTTGGTATATAGGTTGTTGTCTATTTTTTCATTTTTAACAATATAGCTAAATAACTTAATGTTGTTTGTTAAAATTGAAAAATAAAGATTGTTAAATGTATCTTTATTATTAAAGGAATACTGGTTATCAATTAAAAAATCGATGATTTTTTTATCAAAGAAAAACCCACACCAAACAATATTTTGAAAGAAATCAGCATTATTATCTCTAATAAAATCATCTAAATTTTCAAGGTTATTATCAAATATACCCTGACCATTATATTTCCTATAAATCTTTTTTGCTTTAAAGTAAATATTAGTTAAGTGTCTAGGTACATATTTTTCTTTTAGAATCATTTTAAAGAGCCATTTAGCTTATCATTTTCTTTATTAGTTGTTTTAAACGCCAAGAATAAAAAGAAAAGACCAATTGCAATCCAAGATAAAATAAAAACAAAAGAAGGTAAAAATGTAGCTTCTGATAAATTAACATGATCGCCTGAATCAGTATATGCCCAAAGATAAGTTGGTGAATATATAGAGGAAACCATAACATAAACACCAATGAACCTTAAAACATAACACCCAAATGTACCTAGTTTCCAAAGAGCAAACCAAAGTCCGATAATCCCTGCTAAAATAAAGCTCGTCATTAATCCATCAGAATATAAAAAGAAAAATGAACAATAAATCATTAAAAATATTTTTAAGAATTTACTTACGTGTAAACTTGAATAATACATTAAGAAACCAAATAGAGAAGCCCCTAAGTAACCATTAAAAGAAGTAATAATAGAAGGAATGCCTTTTGATATATAATGGCTGACAAAGCCACTTTGCCATTCTAAATGAAATGCTTCAATTTTGCCACCAAATAACAAAGAAGTAACCAAATGACTACTTTCATGAAAAAATACTTCTACAGGTTTAAATGAATACTTAAAAAATTCAAATGCTTGAAGTGCATGTAATCCAAATGCTAAAAGTGTAAAGATGATAAATACACTTAAATTATGCTTTTTATATTTTTCCATAATGATTCCTAATATATAGTTTTTAATACCTTATTTTATCAAGTTTTATAACAAATTGCAATAAAAACTATTTATAATTAAATAATTCTCTCATTAAATTAATATTAAATTCATCATTATCAAAATAAACTTTGAAAAAAACTTTTTCAGATTCAAAATACTCTTTAGATAAATTGAAATGTGAAACTGTAAAATCTTTAACTATTTTAATATTATTTTCAACAAAATAGTTTTCTAAAAAGGTAGCAATTTCAAAATCAAAAGAATCATCAGAAGCAATATAAATGATTTGATAATCATTCAATTTATAATGTGCAACAAGTGTGTTTGCATACTCATAACCTTCCATTTCTTCTTTAATTTTTTCTTCATGATCATTTAAAAATGATTTTAAACAGAAATTAATATCATTTTTAATAACAAGCATAGTAACATCTGGATAGCTATACTCAACAAATGTAGATTTTGCAGCCTCAAAATCAGTATCTTCGCATTCATCTCGATAAATTAACCAAGATTCTTCTGGAAGAGTGATTCCAGAGGTTATTGTTCTAAAGTTTAAATTTGTTATCATTTTCATTTTTGTACTCCAATATTTTAAGTTATTATACGAAAAATAAACAAATAAGTCAATTTAAAAAATTCTAATAAAAATATTAAAACAGAAAGCTTATTAGTTACAATGTAGTCATTTAAATTAGCAGTTAAAAAAGTTTTTAAAATGATTCAATACTATATTTTAAAAGAATGAAGTCAACCTTTTTTCTTGCATATTTATTAGATTTTAGATAATCATTGGTTTCTTTATTTCTATGCAATAAGAATATTCTAATAATATCAGTATATTCATTATATATAGCTTTTAAAAATGGTGTTTCAGCATTTTTTTCAAAATTAAATTCATCTAAAAATAAAAGTTTTTTAACATTTTCTGTTAAACCATGTTCTGTGGATAATGATAAAATTAAATCATAATCTTCTTGAATATATTTTATTTGATATTTGTAGTAGTATTGAAAAATAGCGTTGTTTTTTTTTGTTAATGAATGATAAAGCGCAACATTAAATATTCTTACAGGAATCTTGTTTTCAAAATGTTTAAAAATAAAGATGATTGTTTTATTTTTTTTATTTTCAATTAAATATAAAAATAATTTTTCAAAAAATTCCATATTTGAAAAAAGAATATTTTCATTATTAAGTAAAAAATCACGGTCAAAATTATCAGTGGCTTCAATTAAATCATTATTCATATTATTTATTCCTTTCATTTAATTATACACAGAATTGAAAAAATAAAAATTAATGTTATAATTATTTAAAAATAAAGGTATAAAATGAATATTGAAAAACTAAAAAAAGAAGAAAAAATAGTAAGAAAACTTGAAAAAAGTATTCATGTTTTGTATGAAAATATTAATATAAACAAGAATAATAATTTTTCTATATTAAATATGTTAACATTTTCCTTTTTTGGCTGGACTTGTGCCTCTTTTGTTATGGGAAGTGCATTTTTAATACCTTTAACAATAACGTCCATATCAGCTTCGATATGGGCATATTTGACAACAACGGATAATTCTCATGCTGTTGAAGGTGAATTTAATAAATATACCGCTAAAAAATTTAAAAGAATTTCAAATAGTAATCAATTAATGGAAATCTTCAATTCTTCATTAACAAAAGAAGAAAAAGAAATATTAAATAAGATATTTAAAAATACAAAAAGTGAAGAAAGTATTTTTTCAGATTATATTTTAAATCAATTTACTAAAGAAGAAATAATAAAAAATCAAAATCAATTCTTTGAATATATAAAAGAGATAGAGTTTTTATCAAAAGAAGAAAAAGAAAATTTTAAGTATAAATTAGCTGATAAACTATATTTAGATCTTTCAATAATAAAAGATGATGATTTTGATGATATAAAAAATAAATTATTAGCAGGAAATTTTAAAGGTTTTAAAAATATTAAAATTAAAAGTAATAAAATGATAATAAAAAGTCTTTGATATTAAAATTCATTAAAATTATATTTTAATTTATGCTTATCAATTTTTAGATATAATTCTGGATTATTCTTTTTTAAATCTTTTCTTAAAGAAGAAATATTAAAAAGTAGTAATGTAACTTCAATTTCATTAGACAAAGAATAAGATTTCTCAATTAATTTATAATCAAAACATTCAGGTAATAAATGATCGTTTACAATTAAACTATGAGTTATTTTAAAATTATTAGTACGTATAACTTCTGTAAATAGTTTTTTATTTATTTTATAATCTTTATATTCTTTTAACGAAGATACAAAATCAAAAAGCTCATTAAAACCATTTTCACAAGCAAAACGAAATGCAAAACCATCAGATATAAGAGGGTTATTACCTTTTTTAATTAAATCTTTAATAAGAGAAATATTGTTTTGTTTAATTGCTTGTAAAAATAATAAATTTTCGTTATTCAATTTTAATGCCTTATTTATAATATTTAAATTATAACTAAAAAATAAGAATAAGTAAAGTGATATGTTTTTAAAAATTTTTTATTTTTTTCTCAATATCAAATTTCATAGCATAATTATAAACCTTTTGAGAATCATAAAATAATGTTTCTCTTACTTCTGGATATTCAAATAATAATTTTAATAGTGAGTCTTGTTTTTTATCATAAGCATTAAGTATACAAATATTATTTAAAGCAGAAGGATTAAATTTTTTAGTAGAAATTAAATATTTAACAATATCTATATGATTATATTCACAACTATAAATAAGAGGTTCTGGTGTGAATATAGAGTTTTTATCATATTCTATAATTTTTTTGCATAATTTAATATCACCATGTCTTGCAAAATACATAAGGATACGATTGGAAACAAATTTAAAGTGAATATTGTTAGTAGAAAGTAAGTATAAAACCACATTAGGTTTATTTTTTTCAGCAGCTTTTAAAATAGCTTCATTAAATTTGCCTTGTATATTATTTAAAAAATTTTTATTCTCAATAATAAGTTTAACAAGTTCTAAATTACCTTGTTTAGCAGCAAAAGTTAAGAAGTCTGCATTGATGTTTACATTTTCTTTTGAAAAATCTATATTATTTTTATTAAGAAAATATTTAATACCTTCTTTATTATTATTAATAACTAAATTTATTAAAACTATGTTTATGTTTTTAATAAAGATATCAAAAAAGTGTTTTTTTATTAATTTTAAAGTTTTTATATAACCACAACGAGAAGCTTCTTGAATTAAAGAAACAACTTTAGTATCATCTTTTTTGTATTTAGAAATAATATTGGGTGAAGAAAAAAAATTGTTTTCTTCAATTTCCTTGAATATATCCATATAAAAAAATCCATTATTTTATATTTTTATATCATTTTTTTATAATAAAACAATATTATAATATAAAAAATTAAAGTATGAATTTAATTTTAAGTGTGTTAAAATGTAGTTATAGATTAATAAAAGAGAGAATTATATGAAACAAAAACCTGTAATTGTAACAGACGTTGATAGTGTTCTTTTGGATTGGATGCAAGGCTTTGCCAGCTTTTTAAAAGAAGAAAAAGGTATGGATACAGAACATCTAAAACATTTTTTTGGAAGAAGTGAGTTTATAGAAGTAACAGAAATGACAAAAATTTCTTGTATGGATACTAATAAATTATTAATTAGAGAGTATGGAAAAAGTAAATATATTGAGGAATTAAAAGCTTTTCAAGAAGACGCAAAACAACATATTTTAGATCTTCATAAAGAAGTAGATTTTATTGCATTATCTTGTTTATCTAAAAATCGTCAAATTGTTAATAAAAGGAAAAGAAATTTACAGAATGTATATGGTGACATTTTTAAAAATGTTATTTGTATAGGTTTTGGTCAATCAAAAGAACCAGATTTAATAAAACTAAAAGAGCAAGAAAATGTTATTACCTTCGTTGATGATAGAGAAAAACATATACAAGAATCAATCTCAGCGGGAATCAAACCTATTTTATTTAAAAGAGGTATAGAAGATGTAGAATATTGTCCTGAAAATAGCTATCATGTAAAAAAATGTTGGTCTGATATAAAAGAGTCAGTATTGCTTGAATTAGAATTAAAAAAGAAAATATTATCAACAAATCGTCCCAAAAAAATTGACAGAAAATTTTAATTTTGATATGATATCTTTAAAGTTTTGAGGGTATCATAATGATTTTAGAATTTGAAGAAATTATAGATAATAGATTTACAGACGAAGTAAAAAATATAAAAAACAAAGTGAAAAATTCATTTAAAAAAGAAGAAACATTTAAAGAAGGTCTTATAAGAAGAAAAATTATAAATATTCTTGGATGTTCTTTTGTTTCTATAATTCTAACATTTGTGATAAATATTTTAGGTAATTTTAATAATATAATTTTTAATTTTTTATTTTTTGCAAGCCTATTTGTTTTATTATTTAGTATATTCTATGGATTATTTTTAGAAGAAAAATATGAAAAAGAAGAAAATAAGATTAAACTTCCAATAAATAATATTATTGGATATTACAAAATGAAAAAAAGAAATATTTCTGCAAAAAGGGTTAATAAAAAATTAAATAATTTAAATAAAAAGCAAAAAGAAATAATAAAATTTATAAATGATAATAGATTGTATGAAGATTCAAGTAAAAAAATACAAAAAGAAATATTAAAGAAAAAAATAAATAATTGTAGTGCTCTACAATTAAAATTAAATAAAAATATTTTAATGGATTTTATTAATAATTTAGAAGATAAAAAAACTAGTGCAAGTTTAGAAAACTTAATAAATAAAAGAATAAAATGCAATGTAAGTCTTTTTGAAGAAGAAAAAATTATAAAAGAAGGAAATAGAATATTGATTTTATAAAAATTAATAAAAATAAATAAAGAGAATAAAAAAAATATGAAAAAAGAACTTCAAACTGCCATATTGCAAGAAAATTTATATAAAGTAGCTTATTTTTTAAAAGAAATAGAAGAAAATAGTATTTCAATAAATTTATATACCACTTTAAATATGGCAACTCTTCATTCTACTCCTGAAATTGTTGAATTACTTATGGATGAATTAAGTCTTAGCTTTAGTGAACATATATTAGTAAAAACCTTTGATAATATTAATACAGGTAAAGAAGAATATTTTGAAAATTATAAAATATTTATAAAAAAAGCTTTACCTAAAATGTCATCTTATTTAATAGAGCAAAAAATTGAAGAATTTTGTAATAAAAATAGTGAAAATAAATATGAAATTTTATATAAAGAAGAATTTTTAAAAGTATTAAAGAATCCTTGTTTTAAAAGCATAAATAATGAGTTTATAGATCTTCTTAGAAATAATATTAAAAAAGAAAAATTAAAATTAAGCTTGGAAGATTTTTAATGATAGAAATGAAAGAATTAAAAAAAGTAAACTCTGACTTACGCTTTGCTCGTAAAAGAATGACTAATATTCGTGATACTTATAAAGGTTTATATTATATAAGAGAAGAGAATAAATATACTTATACTTTTGAATTTCTTTATTTAAAAATAGAAAAAAATATTAATCATTATGCTTATTTTATAGATAATTTATTAGTTGATGAAAAAAGAGCAAAGAATGAGCTAAAAAAGCAATGTAGTATATTAGGTAAAGAAATAATAGATTCACAAACATTAACATGTTTGCTTGAAAAATTAAATGTTAATTTTTCTCAAAAAGAAGATAGAATAATGGTAAACAAAGATGAAATTAATGAAAAGATAAAAATAATTAATAATTTTAAAAATTTTTAATATTATCAATTGTTTTCTTATGAAATAACTGTTGATATAATTCAAAATCATCATTTTTTAGACTCTCTTGGACTTTATTAGTACACCAAAGCAAATCCACTAATTTATGATGATTATTAGAATAAGCATTCCTAATAGCCAAGTTTCTAAAATCAGAAGTATCAATTTTTGGTATAGTAAGTAAAGCCGCCACGACTTCTAAATTACCATTTTCTGAAAAATATCTGATACAATAATTTTTTTCAGAAGTAAAGTCTACTTCTTTTGCTCTTTCAGAATTAAAAATATAAAAGAAAAAATCAGTTCTATTATATAATGCGATAAGTCGTATGAATAAATTCCTTTCGCTACTAAGATTTATATTTTTATTTTCTATAATATCTTTAAATGTATTAAAATCATTTTTTTTAATAGACTGAATTATTTTTTCATTATTAGTTTGTTCTTCTTTATTTTGATTAAACATGATTAAAATACTCTAAATTTTATGATGTGTGCTTTATTTAATATATTTTTACATAATGCAACCACTTCTTTATTGTCTTCTTTTTTAAAAGGTGAAATCAAAGCCATTGATTCATGTTCTTCTTTTTCTTCTTTTATTAAATCTAAAATTTTATTATTTTTTATTAGCAAATAAAAAATATCATCAATTTCTTTATGATGTGCTAATTTTAATAGTTTATTATTTTTAAAAGAAAGATCTGCATTTTTTGATATATAAACTTTCAAACATTCAGTATGATTTCTTTTCATAAGATTCACCGCAAAACGCTCATAATAAACTAAAGGACGATCTATGTTATCTAATAGATACTTCCATATATGTTCATTACTATGATTAGAAGCATATTCTACAAAATGATAATCATAAATAGAAAAATTAAAGTTTCTTTCTTCAACTAAATGTTTTATAAATTCAAGTTTATTATTTTTTAATGCAGATTTAATTTGTTCATTTAATGTCATTTAAAAATCCTTTATATTCTTTATTTTGTTTATTTTATCATAAAGTTTCTTATTACGAAATTTTAAATGCTCTCTTGAAATTTCATGTTTCCATAATTCAAAGACAACACTAAACATTTTATTGATAAAAGCAAATCTAATAGCTCTGTGTATGCTTTCATCTTCATAAACTATTTTTTGTCTTGATAAATGCAATGCTGCAAGTTCTTGTTTGTTAATAATTGCACTATTAATAGCATCATTATCATTAGCATTTGGTTTTACATCTGTATTAGTCAACAATACTTTAAGAAAGGCTATTTTTCCTTCTTTTGAAATTTCTCTTAAAAGTATATTATTAGAAAAAGAAGGATTAATTTTACATTTTAATATTAAATGAATAAATAAATCAATATTATCATCTTTAAAAGAATTATACATAACATGTTCCATTGTATCATTAGATAATTTTATTTTAGAGGTAATATGTTCAAGAACTTCAATAGAATTAATTTCTTCAAATTCTATACCAAACTCAGAATGAATATTATCTTCTTTAAAAATAATATCAATCATTTTTAAATCTTTATTTTTAATTGCTAATTCAAGTCTTGAAGGATTCATTAAAAAATCTCCATTTTATCTTTAATAATTTCTTTTGAAAAGGTATTGTTAAAATCTTCAATAGAAAAAGAAAGTGAATTATTATCCTTATATTCAATATTAAGTAAATCAGAAAGTTCCTTTATATTAGAAACGAAACGATTTTTAAAGTATATTGAATCATTTAAAAAATGTCTTAAAAAAGTATGTTCGTCAATTTTAATATTGCCTTTATAAAATCCATCTTCTTTAATAAGGATATTCATTGAATCTATTTCAAACTTATCACCAAATGATGAATCTCTATAAATGAGAAAACAAAAACTTAAAGTTCCACTACTTGGAATTTCTTCTCTGGTTCTTTTCTTTGTTAATAATGAAAATTGTTTATGATATATTTTTCTATTTTCTTGAAGTTTTAAATCATATTTATATCGAACATATTGTCTGAAAAGTTGGTTTTTTCTTTTCATTTTTTCATTGTAAATATCTAATTTTGAATTCAAATTATCAAAATCCAATACTAAAAATAAATTAGAAACAAAACTTAATAATTCTCCTGTATATTTTTTTTGAATTAATGAGAGTTTATCCATACTTATTTTTTCTTTATTTAAAAAATTTCCGTCTTCATAAATAAAAAAGATCATGTAAGGATTTATTGTTTTTTTATTTAATTTTTCGGAACGATTTTTTAATGACATTTCAACTTCTAATCCATAATTACAACCTAATTCTTTATGTTGAAATCTAAATTTAAAAATGCGATTACTATAATTTTGAGTATCTAAATTTTTAAATATAATATTATTGTCATCAAAAGAAAAAAAATCATCAAAGAAGTGACAATGAAAATATAAATTTTCTTTTTTAACTTCTTGAAATTCTTTATCAATATTTTTTAATTCTTCTTTGGTATACATTTATTTTTACTCATTAATTAAAGAAATGTAATTATATCAAAAAGAAAAAATATAATCAATTCTTATTTCGGTAGTTTATTTCCTAATTTAATAAAAATTGATCTAAAAACGGTAACAAACTACCTAAAATTTATTTATATTATGAGTTAAAAACAATAAATCAATAATTTCCTCATCATAACATTCAGAATCTTTATTAATTATTCTATTTATTATTTTTTTATTTGATTTAATGTCTAATGATACAAACAAATCAACAATAAACTCTAAATAATTAAGCTGTTTTTGAAAATTTTTATCTTGTACAGCATAAAAATAGTAAATAGAATAAAACACTCTTTCTAAAAGGTATTTGTCATAATCAAAAATAGACATCAAGAATTTGATAGTGTCTGTATTATTTTTTGTTATATTATCCTTTCGAAACCTTAGAACATTTGGATAAGAGTCATCATATGACATTAATATAATTAATGAATCAATATAATCTTGTTCGGTTATTTTTAAATCTGAATTAATTAATAATTTGATTGTATCTATATTACCAAAATAACAAGCATTTTGAAAAATTTGTTTAACTGAATGTATATTAAATCTTTTATCATTAAGTAATGTTTTAACATAATGTGTATGCTTAAAGCTTGTAGCATCAATAAATAAAATTGAATTTAAATATTCAATATCTTTTTTTCTTAAATTTTTAATAATATTTTCATACAATTCTGGTTCAACAGAAACTCTAATAATATTATAGTCTTCAATATCAATTGTACTTCTTATTGCTGGTTTGCTAAAAAACATAAAATCTCTTTGTATATTGTAAAAAAATATAATAACAAATTTGAATTAAATTATCAATAAAAAAACGAACATTTTTCAATGTTCGTTAATAAAATAAAATGATAAGGGATTAATAAATTATAAGCTACGTTACATAACTTGCAATTTATTAACTACTTCTTTTACATCACTTACATTTTCAGCAGTAGTAACAACTAAATCTTCTTCGGCATCAGACTTAACATTACCAGATAATGTAACTACACCGTTTTCAACGTCCACATCAATATCAGTACCGTGTATATCTGAATCAAACAGGAATTTTGTTTTTACAACAGTTGCAATTTTAGCATCAACTAAACCCCAATTGCTCTCGTCTTCCATATTTTCATTAACAATGGTAAGTTGATTATCAACATCTTTAACACCATCTATGCCAGTTACTAATTCTTCTGCTAATTTTTTATCAACAGAGTTTTCAACTTTACCTGTTAATATAACATTGCCATTTTTGACATCTGTGTTAATATCAAAGTTGTTTAGTTCACTGTTAAATAGGATAGTAGTCTCTACTTTACCATCAATCCAAGCATCTTTTGATTTTTCTTTCCAAGTATTTTCAGTAGCCATTGCATTTCCTCCTAATAGTAGTGCAGTTGTTATTGTTAAAATCTTTAATTTATTGTTTTTCATAATACTCTCCTTTTTTTATTAGAGTACTAACAGTTATGCAGAAGCTGTGCCAAAAGCATAAGTTATTGATAAATAACAATAACTTAATTTTCATATATACTTAAGTATAAGTAAATTGAAAATAATACATATGCTTAGTAATTATTTACATAAAGTTTTTTATTTTAAAAGTTTTTGTTTATTGAAAATGGTATATATTTAAAATATAAAAGAGGAAGTAAAAATGAAAACAATAAATAGAAAAATAGTTAAAGATATTTGTTCAAGTGCAATCTTTATTTTTATAGTTTATATATTATTTAAACTTATGTATTTTTTTATTGTAGTAGAAAATAATTTTCTTTTTTATAGTTTAATCGCATTTATAGCAACAATATTTTTAACGAGTAAAAGTAAAAAACCAGAAGTAAAAAAAGATTTTATAATTTCTGTTTCTTCTTTGATTTTTATGGTGATATTTATTTATAATATGTTTACAGAACATTGCAAAGAAATATATGGTTGTGGCTATGCAACTGATTGCTACATGCTACCAGAGAAAAAATGTCATAAAGGTTATGAAATCTTATTTTCAGAAATATTAATAAAAAATCCAGAAGAAAATACAAAAATTCATGAGTATGCTTTTTAATAATTGACATTTAAAGACAATTTTGTTATCCTATCCGCAGTTTAGAAGGAAGAAATAAAATGTTAACAATACAAGAAATTACTCATGAAAAATTTCCTGAAAAAGTTAAAAATATCCATAAGAAAATAGAAAAAGCATTTAAAAAGAAAAAATATAGCAATAAGTTTTTAGAATATCTTGATAAAAATTCAGGATTTTCAGCTTTATTCATTTATATGTGCGCAGCAATAATTATAGTAGTATCTATAGCTACTAGTTTATTTTTATTATTAATGCTTGCTATTTCAGCTATATTGTCTATTATTTTATCCATAAAAATTGATATAAAAGAAGAAAATAAATTAAAAAATATAGAAAAACATGCATTTATTCAAAATATTATACGAGAAAACAAAAGTGATAATAAGGTTATTAATAAAGATAAAATGCTAAAAATTATAAAATCTTTTAATGAAAAAGAAAAAAATATTATCAATGAAATTAACATTACTCCTAAAAGCAAAAATGCTGATGAAATTGTATTTAATATACTTGAAAGAAAAATAAAAAGAGCTAGTGTTGATGAAATTGAACTTGAAAAAAAATATATTACAAATTATATAGAAAGAAATAAAGATAATAAATATGGTGTAAGAATAGAATTTTTATTAAAAGAGAAAGCTGTAGAAGAAAAAAGCATTTATAATAACAATATAGTAAATATGATATAGGAATAAATATGAATTTAACATTTCCAGAAATATTAGATGAAAACTTTGAAAATAAAATAAAAGAAATAAAAAATAAAGTAAAAAATGTATTTAAAAAAGATGAAAATAAAATCATTAGTACGATAAAAAAAAATCCAAATTTATTAATATCAATACCGATATTAACAGCATTAGTACCACTTTTTTTATTAGGAGTAAATAATGCATTAGCTTTTTTGTTTTTTCTGTTAGGGCTAATAATGTTTATATTTAATTCAATTATTATTATAAATATTTTAGAAAATAATAATATAAGAAAAAATGAGACAAACATTAGAAATGTAGCTAACTATTATGACAAAAAAAGTAAAAAAATTAATAGTAAAAAAGTAAAAGAAATGATTGATAAATTAAACAAAAAAGAGCAAGAAATATTATATATAATAAATAATAAAGATATGATTAATAAAAAAGATTTAAAAATAAAAAATGAAATATTAAAATCAAAAATAAAAGAAAGTAGTATTTTAGAAATAGAAAAGTATGAATCTTTAATTTTAAGTTATTTAAAAAATTTGGAAGATAAAAAACAAGTTAAAGAAATCGAAAAGTTATTAAATAGTAGATTAAAAGAAAAAGAAAATTATTTGTTTGAAGAAAAAGAAGAAAAAATTATCGTAAATATTTAATTTTCTTTAATATAAATAAAGGACTTTAAAAGTCCTTTATTTTTTCATTCATTTTAATAAAATTGAATAATTTAATGTCAAATTCCTCTTCTTTTTTAATGATTTGTTTAAATATGATATTTTCGTTTAATTCAAATTTGTTGGCATTTTTATACAGGTCATTCAACATTTTTAAATCACCTAATTTGACATTATGCTCAAAAGCCGCTTTATAAGTTATCAATGATTCCAAAAACAAATCCGAAGAAGCTTTTTCATTATTAAGTATATTATAATAATCAATAATAAAATTTATGGATTCTATATTACAAAGAGAAATGCAATTACAAACAAAATTCTTTAAATCTTTATATAGAATAGATTCATTTTTTGAAGTTTTATATTTTAAAAATTTTTCAAGAACACTTTTATCTTCATAAGCAATAGAAATTAATATTTCCGAATCTATTACTTTTTTTTCTACTACCTTATATTTAGTATAAAATTCATCAAAAAGAACGTGATTATTATTTTTTAAATGATCTATTAACGTAGGAACAATTAAAAATTCATTAATTTCAATATTATTTTTTAAAACAGTATCTGAAATTTTTTGTGTTTCTAATTTCTTTTCTTTTGAAGTTAGAAAATATTTTTTGAAACGATTAATAATTTTTAACATAATAATAAGCTCTTTAAGGAATTTATATTATTATATCAAGAATTATTGGTTAAAGTCAAAGTATTTAGAAGTTTTTTATTTTTTCATTTCTTTCTATATATTTAAAAAATTTAAGACTAAATTTGCTTTTTATAAGATTAAGTTGATAAAGAACAATACATTTATCTAGTTTTGATTTGTTTGCATTCAAATAAAGAAAGTTTAAAAGTTGTAGTTCTCTTAAACCAACTTTTTTATTTAAAATTTCAAAATTATTATAGACTAAAATAAGTTTAATTAAACATTCATAACAAATTAAATTAAATTTTTTATCTTTATCTAAATAATTAAACATTAAATAAATACTATCAATGTTATCATTGTCAGCACAGGCTGATAAAAATTTTATAATTTGAAGTTGAGTAAAAAATTCGTTTTTATTGATTTTATAATCTAATATTTTTTTTGTAACATTTGTATTTTGAGAAGCAGAATGTAATAATAAATGTTGATCTAAAAAATGCTTTTTATATAATTTTGTTTTTTCAACAAATTTTTCTTCATCTCCTTGATTTAAACATTCAATAAGCTCGTTAATTACTTTTTCTTTTTTCTTCATATTTTTACTTTGTTCCTAAATATATAATAATTATATCAAAATAATATACATAAAGTCAAAAAATAATGGAATTAATATTCTGTTTAATATATAATATAGAAATATAAAAAAAAGGTGAACAACTTCTTATGAAAAATATTGAAATAAAAATAGAAAGTCATTTTGATAAGTTTTTTGACAACGTTAATTTAGATACAACAGAGTATCCTTCAAGACTAAATCATTCAGGTAATTGTGTGGGCTTTGTAGAAGATAATAAACTTATTGCTTTTTTAATAGTAGAAGCTCAAGAAATAACAAGAGTTACTGTAATGGAAACCTTGAAAAATAATAAAGACTTTATTGAAGAAAATATATTAAAATTCATAAACACTCAAAAATTAACAGTTAATAATCAAGTAGCCAAAAAAAGAAATATTTATGATTTAAATGGTATTTGTCAATATTTAAAAAAAGAAGAATACGAAAACGTTTTGAAAAGATGTTATCAAAATAATGATTGGTCTGGTTTTGAGAATCGTTCTTTATATGTAGAAGAATTTAAATGGTTTAAAAAAGCTCCTGCTATCCATTTAAGAAACTTATATGCAAAGAATTCAGGATTAAAAGTTTATGAAAAAGGATTTAAAGCAGATTATGTGGATCAATCTTATTGTCCAGCGAAAACTGCTCCTAATTGTACGGTGAAAGGATTTATAGCAAAAAATTCATTACTTGCTATTTATCCGAAAAATTTTAAAGCCAACTACATAGATCAAAAAGAATGTTTACATGCTAAAAAAACGCCAAATTGTAAAGTAAAAATTTTTGTAGCTAATGATTCTGGATTAGAAGAATATACCAAAGGTTTTCATGCTTTTAAAATATTTCAATCTCATTGTAAAAATGCTAAAATAGCCCCCAATTTTTCATTTGAGCATTTTATAGCAGATAATTCTGGACTTGAAACGTATCCTCCTTTATTTCATGCTAAACGTGTGAATCAAAATGGTTGCGAAAACGCTGAAGAAGCTCCAAATGCAATAATTGAAGAATTTTCAGCATTAAATTCAGGACTAAAAAGATTTCCAAACGGTTTTGGTGCAAACATTATTAATATCATCTACACAGATGTAAGAGAATTGCCAAATATTGAATTAACTAAACTATCAATAACCTCAAAGGAAAGTATAGATGTTATACCAGAAAATTTTAAAGCTTCTCTTATTACAGATAAATTAGACTATACAATAGAATTGAAAGAAATAAAAGAAGCTATATTTAAAAAGAAAATAAAAGAAAATGTTGAAAAATTTTAAAATATAAATTAAAAATCATTTATATTTTTTGCTAATTTTACTAAATCAAGTATTTTTTCATCAACAATATTAATTTCTCTACTACTATTTTTATGAATCTCTCCAGCCTAAAGACGGGAGTTTCCCGTTCTTCTATGGTGAAAGTTAACCAA
>CEPZ01079045.1_pt1 | contig 37486 bp, 29 predicted proteins | sample 530461 | NCBI WGS metagenome assembly CEPZ01 (sample SAMEA2620106, study PRJEB7988) | marine metagenome | isolation source: saline water (ENVO:00002010), including
TGATTCTAATCTATTAGACCGCATTGTTCGTACAGTTGATCCAAAAAAAGATGATACTATTTTAGAGATTGGTCCGGGAGATGGTTCACTCACAGAAAAAATATTTCCCTTTGTTAAAGAAATGGCAGCCATCGAAATTGATCCATTGCTTATCAAGCACCTCTCCATTCGATCCGATCTTAATGGCCTTCAAATTGTTCAGGGGGATGTCCTCCTCCAGGATATTGAAGATATTCCCATATCAAATCCTGTGCGTGTGGTAGGAAATATTCCCTACAATATTACTTCACCCATAATTTTTTGGCTCATTGAACAATTGGATTTCTGGGATGATGCCTTCATCATGATGCAGAAAGAGGTGGGGGAGCGCCTCACCGCTCAAGTCGGTACCAAGGCCTACAGCCGTATTTCAGTTGTAGTGGGTGTTTACTTGGATGTGGAAATGTGCTTCAAGATTCCACCGGATGTTTTTTATCCCAAGCCGAAAGTGGATTCTGCTATTATAAAATTCACTAAGAAAGAAAATTCAATTGTACCCGACGACCAGTTTATGAAATTCAATAAAATCGTCAAAACAGCTTTTTCCAAGCGCAGAAAAATGCTGAGAAATTCCTTGAGTGGTTTTGATATACCCGATAATATCCGCGAAGAAGTAGATTTTACCCGCCGGCCTGAGACTCTTTCCATCGCAGAGTTTGCGAAACTTTTGGGCTGAATCTAAGTTGTATCTATCTCTTGGGTAGAACACTATAAAAAGTGTAAATTACTTGACTTTTTCCTCAACAAAAATCGAGGTTTAAACATATGGCCAAAGCAGGTAGAGCAATAAATGAATCCAACCGCAGTCTGAGTCAATACTTGGAAGAGATCGGCAAATACGAGCCGCTCCATCCATCCCGTGAGGTAGAACTGGCCCAGGCTATCAAAAAGAACAACCGTCTTGCCATGAAGGAATTAGTGGAAGCTAACCTTCGTTTTGTGGTATCCGTGGCTAAAGATTATCAAGGCCAGGGACTCCCCCTTACTGACCTCATCAATGAAGGCAACATGGGCTTGATGAAAGCCGCCGGTCGTTTTGATGAAACACGCGGATTCAAATTTATCTCCTACGCTGTGTGGTGGATTCGACAATCCATTTTGCAGGCACTGGCCGAACATTCCAGAATTGTACGTCTCCCATTAAACAGGGTCGGAACAATCTCCAAGATCACCAAAACGGCTGAAAAGCTTGAAGCCGAAGTTGAGCGTTCACCTAACGAAGAAGAAATTGGACGTAACCTGGAAATGACCAGTGATGAAGTGATTGACGCCATGCGGATCTCCCGCCGGCACCATTCACTGAATGCACCGTTTCGTGATGGGGATAAGAATTCCCTCATTGATGTGATCGAAGATGATGGCCAAATTCATCCTGATGAACCGCTCATGGCGGAATCCCTGAAGGATGAAATTCGTCAATCCTTGGAAACATTGAAAGAGCGGGAACGTCAAGTGATCAAAATGTATTTTGGTATTGACCGTGACTACGCCCTCACATTGAACGAAATTGGTGAAGAATTTAGTTTAACCCGGGAACGGGTCCGCCAGATCAAAGAAAAGGCTATCCGCCGTCTGCGCCACCGTTCACGGAGTAAATCCTTAAGAACGTATTTAGGCTGATCAAGAGGAGGTGAAATAGATCATGGTTGAAGTTACCGTAAGAAACGGCGAACAACTGGAACGGGCACTGCGCCGCTTCAAAAAGAAGTGGGAACGTGCCGGTGTCTTACGTGAAGTCAAACGAAAATCATTCTATATCAAACCAAGTGATGAGCAGCGGGCCGCAAAGAAAAAAGCAGCGCGCCGGCGTTTACGTTTTGCGAGGTATGGCAAATAACTTTTTCGTCATAAAGAAAACATGAAAAAGGTTCGGTATTTTACCGAACCTTTTTTATTGTCCTGAAGGATCCCCAATGATTATTCGCAGCATTTCAGGCGTACGCGGAATCGTCGCCACCCACCTTACCCCCGATACCATCCAGGCTTATGCCAGGGCCTTTCACACCCATGTGGAGCCGGGCCTGGTTTTTCTTGGCCGAGATAGCCGTCCATCAGGAGAAGACATCCTGGATGCATTTACGGCTGAACTGATTCGCCTAGGCAGGGATGTGATCGTTTGCGGCATTGTCCCTACCCCCACGGTGCAGTTTATGGTAGAAAGATCGGAAGCCGCCGGTGGTGTCATTATTACCGCCAGCCATAACCCCATTGAATGGAACGGTCTCAAATTCGTCCGTTCCGACGGCACATTTTTTCATCCTGCAGAATGTGAGACCCTCTTCAACTCAGTGGACAAGGATACGCCCCTTGAGGATGGGGAACAAGCAGGCATGTTTTTCCCGGACCAGAATTCCATTCTGAAACATTCCATTGGTACAGTGGAACTGTCCTGCATTGAACTAAATGCCATCCGAAAACGGAAATTCAAGGTTGTCATTGATGCTGTGAACGGAGCCGGTTCGGAAGCGCTCCCCTTATTATTGGAGCACTTGGGCTGTGTAGTGGTTTCAATCCACTGTGAAGGAAACGGCGAATTTAACCGCGGCACAGAACCACTCCCGGAAAATTTAGGAGATTTAAGACAGGTCGTTATTGATAACAATGCCGACGTCGGTTTTGCCGTAGATCCTGATGCAGATCGTTTAGCTATCGTGAATGAAGCAGGCGAACCACTCGGTGAAGAATATACATTGGTGTTAGCGGTTGAAGGATACATAAAGAAAAAACAATCAAAAGAAACTTTTGTAACCAATTTATCAACTTCTTTGGCCCTCGAAAAAATGGCAAAAAAATATGGATGTTCTGTGGAACGAGCTGCTGTAGGTGAGATCAATGTAGTTCAAAAAATGTTAGAGGTCGGTGCTGAACTGGGAGGAGAAGGGAATGGAGGTGTGATCCTGAAAGAAGCTCATCTGGGGAGAGACTCCCTTGTGGGAGCCGCTATGGTATTGAATCGCATGGCTCAATCGAAAAAATCATTAAGTGCAATACATGAATCTTTACCTCAGTTTGAAATAGTAAAAAATAAGATCAATCTGGAAGGCATTGACCTAGAAAAATTAATTAAGGATGTAAGTAACCTTTTTAATGATGCGGAGGTGAATACCTTTGATGGTGTAAAATTCACCTGGGAGGACAGGTGGGTCCATTTGAGGAAATCAAATACAGAGCCAATAATGCGTATTTATGCTGAAGCTCCCAATAAAAATGATGCGGAGAAATTGGTACAAAAAATTCAATCATGTATTTAGGATCAGTAAACCAATTAAGATAAATTTAATATCAATTAGATAATGTTAAAAACATCATGGTAAAAAGTAAAAATAGCACCAGTCAGGTAATTGATCAAATCGGCACACAAGAACGTGTAGCTCGTCTATTTTCTCGTAGCATTAAAAAAGAATCAAAAGTTCAAGCGTTACATCTTGCTTTAAGTATGATTGATTTAACAACGCTTGAAGGGAAAGATTCATCAGGAAAAGTCAAACAATTATGTTATAAAGCTTCTCACTTACATGATTCATTCTCAGGATTGCCAAACGTGGCAGCGATTTGTGTTTATCCAACAATGGTTCCTGTAGCGAAAAAAGCATTGGAAGGAACAGGTATCAATGTTGCATCTGTGGCAACAGCCTTTCCAAGCGGTATGGCAGATTTGCAAGCGAAATTAGATGAAGTTAAGTCTGTGGTAGAAGATGGTGCTGACGAAGTGGATATGGTCATTTCTCGTGGAGAGTTTTTACGAGGAGAATATGAGTATGTTTCTGATGAAATTGCGCAGGTGAAAGAAGCATGTGGAAATGCACACTTGAAAGTCATCTTGGAAACAGGTGAACTTGTAACATTGGATAATGTGCGATTGGCCAGTGATTTAGCGATGGAAGCAGGAGCAGATTTTATTAAAACGTCCACGGGTAAGGTTTCCCCTGCGGCAACGCCGTCTGTAGTATTAACCATGTTGGAAGCCATAAAAGATTATCAAATAAAAACAGGTAAAAAAATCGGCATGAAACCAGCCGGTGGAATTGGGACAGCGAAACAAGCCGTTCAATATTTAGTCATGATTAAAGAAACATTAGGTAACGATTGGTTGTCTCCTGATTTATTCCGATTTGGAGCCAGCTCTTTGGCCAATGATGTACTCATGCAAATCGTAAAACAATCCACTGGCCATTACCAGTCTAAAGACTATTTTTCGATCGATTAGGAAAACAAATATGAGTAAAACAATAAAATGGGAATACAGTCCTGCACCAGAGGGAACAGATCGTATACAATTAAAAGAGCAATACGATTTATTTATTGGTGGAAAATTTGTTGCGCCTAAAAGTAGACAGTATTTTGATACGATAAATCCATCCAACGAAAAAAAGATTGCACAAGTAGCGGATGCAGATCAATCGGATGTAAATCGTGCCGTCGCATCTGCGAAAAAAGCTTATAATAATGTTTGGTCTAAAATGGCACCAAAAGAACGTGGAAAATATATTTTTCGGATTGCTCGATTGCTTCAAGAAAGGGCGAGAGAATTTTCTGTCATTGAAACCTTGGATGGAGGAAAACCTATTCGAGAATCTCGTGATGTGGATGTACCCTTATCTGTGGCGCATTTCTTTTATTATGCTGGCTGGGCTGATAAACTAGAATATGCCTTTCCGGGACGAAAAGCTAAACCTATTGGTGTTGCTGGTCAAATCATTCCGTGGAATTTTCCATTATTGATGGCCGCATGGAAATTGGCTCCCGCATTAGCGACGGGGAATACGGTTGTCCTTAAACCGGCTGAAACCACGCCCCTCACAGCCGTGAAACTGGCTGAAATCATTCAAGAAGCAGATTTGCCACCGGGGATTGTCAATATAATCACAGGCACAGAAAAGACGGGCCAAGCGATTGTGAATCATGCGGATATTAATAAAATTGCATTTACCGGTAGCACGGAAGTTGGGAAATATATCATGAAGGCGGTTGCTGGATCCGGGAAAAAATACAACTTAGAATTGGGTGGAAAAGCAGCCAACATTATTTTTGAAGATGCAGCTATTGATCAGGCGGTAGAAGGTATTATCAATTCCATATTTTTTAACCAAGGACATGTATGTTGTGCCGGCTCGCGATTATATGTTCAAGAAGGCATTGCAGATGAAGTGATTTCTAAACTGCAAAAAAGAATGGAAACATTAATTGTGGGAGACCCGCTGGATAAAAATACAGATATTGGAGCCATTAATTCTAAAATGCAGTTGGATAAAATTAAAATGTATGTCAATCTTGGATTAGATGAAGGTGGATCCATTTATCAATCTTCGTGTTCCTTACCCAAAAAAGGGTATTGGCATGCACCAACAATCTTTACAGATGTAAGTCAATCCAATCGCATTGTGCAGGAAGAGATATTTGGACCCGTACTGGCTATTCAAACATTTAGAACGGTAGATGAAGTCATTACCAAAGCAAATAATTCGCCCTATGGATTATCCGGGGGTGTTTGGACAGATAAAGGTTCAAAAATCTTTAAAGTAACCAAAGATATCCGAGCTGGAGTTATTTGGGCAAATACGTTTAACAAATTTGATCCGGCATCCCCTTTTGGTGGATATAAGGAAAGTGGCATTGGCAGCGAAGGTGGAATTGAAGGCCTTTCCGATTACGTTAATTTGGTCTAGGAGAAAAAATGAGTAAAAGAATAGATATCCAAAAAACATATAAATTGTTTATTGATGGAAAATTCCCTAGAACGGAATCGGGACGATACATTAAATGGACAGATTCAAACAACACAACTGTGGTTAATATTTGCCGTGGTTCTCGGAAAGATTTTCGAAATGCAATGGTTTCTGCGAGAAAAGCATCAAGGAGTTGGGCTTGTCGCACAGCATATAATCGTGCACAAATTTTATATCGAATTGGTGAAATACTAGAAGGGCGCCGAGATCAATTTATGGCGGAACTCACGTTACAAGGGTTAACTAAAAAACAAACGGCTTCTGAAATTGATCAATCCATCGATCGGTTCATTTATTATGCAGGTTGGGCAGATAAATACCAGCAAGTATTCAGTCACGTAAATCCCGTCTCAATGCCCTATTTTAACTTCACTGTTCCGGAAGCTACAGGTGTGGTTGCGGCCATCGCTCCAAATGATACATCATTATTGGGGATGGTTTCCATCATAGCACCTGTCATTGCCGGTGGAAATTCTATTGTAATATTAGCCTCTGAATCATTCCCACTTTGCTCCATTACATTTGCGGAAGTACTTCATACATCCGATGTCCCAGCTGGAGCGGTAAATATTCTGACCGGCTATCGATCAGAACTCATTGAACATTTTTCATCGCACATGGATGTGAATGCCATCCTTTATTGTGGTGATAATGGGGTTGATAAAAAGTTGGTAGAGACAAATGCTGCCTTAAATGTAAAACACGTAATTCAATTTCCAGAGCAGAATTGGGCTAAAGATGAGCATCAAAGTCCTTACCACATTCTTAAATGTCAGGAAACAAAAACAACTTGGCATCCAATCGGAGTTTGATCTACGAAAAATAATAAGGCTGTGAAAAAAATTCAGTCTCAATTGGAGGGCTGTCGCCCTAAAGTAGGTATAATTTTGGAATCTAGTGTAGGATCATTCGCAGATACTGTTGAAAATAAAATTTCCTTTCACTATAAAGATTTCACAGGATTTCCCAATGTGGGCGTAAAGGGTAGAAATGGGTCAACCACTGGCATTTGTGCATGCAAAAAAAGAAGACGAAGCGAATTTTGCAGTTAACATGATACAAAATGCCTACACTATTTTGGACGCTTCTACTAAACAACCTCAAACAATTATTAACAAATTAAAATAAAATGAATCAGTCAACTGTAATAAAAAAGGGAGATGAGCTGGTACTTGATATTGATTCGTTAGCTTATGGGGGAAAGGGTGTGGCGCGAGTGGATGACTTTGTTATTTTTGTTAAAAATGCCATTCCCGGGCAAAAGGTCCGCGCTCTGGTGTATCGTAAACGAAAAGGCTATGGTGAAGCAAGGCCGTTGGAAATTTTGACTGAATCACCACATATGGTTGCGCCCCGCTGTGATCATTTCCCTACCTGTGGGGGATGCAAAGTCCAGCAGTTAGATTACGAGGAACAGGTAGCCCAGAAGCAGCAGCAGGTGGAAAATATCTTTCTGCGGCAGGCGGGCATTAAGGATTTCAAAGTGGATGCTGTCATCCCCGCTGAACACATTTATCATTACCGCAATAAAATGGAATTCACTTTTTCCAACAACCGCTGGGTGCTCCCCAGTGAATCGGAAGAGGTAGAACGGGATTTCGCCTTAGGGATGCATATCCCCAAACGCTGGGACAAGATTCTCAATATTGACGCTTGCCACATTATGCCCGAGATTGGGACAGAGATCCTCAATAAGACCCAATCCCTGGCGAAAGCATTGAAACTGAAGCCCTATGACCAGAAAACCCATAACGGCTTTCTCCGTTACCTTTTAATGCGGTTCGGGCACAACACGGGGGATATCCTTGTTAACCTGGTCACCTCCTATGAAAATCCCGATCTCTTAAAACCATTGGCCGATGGATTGATCGAAGCCTTCCCCCAGGTCACCACCGTGGTGAATAATATCAATACGCGGAAAGCAGATGTGGCTTTTGGCGAATATGAACTTCATCTTCATGGCAAATCTTACCTGGAAGAAAAACTGGGATATCACACATTTGAAATATCCGCCAATTCATTTTTCCAGACCAATACGGTCATGGCGGATAAATTGTACCAGGCGGCCCTGGAGGGAGCCAAACTCAGGGGGGAAGAGGTGGTGTTTGACCTCTATTGCGGTACCGGTTCCATATCCTTATTCCTGGCGCAGAAGGCCAAGGAGGTTCATGGGTTTGAAGTGATCGTATCAGCAGTGGAGGACGCTACCCGAAACGCCGTCCGAAACAACATGGGCAATGTCCACTTCCACGTGGCTAACCTGGATAATTTCTTCAAATTCGGGGTAGGAAAAAAATATCCCAAACCGGACGTGGTGGTGGTGGATCCGCCCCGGGCCGGGATGCACAAATTCATGTCGAATTATTTACCGAAATTCGGCGCTGAAAAAATTATATATGTCTCCTGCAATCCCACTACACAAGCCAGGGATACGGAGATCCTCCAAATGAAGGGCTATGAGCTAAAAAAGCTGACGGTGGTGGATATGTTTCCCCACACCCCCCACGTAGAGACCGTGTGTATATTCCAAAAGTAGTAGACTAATGCCCTACAGGCGGTTTAGTATCCGAATCATCATCATCGCCGCTTTTAAGATATTTTGCCAACTCACTAAAAGATTGGCTCATGGCGAAGGCCAGGACGGTTGCCACTCCAATGAGCACAATTACCCGGTTTCGACTAAGGCCGTGTACACTGTGAGGAATGGTTTCCACCAATTCTGTTTTCATAGCGCGAATGTGTAAATCAAGATCCTCGGCGTAGGTTAGCACTTCATGGCGGAAAACATCATTGGTCTCACGATTATACCGCACCACTTCCCCTTTCAGCATCACACGCCTGTCATCATCCGAAATATTGCTGAGTGAAGTGAAAAATATATAATCCAATGCCGCCGCTTCAGAAAGAGTGGCCAGGTCAACGTTAAATGAATCTTTATTATGAGCTAATACGGCTGACACTGCCTCACCGTGTTTGTCTGATAGGTCAACAGGGTTATGAAATTCGTAATAATTCTGATTCACAAGCCCTAGCATTTTCTGGCGCACCAGTTTTTTATAACCATCCGGAATACCCTCCAATTTTTCACCAACATAACCTACATTAATTTTTCCGGATTTGGTTTGGGGTACAGCTGCGGAAACTTGTACCAATAATAAATTTGCCGATAAAAATATGGCCAGTGGTTTAAATAGGCGTTTCATTAATTTTCTGTGGGTTGCGGCCCACCATGGCCGTCACCTTCAGCCCAGACATCTGTTCCCGTTAATGACATAAAAAGCAAGCCTACAAGTAAGATTACGCCAAAAACAATTAATAACTGTTTGGCTGATGCTGGTTTAGCGGCATTGGGAATAGAATCAACCAATTGCTTTTTAATCACTACTGTTTCATCATTTATTCGTTCATAATATTTCAGAACTTCATACCGAAAACTAGACTTTAACTCTGCATTATATCGATAAAAATCTCCTTGAACCATTATGCGGCTTTCATCCGGAGATACATTTTTAAATTTTCCAACGAAAACATATTTAGTACCTGTTTTTTCAGCCAGATTTTGAAATGATTTAATATCAGTCATATCCAAAAATAAAGAATCCACTTGAGCTTTAGCTATTTTGGTTACTTCTTCACTGAAGATTACTTGGGATGGGTTTAATCCATTGAAAATTGATTTAAATTTATTCTGCAGCTCCGCTTCTGCCCATGATTCCATGTTCTCAATTTTAATGCCCGCATAAGCAACCTTTGTGGGTTTACCAGAAGTGCTGACAATTTTTACTTGCGCTAGTAGAATGGTATTTATTAGGATAATAGCAATTGGTTTAATGAGTATTTTCATAGGGGGAAAATTACAAGGTAGTATAAATATAGACAAAAAAGAAAAGGGCCCTTAAAAAGGGCCTTTTTCTTTACATGTTTTGTACTGTTGCCTAAATAAAAGGCGGTGTACGCTCGCTTATTGAGACAGGTTTGGGTTGGCGCGGATTTCCTGAATAGTAATTGGGAAAAATGTGCCAGCCGGAGATTTCTCAACAGCATCCCAAACAACAGATGTGGCACCAAAACGATACATGTCTGACAAACGACGGCCTTGAATAAACAGGTTTGCACGACGTTCGGCTTGTAGCGCTGTACCAGCATCTTCTGTCGTATAGGCTGCTAATTCATCTAAAGTACGAATTTTATTTAATTCAGCAAGACAACCGGCAGCATCACCACCAGCCATTTTGCTTTCCGCAATAATTAGATGCATCTCCCGTGCGGAAACAATCGTAATTGGTGCATAATCCGTACCAGCACTTATGTCCCTGAATTCTGCAGCAAGAGCGGTGATTCTTGAATCAGGCGTTCCTGTGACTAAATCGTTGGGTTGCGGGTCCCCATTAGCGACATAGTCATTGTACAGCAGGTCCATTTCCAGGCGACCATTGATCTCCCATGACATTTCGTTGAATACCGTAGAAGCACTGAATTTCATTTTCCATTTGTAATCACTGGTCATTAATGCCAGTGCAGCGGCAGCTTCTGTAGCACCCGCATTTACATATGGACTCGCTGTATTCACAGGGTTGACTTTGCCCCAAACGGCTTTTGCATGGGCAACACGTGCTTGTAAACCAACAACTCTTGGTTTATTGCCAGCATCTGCGAGCGCAGAAGCTTTACCCAAGAGTGCAGTTGCTTCATCATAGAGCTGAGACATGTTTGCAGCACCAATTGCATCACCAGCTACAGTTTTGTCAGAAAAGACAAAATCATCAAACATATCAGCAATGTAGACGCGAACCATTGCAGCGGTTAAATATGAACGAACCAGGTCTTGCGTATTAGGTAAAGTTCCCTTTGTTTGGAAATCTTCTAATACCGAGACAGCTTTATCGCTCATCCAACGGCCTTCCGTTATATAGGGCCAGGCACCGTCTACAAATTCGTTGTAAACATTTTCCATACCACCCTTATCCAACTCACGCCAGGCATCGCGGGATCCAATCCATACAACTTCATCAGTGGCGACGGCATTGGCTATCATAATATAGCCAATCCCCTGCAAAGAAGCATTCCACGCACCATTAGCAACACCAACGGCAGCAGAAGGGTCTGCAAGATCATCTTCAAGCAGACTGTTTGGGTTATCTACCTCAAGCTCACAACCAATCACGGCAAAACTGATCAGAAGGCTGAGTACTTTTGTTTTATTAATCATTATCATACCTCCTTACATACCGACTTTAAAACTGAGGGTCCAAGAACTTGGGATCGGAACGCCAAAAGCATCGATTGATTGCTCAAAATCATTGATACCGCCATTTGAACGGGCGATAGAATTCAGCTCTGGGTCGATACCAGAATATGGTGTATTAATCCACAGGTTTTTACCTGAGAGTGCAACTGTCAGACTTCTTGCACCTACACGAGCAGCAATTTCCGGATCAACCACATATGCAAAACTCAGTTCGCGCAAACGCGTGAATGATGCATCTTCAATGGTATTTAATCCACTGTAAGGTGAAAGAGCCAAAAATTCCTTACACCAGCGAGAGGCTGCATCTAGGCGATCCTGTGCAGAACTGGCTGGATTCATCATTTTAGCTTCAGTCGCAGCTGCTTCAGGCACATTCCTACCAATCAAACCATGAGATTTGCGGAATGCATCTGTCAGATTTGTCACACTGTATTCACCAAAACGGGATTCAAACAAGACATTTACACGCCAGTTTTTACCCACTTTGACAGCCGTACCAAAAGAAGCGCTGTAATCAGGTGTTGGTTTACCTAGGTACCAGCCTAGTGCACCTGTGTCCTTTGCAAGCCCAGCTGAAACATCAGCTGCAGTAGGTGTCACCATGGCAGGATTCCATCCTGCGCGAACACCACCACCGCCAGTGGCAAAAAAGGCCAATAGAGTTGCCTTGTCATCTGCTTTTCCGTCTCCGTTAATATCAATTGGATACTCTGCAGTACGATCAAGTTTTGCACCGAAAAAAGAACCAGGAGACCAGCCTTCGGTTAAGAAGTTCCGGTAGCGAGGATAAGAACCACCCACTTTTTGTTCCGGAGCGCCACCAAGGCTAACGACCGTTTCTTCCAGGTAGGAAATGCTTCCAAATAGATCTACTGAAAGTGAAGAGGAACGCACAACATTTGCGTCTACTCCAGCTTCCCATCCAGAGGCATCGATTTGCCCAATGTTAGAAAGCTGTGTTCTGTAAAAACCACCAGAAGGCGGATAAGCACGTTGAATTAGTGCATCTTCTACTGTACGGTTCCATGACTGAAAATCAACCGCGAGTCTGTCATTTAAAAAAGCGACTTCACCACCGAATTCAGTTTCGGTTGAGACTTCCGGTTTCAGAGTTGGGTCACCCACATTCCCAGGGGAAAGTCCGGGACCAAATTCAGAAGCCCAAGGCAGAAAAGTCGTATACTGGTCAAAAGCACCAGGCTGTTGACCGGCTTGGCCCCAAGCCATCCGTAATCTTAACGTCGATACAGGACCCAATTGACCCATCTGGACCGTTGGGATGTAAGACACATTAAAGCGCGGATAAGTAATGGTACTGAATTCAGCGCCAAATGCACTGTTCGCATCTTGTCTAATACCTGCAGTAGCGTACAACCAGTCACTGTAACCGATTCTGGTCTGCATCATAAGTCCAGCTTCAATAACTTCTGAAAATCCTGAACCAGCAGAGGTGCTACCTAAGGCGCCCAGTACTTGAAGACCGGGGCCAGGGAACTGTTCTCCACCGCCATTCATGCTTTTATTAATGGTCTGGAAAGCCTGGAAGCCCACCACAGATTCGGTGTTAATGTCGCCAAAGTTTCTGGCGTAATCACCTTTTATATCCATTGTATAGACTTTCTTGTCATTCTTTCCTTTATACAGGGAGCCCTGTGGGGCATAACCCATTTTACCATCCACTGCATATCCGAATGGCGTCAAGTCGGTACTTTTGTTCAACGTTGTGTTCATGCCAAAGGTACCAGAAAGATTTAAACCATCGGCGAGCTTATAGCTGGCTTGCAGAGAGATCGTTGTGTTATCACCTTCATTGTTCATTGAACGGTAGGTGGTTTCACGAGCTGTTGCAAAGGCAACTGAGCCGGTGGCATTATTGTATGTCACATACTCCGGTTTCCCCATTTGAATCAGGGAAGTGGTACCATAAATATTATTATTATTTTCAATCGTGTTATGGTCTGTGTATGTGTAGTTCGTAGACACACGAAGCCGTAGTTTATCTGTCGGCACAATATTCAGCGTAGCACTAACCATAAACTGGTCACGAAAGTCATTCGAGCCTGGTTTGGTTGGGTCTGCATAACCAACAGGTGAACCATTTAGTGTGGCATACTCATCGTAAGGGCCGTCACTATTAACATAGCGTAGGCTAGCAAAATAGGTCGCACCAGGGGCACCACCACGGACAGAAGCAGAAATAGTGTTGTTACTACCTTTATCATAGAGTTCACAGGGGAAACACTTACTTGCCACTTCATACGGTTTTACGTTAGTTCCAAGCCATTTATTCATAGTATCTGCTGTAGCTTGGTTACGAGCAAACCCAGAGTTGGGTTTCCAACGACTTTCATCGTAGCTGCTTGAAGCACTGCTTACTTCTACTGTGAATTGTGGTTTGGAAATTGCACCCTGCTTGGTAAAGATCTGAATGATCCCATTGGCAGCTTGAGTCCCATAAAGTGAAGCGGCAGCTGCACCTTTTAGGATTTCAATCCGTTCAATAGCATCAGGGTTGATCTCATCCAGACGAGATGGTGTACCACCGGGTCCTGGACCGCTAGCGGCATTATCAACACGCACACCATCAATGTAAACCACTGGTTCATTCGACTGGGAAAGAGTTGAGGTTCCGCGAATACGAATTGAAGCGCCTTCGCCATTCAAACCTCCGTTTGGCAGCAAAATAACGCCTTTTTCACGTCCTTGAAGAATATCCGAAAAATTAGTGATCGGTGCATCTTCTAGGGTTGCCATATTCACTATACCTACAGAATTACCAACTTTAGATTTTTCCACAGCTGTACCGGCACCCGTAACGATGATCTCATTGAGATTCAACGCAGCAACATTCAGACTGAAATCTGCAGTTGCAGCACCGTCAGCTGGGATATCCACATTGGTTGACATACTCGCGTAGCCAATATAGTTAGCATTCAGTCGCTGAGCGCCTGCGGGTACCCTACTGATAGTGTATTCACCATTGACATCCGTTGCTGCACCAAGGTTGGTACCGACAACGAGAATGTTGGCTCCCACTAAAGGGTCCCCATTATCAGCATCAGTGACGCGACCAGATACAGAGCCTTCCTGCGCAAAAAGGAATGTCGACATTCCTATTAACAGAAATAAGGATGTACCCAATCTGGGAATCATAGCTTTATTCATTAAGCCTCCTTAATGTTAAATAAATCTCGTCGGAAAAAATCTCTAGATTGATTATACCTATGTAAATCATCCTAGGAGTGACCTCTTAGGTCATACTCCACTCCAAGTGACAATAATGTTGAAATAGAATACAAGTCAATACATTTTTAACTAAACTCAGTTTTTTACTATTAATTTTAACTTAATAATTCAGCAAGTCAATCTCCTCAAGGTTTATTTAAATTACTTCAATGCGTCTGTGGGTCAGAACTTTAATTCGTAATAGTTTTTTTCAGGTCGGCGCCGGGATATTGGTTACAATGGTCCTGGGCGGATTCGTCCTGCAATGGATAGAACCTGGTGATATTTCTAAAGATGATAACCCATTCTGGTGGGCGATCGTAACCATGACAACTGTGGGATATGGTGATTATTCACCGGAAACGCCGGGAGGTCGTGTATTTGCGGTTCTGATCATGTTTATTGGTATTTCTTTGGTTTCTCTGCTCACAGCAACCATTTCATCTATTTTTGTAGCCCAAAAAATTCGGGAGGGTAAAGGTTTGGAAAAGTTGAATTTAACCGATCATCTCATCCTTTGTGGTTGGAATCCAAGTGGCGAAAGGGTACTGAATTCCATTCAGCAATTGAGTCAGGGAAAAAAGCGAGATCTTGTCCTGATCAATGAAATGAATGAAGAAGATGTCACCATGCTTAAAAATCGCTTTCAGGATATGCGTATTCATTTTGTTTCCGGGGATTTCACCCAAGAAGAGATATTACACCGCGCCAGTGTCACCGATGCGAATACTGTCATAATTGTGCCCAACACAACTGGGTCAGAAGTGGCCACTTATGATGAAAAAACGATTTTTGCCACACTGACGATTAAAAGTATTGATCCTGCTATTCGCGTGGTGGCCTACCTTTTGGATCGAGAAAATCTCACCCATATTAAACGGGCTGACGTAGATGAAGTGGTTGTAGGTGATGATTTCAGCACACATATTTTGGCTTCCCATGTGGTCGATCCCGGGGTACCTCAATTTGCCAATCAGCTTATTGACAGCAATTCAACTTCACGTTTTAAACGGGTTGCAATTCCTTCTCAATTTGTCGGTAAATCCTATAGTGATCTCTTTAAGCACTTACGCAAAAAAGATGGTTCACTGTTAATCGGTGTTTTTTCAGAAGATGAAAACCTTGGTATAGGCGCAATCTTATCTTCCGATGCATCGGCGTTGGATGCATTTATTGAACGAAAATTGAAAGAAGGCGGTATTTCTCTCCAAGAGGAAAGTAAGATCAATGTGGTTATCAATCCGGGAGATAACTATACATTAAGCAAAGGCGAACAGGCGATAATCATCCCTTGAGGTTATTATGAATAATGAACAATTAAAGAATTTTCAAATTTTTGCGGACTTTAGTGATGATGAATTGAGCAAATTCCATCCTTCCTTGAAAGAAGTGGAAATGGAAAAAGGACAGCAGTTTATTACGGAAGGCGAAGTAGGTGATTGTATTTACCTTCTTCTGGACGGCGAAGTTGAGATCAACCAGGCCTTAACCCTTTCCATGAATAAAGGCGAGTCAGACAATCGGGAAAAAGCAATCTTGAAACTGCCCAGTAATATCCACCCTCAATTTGGTGAAATGTCCATGTTTAACAAAGGCGATCGCCGAACGGCAAACGTCCGAGCAGAAACACCCTGTTCCCTCGTACGCCTGGATAAAAAAGACCTCTTTGATATTTGTGATGCCAACCCTGTGGTGGGGTATAAAGTAATGCGCAACCTAGGCCGGATCATTTCCGGTAATTTGGTAAAAGCCAATCAAAACGTACTGAAACTGACCACGGCCTTCAGTTTAATTTTAGAAAGGTAACCGATTATTGGGATTTTGAATAAATCCTGACCCTTTAGATATTGTATGTCAACGCCACAACTCGATAAATCCTATAACTGGGACAAATTGGAAGACCGCTGGTACCACCATTGGCTGGACGGTGGTTATTTCCACGGGGATGATTCTTCCCCCAAGGTGCCCTATTCAATCGTCATTCCGCCGCCCAATGTAACCGGTATGCTTACCATGGGGCATGTCCTGAATAATACGATCCAGGATGTGCTGATCCGCAAAGCGCGGATGGAGGGAAAAAACACCTGCTGGATTCCCGGTACGGACCATGCTTCTATTGCCACCGAAGCCAAAGTGGCCAAAATGCTGGGTGAACAGGGGATTACCAAGGACAGCCTGACCCGGGATGAGTTCATGAACCATGCCTGGGAATGGAAAGAAAAGTACGGCGGCATCATTATTAGCCAACTCAAGAAACTGGGTTGTTCCTGCGATTGGGAGCGGGAAAGGTTTACCATGGATGAGGGGTATTCCAAGGCGGTGTTGGAAGCCTTCGTCAAATTATATGAAAAAGGTTTGATCTACCGCGGTCACCGCCTGGTGAATTGGTGTCCCGTTTCAAAGTCCGCTATCAGTGATGAAGAAGTGATCCACCGGGAAGTGAATGGAAAACTGTGGCATTTCCGTTACCCCATCACGGGGACGGATGATTATTTGGTTGTGGCCACAACCCGTCCGGAAACCATGCTGGGAGATACAGCTGTTGCCGTTCACCCCGATGATGAACGCTATCAATCTATAATTGGAAAGACGGTTACGCTTCCTTTGGTGGGACGAGAAATTCCCATTATTGCCGATACCTATGTGGATCCAGAATTTGGGACCGGCTGCATCAAGGTAACCCCGGCTCACGACCCCAATGATTTTGCCTTGGGCGAACGGCATGACCTTGAATTCATCAATATTATGAATGATGATGCTTCATTGAATTCGGAAGTTCCGAAGAAGTACCATAATCTCTCACGAAAAGAGGGAAGAAAAGTAGTTGTTCGAGACTTGGAATCAGCGGGATTATTAGATAAAGTCGAAGATTATTCGAACAACATCGGCTATTCCGAACGGGGAAATGTGCCCATTGAATTTTATATGTCGAAGCAATGGTACCTGAAAATGGGTGCCTTGGCCAAGCCCGCATTAGATGCGGTAAATAATGGACAAATCAAGTTCCATCCGGACCACTGGACAAAGACCTATAGTCATTGGATGGAAAATATTAAGGACTGGTGCATCAGCCGCCAGCTTTGGTGGGGGCACCAGATTCCCGTTTGGTACCACAATGATAATCCGCAAAAACTGCACGTTTCGGTGGCTGGGCCTGAAGATCCTGAAAACTGGACCCAAGATGAAGATGTGCTGGACACCTGGGCCTCATCGTGGCTCTGGCCTTTTGCAGTCCACGTTTGGCCGGAGGAAGAGAGAAACCTGAAAACTTTTTATCCCACCGATGTTTTGGTCACGGGCCCGGACATTATTTTCTTCTGGGTGGCGCGGATGATCATGGCCGGTTATGAATTCCTGGATGAAATTCCTTTTAAGGATGTGTATTTCACCTCTATCCTGCGGGATGAAACAGGACGAAAATTCAGTAAATCATTGGGGAATTCACCGGACCCCTTTGACCTGTTCAAGAAATACGGTACAGATGCGGTGCGGTTTGGTATTATGCTCATGGCGCCCCAGGGATTGGATGTATTATTCTCTGACTCCCGTTTAGAAGTGGGGCGCAATTTTATGAATAAACTGTGGAATGCTTCCCGGTTTGTGAATATGAATTTGAAAGGGGGCCAAGCACCGGAAATTGATTTGAGTGATGTGGACCTCGAGTTACCGGAGCGGTGGATTCTGAGGCAATTGAACCAGACAGCCATCAAAGTAAACCGCCAATTGAACCGGTTCCACTTTAATGAGGCGGCCAAAGCCATTTATGAATTTACATGGAGCGATTTCTGTGACTGGTACATTGAAATTGCCAAGACCCGTTTCTATGGGGAGGATCCCGAAAAGGCGGATAAAGCCCGGGCGGTGGCGGTGTATGTTATTAGAGGTATTTTGAGACTACTGCATCCCTTTTCACCCTTTATTACAGAGGAATTGTGGTCTCATTTCCGCCATAAAGATGATGCAGAATTGATTGTCAGTCCCTGGCTGGATGGAGATGCTTCATTTAAAGATAAGGATGCGGATGAATCCATGGGCTTGCTGAAAGAAATTGTTACAGCAGTTCGGACAGTCCGCAGCCGCATGAATGTGCCCCCGGCTAAAAAGGCAGATTTGGTGATTCGCAATGTAAACGGCCATCAAAAATTGATAGAATCCTTTGATGAAATAATACGTACTTTGGGGCGGATTGATAACATTACCCTCGGGCAAGACCTGGAAAAACCGGATCAATCGGCTACGGCGGTGGTGCAAAAAATGGAGCTGTTTGTTCCCCTCAAAGGATTAATAGATTTAGAGCAGGAAAATATGCGTCTTTCAAAGCGTTTGGCAGAGCTGGAAGGGCATCTGCTGGGTGTAAAGAAAAAACTGGCTAATGAGAATTTTGTAAATCGGGCACCGGAGAATGTGGTGGAACATGAAAAACAGAAACTACAGGATATGACGACCGAATTTGAACTTGTAAAAGCAAACATGGACATGCTGCAATGAAAAAAATCATCGGAATATTAGGCTTATTAACAATTTTGTGGGGGCAATCTAATCATGCCATCATGACCCTCTACAAAGACGGCTTTGCCCTCATCAAGCAGCCCGTGGCTTGGAATGTGGAAAGTGGAGAATCCGATATCACTTGGGATTTGCTCCCGGCAGGGATGATTAAAGATTCACCTTTTCTTACTTTGGAAGGCGCCAAAATCAAAATGCAGCGCCTGAACCAAGATGTGTTTCATTTTGCGGACCGCCTTTATGAATTCCTGGGAGAAACAGTTGATATTAAACTGATTAATGAAAAACCCATGACCGGTACTTTAGTGGAAGTAGCGGGAAATACAATCACGATTGAGAGAAAACGGTCTGTCATTTCCTTTAACCGCAATCGAATTGATTATATCAATGCCCCGGGCAAGTTGGAAAATGTCATGTTTAAACCGTCCTTAACGTGGAATATTTATAAGAAGAAAATGGGTGCTGTAAGGGGCAATCTAATTTATCTCTCGAGAGGATTTGACTGGGATGCCATTTATCGCCTCATCCTGGATGAATCGGGCAGCGGTGCCGAATTTATTGCGGATGCTTATGTGAAAAATAACAGCAACCTAGATTTTACCGATTTATCCCTTTTGCTGGTGGAAGGAAAATTGAAGCAAAATGGATCCATTACCCTGCCTCCGGTGATGCAGCGGGCCATGGCTCCGCCACAGGATGACATGGGCCCCAAGGAAGAACAGTTGGGAGATTACCACATCTATCACTTGGGGGGCAAGATGGGTCTCAAGGGAGAAGAAAGCATTATCACCCGTTTATACGCACCGAAAAAAGTGTCCTTCCGGAAAACGTATCTTTTTGAAAATGATGAACGAAGCAAACGGGAAGAACCCCTGGCCATTGAATACCAAATCGCCAATACTGAAAGCAATAATTTAGGCGTACCCCTGCCCCAGGGGAAGATCCAGTTGTATCAAACCGGTGCCGGCAGTGCTGTGGAATTCGTGGGCGAAGATAAGATTCGCCAGGTGCCCAAAGGGGCCACGGCAACCATCATCTCCGGAAGAGCCTTTGATGTGGTTGGCAAAAGAACAGTATTGAATTACGACCGCCAGCGTAAGAGCGAAGAAGGGAACATCCGCATTGAGGTAACAAATACTTTAAATAATGAGATCAAGGTGCGCCTCATTGAGCATATATTCGGCGACTGGGTGGTCCGGGATGCTTCCGCCAATTACCGCAAGGAAGATGCTTCCACCATTCATTTCCCTCTCACTATCCCCGCAAATGGATTACAGATTGTGACATATACCTACCGCAAAGAATGGAACTGAGATTTAAGGAATAAGTAAAAGGAATCAAAGATCATTCGATTTAGGAAACTTCTTCCTTCTTCCTTCTTCCTTCTTTTCTATTCCTTATTTTAATCCATCTCCATTGGCATAAAGTCATAATTTTGCCGCTGTGAATTCAATTACCACTTCCACATCTCTCCAATCCATCAAAGGCGTAGGCCCGGCCCGGGCGGATGTCCTATCTGCTATTGGTATTAATACGGTGTCGGATTTACTCCATTATTATCCCCGAAAGCATTTAGACCGCACCACGGTCACGCCCATCTCCAAATTGAAAAGAGATCAGGAAGCGACTGTCATCGGCAAGGTAGAAGCGGCGGATATGCGTCGTGGAAAGCGCCGCCAATACTTCCAAGCTATTTTATCTGATGGTAAAGGTATGATGAGCCTAACATGGTTCAACGGCGCAAGTTATATCAAAAAGGCAATTAAGGTGGGGGGCCGCCTCGCCGTGAGTGGGAAAGTGGAATTTTTCAATGGCTTTCAGATTGTCCACCCGGAATATGATAAACTGAAAGAAGATGAAGATCCGGTCAATTCGGGTTTGGTCATTCCCCTTTATTCCATTCCCGCGGAATTGAAAAAGACCCAGCTGGACAGCCGTGGACTTCGCCGTCTCATCAAAAACATTTCTGATTCTCTGAATGAAATTCCCGACCATTTTTCCCCTGAATTTCGAAAAACCAACGGACTAACTCATATCAACAGCGCCCTCCGGAATATCCATTTTGCTGAGTCCGAGGATGTATTGAATGCTGCCATCCGCCGATTAAAATTTGATGAACATTTTTTTCTCCAAATGCTTATGGCCCTGCGAAAGTCCGCCATTCAACAGACGGAGACAAAAGCATTGACAAAGATTGGCCCTCAGGTGAAACTTATTTCTGACAGTTTGGATTTCGATTTGACTGACGCCCAGAAAAAAGTGATCAAAGAGATCAAAGACGACATGGCCCGGCCCTTTTCCATGAATCGACTTTTGCAGGGTGATGTGGGTTCGGGGAAGACCATTGTTTCTGTTTTGGCGGCGGCCATTGCGGTAGCCAACGATGTACAGGTAGCGGTCATGGCGCCCACAGAAATACTGGCCCATCAGCATTATGAATCCTTCAAGAAACATGCGAAAATGGCCCATATGACTTGCGCCATTTTGGTGGGAGGCACCCCGGCAAAAGAACGAAAAGCCATCCTCGATGGCTTGGCGGAAGGGCGGATCGATATCATTATCGGCACTCATGCCCTCATTCAGAAAGATGTGGCTTTCAAAGCACTGGGTTTGGCTATTGTGGATGAACAGCACCGCTTTGGCGTCCTCCAAAGGGGAGACCTTACAGCGAAGGGGCTGAATCCCCATTTGTTGGCCATGACAGCCACACCCATCCCCCGGACATTGGCCATCACCTACCACGGTGATATGGATCTGTCCATTATTGATGAAATGCCGAAGGACCGCATCTCGGTAGTGACCAAAGTGGTGGACGAACAACGACTAAAAAAAGTATACGATTTTATGAAGGCCGAAGTGGCCGCCGGGCGCCAGTGCATGGTGGTCTATCCATTGGTAGAAGAGACGGAAAAATCCGATTTGGCCGCCGCTGTTGAAATGCATGCTAATCTTTCAGAAAAAGTATTCCCGGAATTAGAGGTGGGACTCATTCACGGGCGCATGAAAAAGGATGAGAAAGACGCTGTTATGGATGCTTATTCCCGCAATGAAATTCACATTCTCATTTCAACCACGGTGATCGAAGTGGGGATCGACATACCCAACGCCACGGTGATGCTTGTTGAACATGCGGATCGCTTTGGCCTCACCCAGCTTCACCAACTTCGGGGCCGTGTGGGGCGGGGGAGTGAAAAAAGTTACTGCATTCTCGTTCGGCGAAATTTCACGGACAATTCTAAAAAGCGGTTGGGAATCATGGAATCCACCAATGATGGTTTTGTGATTTCCGATGAAGATCTGAAACTACGCGGACCGGGAGAATTTTTCGGCATTCGCCAGAGTGGCTTCTTGAAATATAAAATCGCCGACATGGTGACCGACGGCCCCATCCTGAGGAAAACACGCCAAGCTGCATTTGAGTTAGTGAAAGATGATCCCAATTTGAATCAACCGGATCATGAATTGATCCGCACCCGTTTCATGGCAGAATACCAGGATAAATTGGAGCAAGCGAATATTTCGTGAGTGCTTTCTTTGTCGTTCAAATTCGTCAATCATCTTGATTGACGTGGCGGATACTTTTGACAGGGTCTACGATAACCAACCTGCCCGACTGGGTCATTCAGGCGGGGGATGGTTGTCGATCAAACTTTCTATATAAACTACTCAATCATTAATACCATTTTTACCGTATTTTCCTCGGCTGTTTTTGTCAATATATGAAACAATTACCCTGAATTTGAATTAAAGCCACTCAAGAGGAGAATCATGGCCGAAGAACAACTGAAAAAAGAAGATCAATTATTTATCCACCTGGTGAATACATTCGTGCAGAGCGCATGGATATCTTTGGGAAAAGTGAAAAATCCCGTTAGCGATAAACTGGAACGAAACCTGGAACAGGCCACCTATTATATCGACCTGTTGGATATGCTCCAAACCAAAATGAAGGGCAACCTCAGCGAATGGGAAGAGCAGTATATTATCCACAGCCTCAGCGAGCTGAAACTCAACTTTATCGACGAACAGAAAAAGAGGGCAGGGGCCCCCGAGGATTCAGGGGAACCCACAAATAGCGAGGGTGCTGCACAATCTGATGAGTCCGGAGAAACCAGTGATGCTGAAAAGACTGTAGAAGCTGAGCCAAAAGAAGAAAAGCCCAAATCGAAAAAGAAAACGACTAAGTCTCCAAAGGCGACTAAAAACGAGAAGAAAGACTAACACTTGATCCATACCGATTATATTCGTTTGAACCGCATTTTCGCCGGGGTGGCCCTGGCGATCTCATTTTTGGTCTATTTGCTCACCATGGCCGACACGGTGCCTTATTGGGATTCGGGTGAATTCATCGCCACATCCTATATTTTAGGTGTACCCCATCCGCCGGGGAGTCCGCTCTATTTAATTATCGGACGTGTCTTTTCCATGATCCCCTTCAACCCGGATATCGCCTTTCGTGTGAATTTGATTTCCCCCCTGGTGAGTGCCTTGGCGGTCATGTACCTCTACCTTTCCACCGTGAAATTGATCTCCAATTACCGCGGTAAAATTCAAACCCAGATGGATGCCATTATTACCTTTGGCGGATCACTGGTAGGAGCCTTCACATTTGCTTTTACAGACTCCCATTGGTTCAACGCTGTAGAAGCGGAAGTCTATGGTTTTTCAACATTTTTCACTGCTATTGTGGTTTGGCTTATTTTTCACTGGGCGGAACGGGCAGATGAAAAGGGAAATGAACGGTACATTCTCATCATTGCCTATATGATTGGCCTCGCCACCGGTGTCCACCTGTTGAACCTGTTGGCGCTGCCATTTATCGCCCTCATCATTTATTTCCGTAAATATAAATTTTCTTACAAAGGATTTCTCATCACCACCGCCATTACCGGCGTCGTGTATTTGGTGATCAATGTGGGCATCATTAACGGAACACCGAAGTTAGTAGATTCCATTGGCCTGAATCTTGTTATTATCCTGAGTTTGGCTATCACCGGAGCCATGATTGCCACCATTGTAATGAAAAAATTTCAGTACGCCTTAGCTCTTACGTCAATTGTACTCATTTTAATCGGCTATTCCAGTTATGCCACAATTTTCATCCGGTCGGGACAAGAACCGGCGATTAATGAAAATGACCCGTCCACCGTGGCCCGAGCCATCGCCTACATGGAAAGGGAGCAGTATGGTCAAATGTTCCAATTCCCTCGCCGCTACGATGGATTGCCGCCCAAACACGAAATTCCGGCCGTAGGCCGTCCCGCTAATGGCCAGAAATATACATCGGCCCAGGAACGGAAATACAAGACCTACCGCATGGATAAACAGTGGGGTTATTTCTGGAGCTACCAAGTGAAAAAAATGTATTGGCGGTACTTTCTCTGGCAATTCGCCGGGCGGGGGTCCAGCACCGAAAAATATGTGACTGCCTATGGTGCCAATGCTAAAGAAGATGGAGTGGACTGGTTCCAGTTCGGCTTACCATTAGCATTTTTATTTGGACTCTGGGGTATGTTTTACCATTTCCAGCGGGACCGGGAACAGGCCTTTTCCGTATTTGCCCTGTTTCTCATGATGGGTCTGGCCATTATTATTTTTGTGAACCAGGATAACCCCCAACCCAGGGAACGGGACTATTCTTACGTGGGTAGTTTCTTCGCTTTTTCTATGTGGATTTCCATAGCCGTTGCCGCCATGGGAGATAAATTGAGGCAAATTTTTAAGGATAAACCAGCGGCAAAAAATGCTATTATCAGCACCATGGCTCTCCTCCTGGTGGTTATGCCCGGCGTGATGCTGAAAGCCAACTACCACGAACACGACCGCTCCGATAACCGTCTCGCCTGGGACTACAGTTATAATATTTTGCAGTCTTGTGAACCTAATGCCATTCTATTTACTAATGGTGATAATGATACATTTCCGTTATGGTATTTACAAGAGGTAGAAGGGATACGTAAAGATGTTACAGTAGCTAATTTAAGTCTTCTCAATACTGAATGGTATATCCGCCAGCTGCGGGATTCACGCCGGGGACAGGTGGACCAAGATGGGCGAGAATTGGAGCGATTTATTAATATGACTGATGTCCAGATAATGGATGTGGCTTCAGGACTTCAGCCCTGGAAGGCTCGAAATGTGCAAATCCCCACACAGAAGTCAGATAAAAACAAGGATGGATTTATTCAGTGGAAAGTAAATCCTACTTTTGCCGGTGCAGCCCTGATGGTAAAAGATATGATGATATTAAAAATTATCAGCGATGCACGGTGGAAATATCCCATCTATTTTGCCGTCACTGTACCCGGGTCCAACCGCTTAGATTTGGATCCTTTTCTGGAAATGGAAGGCCTTGTTTACCGCGTACGTGACTATAAAGTGAATCCCCGGAATCCCATTAGTGAAGAGCGGATGTGGACCAACCTGATGTCTGGTCATGGGTCTGATGTATGGGAAAAGGACATCGAAGCCCGAGAGTGGAAAAAATTAGAGGGTGAAATTTGGTCTAAAGAATATCAACCAGGATATCTATTTAGGAATCTTGGGCGGGATGATGTCTATTATTTCCCCACTACAAATATCCGCCTCCTGCAAAATCTTCGCAGTGCTTATATGCAGTTAGCCGCTTTTCACTATATGGCCTTCAAGGATAATGAAAATAGTGATCAGGAAAAGGCCGGCTACCATCGCTCGAGAGCCTTGGCTGTAATGGCCAAAATGCAGGACAATATCCCTGAAAAAACGATTCGCTATGATTCCAAGGATCTCTATTACCAGGTTGGACGGTTGTTTGGTGAACTTGGGGATAAGGATGAACTGCGACGGATTGTCGATAACCTCATGACCCGTGAAGATATTGATATTCGTGACCGGCTCGATTTTGGACAAGTCTATATATCTCAATTGAATTCATTCGAAATTGGGCGCACCATTTTTGAAGAACTCTATGCTGATTTTAAAGCGGTTGAAAACGGTGATCGCCGCATCACCCAGAGAGAAATGGAAGAATGGCGGAAGAATTTCACCCAGATAGTTTCTTCATTGGTCTATACCTACAAGCAACTGGATATGAAACCGGAAGCAGAAGTGATTTTGGCAGATTGGCTGGACAAAAATCCCAACGATCCCGTGGCCCAAAAACTGCTTGAAGACCTTAAAAAGGAAGAAGGAAAAAGTAAAAAGTAAGAAGACTTAGGGTGCGAGTTTGTACGACAAAATAAAATTGCCTTATTCCTTCTTCCTTTTTCCTTAATATCCTCATTACGATGTCTAACCCTTTAGTTTCTGTTATCATTCCCCATTGGAACGGGACCGAGGTGCTGTCCGAATGTTTGGAATCTCTCGTTCAAACAGCATATCCTAATTATGAAATTATTGTGGTGGATAACGCTTCCACCGACGGTAGCCCGGATTGGGTGAGCCTAAATTTTCCCCAGGTTAAGTTGGTCAAGAATGACCGGAATTACGGCTATGCCGGCGGATGCAACCGCGGGGCCGGAGCCGCTGATGGAGAATTTGTTGTATTCCTGAATAATGATACTGTCCAGGATCATCACTGGCTGGATGGTTTAGTGGATTTCATGAATCTTAATCCCAATGTGGCGGCGGTTCAGCCCAAAATACTGAATTTTTTTGAACGGGAAAAATTTGACTATGCCGGCGGTGCCGGCGGCTGGCTGGATGTGTTGGGCTTTCCCTTTGTTCGAGGGCGTGTATTCCTGGAACGGGAAGCAGACGAAGGTCAGTATGATAAAATGCGTCCTATTTTCTGGGCCAGCGGCACCGCCATCATGGTGCGGAAATACGATTTTGAAACAGCTGGTGGCTTTGATGAAACATTCTTCGCCCATCAGGAAGAGATTGACTTATGCTGGCGATTTCATCTCATGGGCAGGGAAGTCTGGTCCAGTCCCGGTTCAGTTGTCTTTCATAAAAATGCCGTGACACTGCCCATGTTCTCCCGTCAGAAACAATATTTAAATCACCGCAATTCATTGCTTATGGTTTTGTCCAATTACAGCCTGCCCCTCACATTATACCTAACACCCATCCGCTTGGCATTGGAGTTTGTAGCATTAGTCTATTCGCTGGTTCGTTTAGATATGAACCACTTTTTCGGCATCATTCAATCATTGCTATGGATAATCACTCACCTTCATGTTGTCTGGAAACGGCGGCGAAGGGTAAAGCAGGTCCGCCAGGTGAAGGATAAAACCGTCCTCCGGCGGTTATATTGGGGCAGCGTTGTTTTTGACTACTATATTCGCCGCAAGAAACGATCGGCGGAAATTGTTAGAGAATAATAAATCTTTATTTCTTTATATTCTTCAAATAGATATTTTTTCGTTCCGGGTCAACATCAGCAAGGTACTTTAAAGATTCTTCCTGACCAAGGATGGTCAATTTATGGGTTATATCAATGGCATGGGCCTTTAAAAAATACTGCATCCGACCAACGGGAAATCCATAAACCACTTTTTTCAGGCCGTTCATCATAAAGCCAAATTCTTTTAAGGCCTCATCGGGTTTCCCCTGGTCGAATAGATCCACAGCCACGTAATAGGCAAAACGGGCTTCCCGGAGGCCTTTATTACCGGTTACTTCTTTTAATAACTGAATACGTGTACTCCATCCTTTGGGAAAATCAGAAGCAATCCCCCGCAGGGCAATCTCCCGCGCCTGGTCATAGGCATGGTTCCCGCCGTAAAAGTCGTAGGTGTCCATATACCCGGCCATTACAGCATAAGCATAAAAAGCCAGGAAGTTGCCCAGTGGATCAAAAACCACCGGGTCAAAATGGATGGCGCCTCCCGGACTGAAATAAAATTGGACAGCTTTGTCGAAATAACGGATATCCATGGCGTCAGAAATGAGGGCCTGGGCGTGGAATGTTTTGAGTCCGCCTTTTTGAGCCACACCCTGGAAGGCAATGGAAATATGGAGAGGAATCTTGAGCCCCTGGAAATCTTCATTCCAGATACGCCCGGCAAAGAAGCGGGTAACTTCATCTCTGAGGATTGATAGTTCCTGCCGTTCACTTTCCCGCAGGAGGCGATCATCAATGGTAACCTCCACTTTACCAAATTGGGTCAAGGCCGTGGATGATAAGACCAGAAGTGAGAGTAGAATTCTCATGGTCAGAAAGTAAGGGATATCCAACATCAAAAAAAGTGTCATCCATCACATATGGAGATATATCGCCAATACGTCTCTAATATATTTGTATTAATTTCTAAGATGGCAAATATCCAGCATTTACTCGATATACAACCGGAGCCCCGTTATACCCTCAAGCAAATTGGAGAAATTGCCGAAGCGAATAAAAAAGAGGTTTATGTGGTTGGCGGTGTGGTACGGGACCTGTTCCTCAACCGAAAACTGAAGGAAATTGATATCATGGTTATAGGAGACGGGATAGAATTTGCCAAATTGTTGGCAAAAGAAATGGGAATCAAAAAAGTGGTTCCCTTCCCAAAATTTTCCACTGCCCATATTCCTTCGAAACCGATTCCCATTGAAGTTACCGCTGCCAGGGAAGAAGCCTATGATTCGGATTCCAGGAAACCTAAAAAAATCGTTTACACGGACCTGAATGGTGACCTCCTTCGCCGGGATTTTACCGTTAATGCCATGGCCATGAGCTTGATACCGAAAGAATTCGGTGAACTGCATGATCCTCATAAGGGGGTCCAGGACCTGATGGTAAAACAATTGGTCACACCTCTGGATCCGGATGAAACATTCTCAGAAGACCCCTTGCGGATGATGCGTGCCGCATATTTTGCCTCTGCCCTTGGATTTCGTATTGAAGAAAAATGTTATCAATCCATGCAAAGGCAGGCAGAGCGTATCCAAATTGTATCCGAAGAACGGATCACAACCGAATTCACCAAAATTCTATCCACACCTAAACCTTCTGTTGGTTTGAACATTCTACAAAAAGTGGGCTTAATGGAGCATGTATTTCCAGAAATCCACGTTATGTACGGAATGGCCCAGACCAGTGAATGGCACCATAAGGATATTTTTTACCACACCATACAGGTGGTGGATAATGCCGCTAACCTCTCGGATAAAATGAAACTGCGTTTTGCTGCTTTGGTCCATGATATTGCCAAGCCTAACACACGACGGATTGATAATCAAAAAGGTTATACTTTCCACGGGCATGATGCGGTGGGCGAACGGATGCTCAATAAAGTGGCCAAACGGATGAAACTATCTAACGAATTGAAAGATTATCTCAAAAAGCTGACACTTCTTCATTTGCGCCCTATCGCATTGGCGAAGAAAGAAATTACCGATTCTGCTGTTCGACGGGTTATGGTTGCTGCCGGGGAGGATATAGATGATCTGCTCACTTTATGCCGAGCGGATATCACAACTAAAAATCCCCATAAAGTAAGTAAGTACATAGGAAATTTTGAGCGGGTCGAAGCCAAAATGCAGAATGTAACGGAACGGGATGCCCTGAAGGCCTTTCAATCCCCTGTACGGGGAGATGAAATCATGAAAGTATGCGGATTACAGGAAGGGCGCGCGGTTGGCAAAATAAAATCCGCTATTGAAGATGCAATCCTAGATGAAAAAATTGATAATAACTATGAAGCGGCCTATGCCTATTTTATGGAAATAAAAGACACCATTATTTCTGAAAATAAAGACGGCCTGCCTGCCGCAGACGAGGGATCATGAAAAAATATTATTTCATCTGTTTATTTGTTTCTATTTCAACATTATGGGGACAGGAAGTCACCGGTTCCATCAAGGATCGGCTGACAAATGCCTCTTTGACAGGGGTCAATATTACCATCCAAGGTTCGGATTATGGTGTATCCAGCGACGAATCGGGAAACTATGTTCTGGATATAGGACAGTTCAATGATGATCAAATTGTAAAATTCCAGCATATTGGGTATGAAGAATTTTTTATCCGCGTGGACAGCCTGTCCAAATCGCCCCATATCCGCATGATGCCCAGAGTGCTCCAGTTTGAAACGATTGAAACAGCCGGGGACAGGCGCAAACCGACCATCGAAAAGGATCTGCCCCAAACCGTATCCATTATCCAATCCGAAGAATTTGAACTGCGGGGTTTTACCGATGCAGGCGATCTCCTGGCCACGGATCAAAGCGTCCAGATTGAGGAATCCCTCAGCGGCAGGAAAACAATATCAATCCGTGCGGGGAATGCGGATGATGTATTAATCCTTTATAACGGGATTCGTCTCAACCGTGCCTTTGATAATGTTTTTGATTTATCACTGGTTGATATGCAGAATATTGAACAGATTGAAATTGTGAAGGGCGGGCACTCGGTGCTTTACGGTCCCGATGCTTTTTCCGGCGTGGTAAATATTGTGTCCAGGAATACCAAGGATAAATGGTTCAAATTTTCCCAACAATTAGGCAGTTATAAATCTGGCTTTTGGAATGCGAATGGACAGTTGCAAGTTGGAGAATCTTTTATTTCTCTCAATCAAAAACAGGGTTCCTACCGCCGCCAGTTTGATGAATTTGAAAGTGAGGAAGGAGGACTGGTTTCCTCCTTAACTCATACTTCAGCTGATATGAATCAAAAATTTAAACGATCCTGGCTTTATGGCGATTTTGACATCAACTTGGCACGGGACAAGCAGACCTATAACAATCACCGGGACAACAATACAATCAATTCCACCAACAAGCTGTTTGGCCTGCGGTACACCGGGTTACTGGGTCCCCTGGGTGAAATAGAATTTGCATACGGTAACCACAGCTTATCTGAAATTCAAGGCCTCAATAATTTATCAGGAATGATCTCCCGCAACCTGGACCATAGCGCTAAAAAGTTTGAATCCAGGAAATACATTGCCACAGACCGGACAGAACTTATGTTCAGTGCCCAGATGGAAAATTCTGTCTTGCGCTTCTGGGATGATCGGGCTATGAGCAACATCAGCCAGATTGGGCTGAAAGGCGCTGACCTAAACCGGAAACAAATCGGGTATGCCGGGGTGGTTAAACTTCACAGTAAAGGGGACGCGGAAGGAAGATGGTTGACGGATTTGGATATGAGCATTCGCCAGGACAAAGTAATAGATTCCAAGTCCAGGTTAATTTATCGCAGTGAACACCAGGCCGGGAACGAGGATAAGGGGTTTATGAATTTTGGTGAAAATGACTGGCAGGAAACGATTGTAAAGCTCTCCACGATTGCTTCCCGGCGCCAGCCAAACCAGACTCTGGGGTTTTGGGTGACCACCGGTTCAAATGTGAAATTTCCTACCCTGCAGCAGCAGATCAGCCTTACGGACATCCCAGGAGAGGGACAGACGGCACTTTACCCGGAAAAAATGAAATCCCTCGAGATTGGAGTCAGTGTGATAAACAAGCCTGAGGCAATGGAGAATATTGACCAGCTTGAGTTCCAGGGAAGTTTTTTCAGGAATGATTTCATCAACAAAATGCGAATGACTTATTTATTGGGTATGCCGGTAGGATATTATGAAAATGTAGGTACAGCGGATATGAGTGGTTTTGAAGGAAAGGTAAAAATCAAAGGCTATAATGAAGGATTGACAGGGGAATTTGGTTTTTCAAAATACAATATTTCCGATCTCAGCCTGTTTCCGTTTAAATCCGCTTCCAAGATAACATGGAATATGACCAGCAAATGGCGATTTGTTTCTTTTGACTTCCGCTGGTTCATGGAAAGTGAACAGGTGGGTTGGATTCGCCTACCCAGAGAAGGATTTAAAGAAATCGAACTACCGGCCTTTGCAAACTATGATATGAGTCTTACACTAAAGCTGAACGCGGGACCGGTAAAAGGCAAATTGTCCTATTCCGGAAGAAACCTGAAAAAAAATGAAACCACCTTAGATGGCCTCCTCTTAAGAGATACACGTAAATACATTACTTTCAGCGCAGAATTCTAATGAAAAATATCATCTTATACTTCTTGGGATTTTTATTAGTCACCGCCTGCGAAGAAAATTCCTTTTTCGAGGATGATAAAATTCCAAACCGTACTATCACCGGCCATGTAAAATTGGGTAAAGTGGATTACTATCCCAACGGTTACCACGAGCATGTATTAGTGTGGGCAGAAGGGCTGGGAATCAAAACCACAACAGATATAGACGGTTCATTTGAATTGGTTTTGCCTGCCGCCAACGATGTATCCAGCGGCGCTATCGTAGATGGAGAATACACCATTCATTTTTTTATGGGGAATTACAGCATCTCGACGGTATCGGTTAAATTTGCGGCCGGGCAGGTCGTGGCAGATGAAAAGTTGATTACCATTAAGGGGGAACTGAAAAAAACAATTTATATGAATCGGATGGTGGGGGTAAATACTACTGTATCCCCGGAAGTGGTTTCTTCAAATTATGACAATGTTGTTTCAGTGGAAATCGATATTATACCGGACAAGAGTAATCTTTTTGTCCATTTGAAAAAAATTCAAACCCGGGATGGTAACATCCATACGGGACTTTTAATCCAGGATAGCAAGACGAAAAAACTGGCTTATTCTGTGGACCTGGATAATGCCATAATCACACGGGAATATATAGCACAGCCCAAGAAACAGATAACAATTAATTTTGATTATACCAATTTGAATCTACCCAGTGGAACATATGAGGTTATTCCCTACCTGGTTGTGGATAGGAAAGATATTCCTGAAAACCTATTGGGTGTTATTGGTTACGGATATGATGCTTTCAGTGAAAATTATTTTAAATATCCTTTTTGTCGAACTGGCGGAAAATTGGTAACTCAATAATAATATATCGAAAAACAATAAATATTTATTGTTTAGTGGTTTTTCTTATAATAACTTCACCGCCCAATTTTAATCATTGAAAGGATTGTTTTGCAAAAAATACTGAATGATAAATTAGTCGTGACAGCGGATATTGTATTGCGAATTATCTTGTACCTGTCCATTGTAGCATCCATCTTCTTTTTGGGAAAAATGCTTCTCGGGCCCGTATTGGGAATTACGGAGTACAAATCAGGATTGAAAACGCCCATTGAATTTTCTGTAAATGAACAGGGAACAGCCACCTTTGGTTCCAATCAAACTGTTCCTGTAAATATCGAACATGCAAAAGGGCTGTTTCAAATCGATAGGCCCGTTCCAAAAACGCTTATGGTCGTATTTTTTCTATTAAACTTGATTTTTTTCGGTCTCATATTGTGGGTTATCCATTCTCTATGGATGATTGTTCAATCAGTTCGGCAAAAAAATCCATTCATTGTCTTAAATGGAAGGCGGCTTCACATTATTGCATTTTCTATGATTGGTATTGAATTGATCCAAGGGTTGGCAAATCTAATCAAAATGCTATACCTGGAACCTCGATTGAATTTTGAAACAATTATAGTTCATTCAAAAATTCATGTTAGTATTCATGTGATTATAGCCGGACTGGTTATCCTAGTCATTGCAGAGGCATTCCGGATCGGTGTTGAATTAAAAGAAGAGCATCATTTCACGGTTTAATGAGCATCCGCATCAATTTAGACGTAATGATGGCCCGGCGGAAAATTTCTCTGGGAGAGCTTGCGGAACAGGTCGGTATCACCCAGGCCAATTTATCCATCCTGAAAACGGAAAAGGCCAAAGCAGTGCGGTTCACTACCCTGGAAGCGGTCTGCAGGGTGCTGGATTGCCAGCCGGGAGATATCCTGGAATTTATTGCCGATGAAAAAAATGAAAATGAATGACAAACAAAGGAACTTTTTTAAGTCTAAGGCATCGAACGTCTTAGATATTTTCATAATAAGGGTAGGAGAATAACATGTTTGGAAACATGATAAATGTGATCACCGCACCCGGTGAAACCATGGAAACCATTGTAAAAGAGTTTAACTGGAAGCAGGCTTTAATACCCATAGCATTACTTATGGGGTTGGCCATCGTTTCCGGCTTTGTGCTTTCAGAACAAATTGCTGACCTTCAATGGGAGCAAGTTGAAAAAAGTATCAGTAACAATGCAAATATCCCAGATGAGCAAAAAGAAGAATTATTATCCAGTCAATATGACCAGATGTATTCTAAAACCGGTGTATCCGCTATCTTTACCTATGTAAGTATGGCCGTTTCTTGGCCCATCCGGATAGCATTCTGGACTCTCTTTGCCATGCTTACAGCCAATATATTTTTAGGGGGCGGGGGAACTTATGGCAAAGTATTTACAATCACGGCCTTTGCCTATCTGCCTTCTGCTGTGGAATACATCATCAAAGTGCCTATTCAATATATTACCGACAATATTATGATTTATACCGGTCTCGGTGTTTTGGGCATTGGGGAACAGGGAGAATTTCTCAACAGTTTCTTGGTAGGGATTGACATTTTCGCCTTTTGGCGTGTATTCCTCATAGCCGTGGGAATGGGAATTTTGTATAATAAATCAACCAAAACTGCATTGACAACCATGACGGGATTATGGATCCTCGGTTTAGTGATCTTCTCCGGGATCGGCGCCGCCGCAAAAGGCATTTTTGGATAAGAAAGGTTAGAACAATTATTAAACGAATTTTAATTCTATTGCCCTTTGCCCTGGGTTTAAGCCAGTCCTATACTCTCGAAGAAGCGATAGAAATTGCCCTTGAAAATAAGGAAGCGCTGAAAGCTTCTGCCATGGATTTAAAATCCTCAGCGCAAGGTGTCAAAGGATCATACGGCGGAATTTTGCCCTCACTCCGGTTTTCGGGAAGCATGAGTGAATCTCGGTTTCCCGTACAAACCGGGGGTTATAATCAAAACACCGGGGAGATTACATTGGATAAGATCAGCAGTCAGACCAATGCATCTTCAAGCATTTTCCTGTCCCAAAATATCTATGACGGGGGAATATGGTGGAATACGATTCGGCAAGCAAAGAATAGTTATCGTATTGCAGAACAGTTTGACCGTCAGGTCAAGACCAATATTATCCGCAATGTTCATTCAGCTTATTTCAATTATCTAAAGACTTCTCAACTGCTGGATGTGGCGCGATCCAACCTAATGAGTTCCCAGCAGCAATTGGCCTTGGCGGAACAAAAATTTGAATTGGGGTCCGCTAAGAAAACGGATTTACTAAAGGCTGAAGTACGATTTGGCCAGTCTCGGGTGGATGTAGTGAATAATGACGCAGCTCTTCAAAGTGCTTACCGATCTTTAAAAAATGCCATAGGTTTGATTGGTTCTGACCGTGATTTTGGAGTTCAGGAAGTGGAAGCGCCGTTGGAAATCATTCCTGAATTTGAGACCGGGTTTGAACTGATTCAGAAATCCAATCCCAGCGTGAATGCTAAGCAGTACCAGATTGTCGGGGCAGAGCTCAGTGAAAAAATTGCCAAAGGATCACGCCTGCCCACCATCAGTGCCAATGCCAGTATGTCTGGTAGTTCCGATAATTTTGGAGATGCAGTATCAAATAATTATAATGATCAGAAAAGGACGAGTACCGGTTTATCCATATCCATCCCTATCTTTTCCGGGAACAGCATTTCTACTCGAATCCAAAAAGCAAAAATCACCGTGGATAAACAGGAATCGGAATATTTAACTCAACTCCAGGACCTGTCCGTCCAGCTGCAGGGAATTCTGGATCAACTCAACAATTACCAGGAAATTATACCCATCAACGAAACGGTTCTTGAATCTGCAGAGGAAGACTTGAAACTGGCCCAGGTGCGATATGCCCAGGGTTCAACCACGATCCTGGAAGTGCTGGATGCACAGGTGTCTGTAGTCCGGGCAAGATCATCGTTAATCCGCTCCAAGTATGACGCCTATATCGAACAGGCTAATTTAAAAGCGTTACTCGGAACGCTGGATTCAGCATATAACAATTAAAGGAGAAAATAGTGGCTAAGCAAAAATTAACGAAGAAGAAAAAGTGGCTCATATTCGGTGGTGGCGGTGTCTTACTGATCATAATGATCGTAGCCAGTTTGGCTAAGGACAATACAGATACCGTTCAGGTTGAAACAGAAAAAGTGAGTCTCCAAACGGTGATCCATAAGGTGAATGCCAGCGGAAAGATCAAACCGGAAACAGAGGTAAAAATTTCTGCCACATCATCGGCGTGGATTGACTCCATTACAGTCAAAGAAGGAGACAATGTCAAAAAAGGTCGACACTTGATTTCACTGGATCGAAAGCAATTATTGGCCAATTATAATTCCACCGCCTCATCAGTCCGCTCAGCCGAGGCAAGGGTCAAACAGGAATCGGCATCGAAAAAACGTGTTGAAACCATGTATGAGCAAAACCTGGCATCGGACCAGGAATTGGAAGCGGTGGAAGCATCCTACCAGATTGCCAAAAGTTCTTTGGAACAGGCCAGGTCTTCCCTTGAATCACGGAAGGATGATTTGGATAAGGCCCGCATTGTGGCACCCCAGGATGGTATTGTAACAGCCGTAAATAAAGAAGTGGGTGAAATGGCTGTCGGCGGCATGTTTCAAGCAGAAGTTCTTATGATTATTGCCGATCTGACCCAAATGGAAGTGATCGTGGATGTGAATGAAAATGATGTTGTTTCAGTATCCTTAGGAGATACCACAGAAATTGAAATTGACGCCTTCCAGGACACACTATTTTACGGGGTAGTAAGTGAAATTGCCCACATGGCTCAGACCACATCCATGGGTTCAGCAGAACAAGTAACAAATTTCGAAGTCAAGATTCGTATCATTGATGTGCCGGATGGTATTCGTCCTGGTATGAGTGCCACCGCCAATATTATAACCGATAAAAAAGTGGATGTATTGGCCATTCCGATCCAAAGTTTAACTGTACGTCCAGAAGGATCTGAAAAGTCCTTTGGTAAAGGGAAAAAACCATCCGGCGGTAAAGATGGGAAGGAAAAAGCCAAAGCGAAGAAAATGGAAGAATTAGTTTTTATCTTGGCTGATAAACCCGGCGGTGTACTTCGGAATGGGAAATTATCTGAAATGGATGAAAAAAAAGGAAAGAAGAACAAAGTACCTAAAAATGGGAAAGTAGTTCATATCCGCCCGGTAGAAGTAGGCATTTCATCAGAAACCCATTATGAGGTAATAGCGGGACTGGATGAAGGGGATGAAATCGTTACGGGGTCTTACCGTGCAATCAGTAAAGATCTGTCCCACAATAAGGTAGTCACCACCGATAAAGATGGTGGAGACAAGGAAAAAGGTTTTAAAATTCAAATTGGTGGCTCTAAAGATGAATCCGAAGATTCGGATTCAAAGCAGTAATCATGGCTGATCTGATTTCCTTAAATAGCATCAAGCGTCATTATGACGTAGGTGGTGAGATCGTTCGTGCACTCGATGGCGTGGACCTCACAATTAATAAGAATGAATATATTTCCATTATGGGGCCTTCAGGTTCGGGGAAATCTACCCTGATGAATATGATCGGTTGCTTAGATTCGCCATCGGAAGGAATCTATGAGTTTGAAGGAGAACTGGTTCATGAAATGGATGATAACCAGTTGGCATCCATCCGAAACCGTAAAATTGGGTTTGTATTCCAAACCTTTAATCTTTTACCCAAGGCCACTGCACTTCGAAATGTGGAAGTGCCGTTGATCTATGCCAATATCTCTAGAAGTGAACGGATAGAAAAAGCGAAAAAAGCGCTCGATGCCGTGGGTCTAAATGATCGGATGCATCATAAACCCAACGAACTTTCTGGGGGACAGCGCCAGCGTGTAGCCATTGCCCGTGCACTAGTAAATGATCCCTCCATTCTTTTAGCTGATGA
>CEPZ01008537.1_pt1 | contig 37070 bp, 35 predicted proteins | sample 530461 | NCBI WGS metagenome assembly CEPZ01 (sample SAMEA2620106, study PRJEB7988) | marine metagenome | isolation source: saline water (ENVO:00002010), including
CACGTTTATTTACATCTTAGCTTTGGGAGTGGCAGGAGCTGTTAATGCCGATTTTTCCACACCGTGGGTCGTGATCGCTCTGGCTCCTTTTCTGCTGGCACGAAAGGCCATCAAGATGGGAGAGGCGTGGCTCATGCGGTGGGCCGAGCGAGACGCAGATAGGGAGAAGCTCCCATACGAACTACTGTTAGTCAATGTCTCTACCATTGGAACCCATTTCTCCGTTGGACTGCTGATGACACTAGGATACTGGCTGGGATCGGTTCTCTGAGGTTTTGGGAAGTAAGAATACAGTTGAGCGAGAGCCTCACTATAGGGGCTCTTTTCTTATAGAATCGAAGCACGACATGGCGCGGATGTTCCGGCATGTGAGCCCTCGCTATGATCTGCTGAATCATCTCTTCAGTCTGGGTAGTGACATCCGCTGGCGCCGCAAGTCAGCGAGAGCTCTTAACTTCAGAACCGGCGATAAGATTCTGGATTTTGGTGCGGGGACGGGCGAATTTGGACTGGCTGTGAGGAACGAAGCTGATGTTGAAGTTGTTGCTCTCGATCTCGTTCCGGAAATGCTGGAGAAGATGAGATTGAAAGCGGGCGCAACCGCCGATTGGCTGTCATTTGTTGTGGCGGATGGCGAAGATATCCTATTCAGCGATAACTGTTTCGACGGCGCGGTAGCGGGATTCGTTGGGAGAAATCTGTTTGATTTGCGCCGAGGACTAAGCGAGATCCGCCGCGTCTTAAAATCAGAAGGACGGCTTGGATTTCTTGAGTTCTGTCGCCCGGACAGCGTTTTCATGCAAAGGATGAGTTGGCTCTACTTCCGCCTTATCGTCACCCCGTTGGGAAATCTCATTGTTTCGAAAAAGCTTCCGTCCTATCGTTATCTAATTGATACTATCGAAGCATTCTACTCGGCAGCGCAAATGAGGGATCTCTTTCGGGATGTCGGCTTCAGGGATGTACATACCATCAGCTTAAATCTGGGGACTGTCGCCTTGACGGTGGGTACGAAGTGACTGACAAGAATTCTGCAGTTCTGCTATTGGAGGACGGCCGCTCTTTTCAGGGATGGAGCTTTGGCGCCAAGGGAGAAACTGTCGGCGAAGTCTGCTTCAACACGGGTATGACCGGCTACCAGGAGATTCTCACCGACCCGTCTTACTGTGGTCAGATCGTCACCATGACCTCTCCTCACATCGGCAACTACGGCGTCAATCCTGAAGATGTAGAATCTGATCGCATCCAAGTTGCCGGCTTTGTAGTCAAGGAAGAGACAGAAAACCCGTCCAACTGGCGGGCGACCCAGTCAATTGGAGATTATCTTCGTGAACACGATATCGTCGGAATTCAGGGGATCGACACCCGGGCCCTTACCCGCCACATCCGGACGGAAGGGGCCATGAATGGAATCATCTCTTCGGCGGATCAGAATCTTGATAGCCTGAAAGAAAAACTGTCTGCAGTACCTTCCATGGCTGGCTTGGACTTAGCCAGAAATGTGACCACTGCAGAAAGGTATGAGTGGTCCGGGAACGGGAAAGGAAAGTTAAAAGTTGCCGCTATTGATTATGGGATAAAACTAAATATTCTCCGCTTACTGGAAAACAACGGCTGTGATGTGACTGTATTCCCAGCGCAGACATCTGCTGAAGAGTTACTTGAGTTCAAGCCAAACGGAATTTTCCTCTCCAACGGTCCCGGCGATCCGGCAGCGGTGGACTATGCCATCAAGACGGTGAAGAATCTGTTAGGGAAGACACCGATCTTCGGCATCTGTCTGGGACACCAGATTCTGGCGCTGGCGTTAGGAGCGGAAACCTTCAAGCTGAAGTTTGGCCACCGGGGCATCAATCATCCCGTGAAAAACCTGGAAACGGGCATTGTGGAAATCACCAGCCAGAACCACGGTTTTGCGGTGGATCTGGACAGTCTGCCGGCAAATGTGATTCCAACTCACGTGAATCTGAACGATAATACATCGGAAGGAATCCGGTGCAAGGATATTCCGGCGTTTTCAGTGCAGTACCACCCGGAAGCGAGCCCGGGACCCCACGACAGCCGATATTTGTTTAGACAGTTCATTGACATGATGGCGGAGAAGGTGGGGATTACCTGAATCGGGATATGATTCTGCGAACTGAACACCTGAGCAAATCTTTCGGTCCCCGGAAGGCGGTTGATGATCTATCGCTGGAAATCTCTGAGGGAGCCATTTTCGGTTTTCTGGGTCCCAACGGTAGCGGCAAGTCCACTACCATCCGGATGATGACTGCCCTCATCAAGCCTGATGCTGGTGAAGTGTTTATCAACGGGCAATCAGTCCAGAGAGCAAAGCACGGAGCGATGGAGGGCGTGGGAGCGCTCATCGAGAGACCGGACTTCTACAGGCACCTGTCGGCGGAGACCAATCTGCAGATGCTGGCGCGCATGGACGGGATATCTTTTCAGTTAATACCAGCTGCTCTGGAACGGGTCGGCCTGCTGGATAGAGCGCACGATCGCATCAAACACTATTCTCAGGGAATGCGCCAGAGGCTCGGCATCGCGCAGGCGCTTCTCGCCAGTCCGAGGCTTCTCATCCTTGATGAGCCGACCAACGGACTTGATCCTCAGGGGATGAAGGAGGTGCGGGACCTCATTCGTGAGCTGAGCGAAGAAGGGATTACCATCTTCCTGTCATCCCACCTGCTTGATGAAGTGCAGAAGGTCTGCAGTCATGTGGGCATCGTTCACTTGGGCCGGCTGATCACCAGCGGCACCATGGATGAACTGTTGTCTGGCTCTGACTTCTTTGTGACGGAGGTGAGGGTTTCACCTCTGGAGGAGACGAAAGCTCTTCTCGATAGACAGGACTGGATTCATCGATGTGATGTTGAACATGACGTACTGAAGGTTGGTATGGCGCCGGATCGAAACGGGGAGATGGTACGACTGCTGGTAGAAAACGGCTGCGCGGTGGAAGCAGTAATTCCAAGGACGTCTCTGGAAGATGTGTTTCTCTCCAAGACAGGTACAGAAAGCACGATATGATCGGATTAATCTATAACGAACTTCTGAAGATTGTCGGCCGGTGGCGAAGCTACATCGGCTTTATCGGTATTGCAGTTACGATGCCGCTCATTCTGTGGGGATTTTCCATCGGCGGCGAGAGTATCCATCGGGATTATGCCCGCGAACTGGATGATACGTTTATCATAGTAGGCACCATATTCAATGCGTTCCTGGCAACCTACATTGTGATGAATTCTCTCTGGATCCATGTGCCGTTTTTGGTGGCGCTGGCCGCCGGTGACTCGGTTGCGTCAGAGGGGGCAGCGGGGACCTTCCGCATCGTGCTCACAAGGTCTGTCAGCAGGCTGAAAATTATGGTGGCAAAACTGTTGGCTACCTACATCTATACTGCCGCACTGATCATATTTCTTGCGCTGATGAGTCTCGGCCTGGGGGCGGTATGGCTCGGCACCGGCGATCTGATCGTTTTCGACAAGGGAATTCTGATCCTGTCCCAGGAAGAGGCGTGGCTCAGGATGGGTCTCTCTTTCGGATTGGCAATCCTCGTGATGTTTGTGGTCGCCACCCTCTGCTTCATGTTCTCCGCCATGGTCAATAACGGCATAGGTCCCATCATCGGCGCCATGTTTATCATCGTCATCGGTTACATTATCACGGCCATACCGCTCGATCTGTTGGAGAGCATCGAACCCTACTCTTTTGTCTCCTATTTCGATGTGTGGCAGCAAGCGTTCAAAGAACCGATTCCGTGGTGGCAGATTGGCAAGAGTCTAAGTGTGCTGGGACTCTATACGGCAAGCTTCATTGCGGTCGGTGTAGTTATGTTCTTGCGCAGGGACATCAAGACGTGATCTCGGGAACGAAACACGAACAGTCGTTCGGATTGAAAGGGAAACCTGTGCCAAACAGTAGGCCGTCCAGACTTTGGATCACGATTCTAATTCGCCGATGGATCCCAGGTTTACTACTGGTTGTCACAGCCCACGGGCAGAGCCCCACAGTCGAAATGGTAAAAGATAGCTTGCTCGCCCGTTTCAACCGCATCGAGGATTACACAGTCAATGTGAAGATTTCTGTGGATATGACAGGGTTGCGCATGCCGCGCAAGAAGATCAAGCTTTACTACAAAGCACCAGACAAAATAAAGGTGGAAGCAGACGGTTTTGCTATTGTCCCCAAGACGGGATTGGGCGGTTCGCCGATGCAATTCCTGAGGATGATGGATTCCGTTTATGTGATCGGCAGGGAAACGGTGGGGCAGCGTGATCACTGGAAGCTGTCCGGGACTGTAATACCCGATTCACTGAAGCTTCCTGTGAGTGACTCGGATGATTTACCGGGTATCGACATGTTCACCTGGGTTGATGTGGAATGGTGGGTTATTTCAAGAGTAGAGACAATGCTGGACAATCAGAAGGTCTTCACCGTGGAGAATGAGTTCATGGAGATTGACCACTTTCATCTGCCGCAGGAGACATTAGTCAGAATAGGGTTCAAAGGTCTCAAGGATTGGTCCCTGCGTGATCCTATGGGTGGTCCCGCTGTTGACAGGAAAGATTTTGGCGAAATAGTGGAGGAGGCCGGTAATGAGCAGGAAGAGAAGGAGTTTGCCGGTACTGTCACCATGGATTTCAGCGGGTACAAAATCAATAGAGGTCTCGAGGATAAGGTTTTTGAGGAATCAGGTTCTTCCAAGTGAAGCAATCAACAAAAGTGGAGCGGTGATGGTAAATGTAGCCATGTGGGGTCAGGCGCTGCGCATTATTCCCAGGATTACCCGTGAGGAGTGGGAGGAGCTGGATATTATCTCGCGCTGGTTGGTCGCCAGCCGGGCGGCCGTATTCGTTATGACGTTCATTTCGGCAGCATTGGCGGGGCTCTTTGCCCAGCTGCACGGTCAGTTTACCTGGCTGCCGTGGGTTCTTGTCACAATGGGGCTAATTATGGCGCATGCGTCTAACAACCTCATCAACGATTTTATTGACTTTGTGAAGGGGGTTGACAGGGATAATTACTCCCGGACACAGTACGGACCGCAAACAGTGGAAAGCGGTCTATTGAGCAAAGGTCAAATTTTGACCTATATTGCAGTGACTGGTATCTTGGCTGTTATCCCGGGGATTGTTCTCGCCATCAGTGGCGGCAGGGATGTCTGGCTACTCATGTTTGTCGGCGCCTTTTTTGTTCTGTTCTACACTTGGCCGCTGAAATATATCGGTATGGGTGAAATGGCTGTGATGCTGGTGTGGGGACCGCTTATGATTGGCGGCGGCTATTTAGTGATTACAGGAGTGTGGGACTGGAACGTCGTGATAGCTTCTTTACCCTACGCCATTAGCGTCACAACAGTCCTGTTCGGTAAACACATCGACAAGATCGAGGACGATCGGGAAAGAGGTATTCACACATTGCCGGTGATCATTGGCGAAAAGGCGGCACGGTATGCGGTGCTGTTGATGATGGCCTCCCAATATGCCCTGATAGTATATCTGGTGGTGGTAGGATTCCTTTCGCCGATCATGCTGGTTGTACTGCTAGGCTTGACGAGATTCTGGAATATCCAGTCTCTCTTTCGCCAGCCGAAGCCTGACTCTCCGCCAGACGAATACGAGGGGAACTGGCCGCTATGGTTCGTTTCTCTCGCTTTCTGGCACAACCGCCGTTATGGAGCACTTTTCATGTTTGGTTTGCTTACGGAAGTATTTATTCGGTCGCTATAGTGCCAAAACGAACTGACATAGAATCGATTTTAATCATCGGCGCCGGACCTATCGTCATTGGGCAGGCGTGCGAGTTTGACTATTCCGGTACGCAGGCTACTCGGGCGCTGAAAGAAGAGGGCTATCGCGTCATTCTGGTGAATTCCAATCCCGCCACCATCATGACTGATCCGAATCTGGCGCACCGAACCTACATCGAACCGATCACCACGGAATATGTTGCCGCTATCATCGAGAAGGAAAAACCGGACGCCATCCTTCCGACAGTTGGCGGTCAGACAGCGCTGAATCTGGCCATGGATTTGCATCGAGAGGGCGTCTTACAAAATCACAACGTGCAATTGATTGGTGCTCAGGTGGAGGCCATTGAGAAGGCGGAAAACAGGGAGCGCTTCAAGGAGACCATGGATGCGACCGGGATTGAGACGGCAAGGGGCGGATTCGTTTATTCGTGGCAGGAGGCGGAAACACTCATAAAGAAGATGGAGTTTCCTGTCATTATACGGCCCAGCTTTACGCTGGGCGGCACCGGCGGTTCTGTGGCTTACAACAGCGATGAGTTCCGGAAACTGGTGGAAAACGGTCTCAACGCCAGCCCTATCACGGAAGTGCTCATCGAAGAGTCCCTCTTGGGATGGAAAGAGTTTGAGTTAGAGGTGATCCGGGACAAGGCCGATAACGCCATCATCATCTGTTCTATTGAGAATGTCGATCCCATGGGTGTACACACCGGCGACTCTGTAACTGTAGCGCCGGCCATGACGCTCACGGACAAGGAATTCCAGCAGATGCGGAACTGGGCCATCCAGTGCCTACGTACCATCGGCGTGGAGACGGGTGGGTCGAACGTACAGTTTGCCGTGAATCCTGACACGGGGCGCATGATCATAATCGAGATGAATCCGCGCGTGAGCCGCTCATCGGCGCTGGCTTCAAAAGCGACAGGATTCCCCATTGCCAAGGTGGCGGCAAAACTGGCTGTCGGTTATACGCTGGACGAATTGCCCAACGATATTACGGGCAAGACGCTGGCGGCATTTGAGCCCACTATCGATTATATCGTTACGAAAGTGCCCCGGTTCGATTTTGAGAAATTCCCGTCGGCGTCTGGACACTTAGGTGTCCAGATGCAAAGTGTGGGAGAGGTGATGGCTATTGGGCGCACATTTCGCGAGTCGTTACAGAAAGCTTTCCGATCGCTGGAGGTGGGCCTTGACGGGCTGGAACCGAAACTTCCGGCAGCGGGCGATCCAGACGTAAGCCGCGCCCGCACTCTTGACATGACCACCCTGCGGTTCGCCTCCGCATTCCGACTGCTCAAAGTGCGGCAGGCATTCCTGGATGGGCAGTCGATAGAGGATGTCTTCAGCGAAACCAAGATCGATCCATGGTTCTTGCAGCAGATTCAGCAACTGGTGGAGGCGCAGGATTCCGATCGGCCGGAAGCGACCTTGCGTAGATTGAAGCATGATGGATTTTCCGACAAGCAGATTGGCCGCATGACAGGTGAGACAGAATCAGAGATTCGCCATAAGCGGAAGAAGGAGAAGGTTCTACCCATCTACAAAGTGGTGGATACGTGCGCAGCCGAATTCGAAGCAAGGACGCCATACTGTTATTCCACCTATGATGAGGAAAATGAGATCACACCTCTGGAATGCGAGTCCGAAGGAAGTTGTGGTAAAGTGATGATTCTGGGCGGCGGACCGAACAGGATCGGTCAGGGCATTGAATTCGATTACTGCTGTGTCCAGGCCGTCTTCGGGCTGAAAGAGATCGGCTACAAAACAATCATGGTCAACTGTAATCCCGAAACAGTCAGCACAGATTTCGATCTCGTGGATCGCCTTTATTTTGAGCCGGTCACCTACGAGGACGTGCTGAACATTGTAGAATTTGAAAAGCCGGACGGAGTGCTCGTGCAGTTCGGTGGACAGACACCGCTGAAGATCGCCAACGCCTTGGCTGATGCAGGCGTCCCCATCATCGGCACGTCGCCAGAGAACATCGACATGGCGGAGGACAGGGAAAAGTTTGGCGGCGTCGTGGATAGACTTGACGTGGTCTGCCCCAAATACGGAACGGGCCGGACGCTGGAAGAAGTGGTAGAGGTGGCAGAGCGGATTGGATTTCCGGTACTGGCCCGGCCAAGTTATGTCTTGGGCGGCCGCGCCATGGAGATTGTCTATTCAAAGGAGCAGCTCATTGACTATATTGCCCGGTCCGCTGACGTGACGGAAGGACATCCTATCCTGATTGATGAATTCTTAGAGGATGCCTTTGAATTTGATGTGGACGCACTCTGTGATGGAAAATCGGTTCATATTGGCGGCATCATGCAGCACATCGAAGAAGCGGGTATTCATTCTGGCGATTCAGCCTGTGTCCTGCCGCCATACAAGATTACCACAGCGGCTATGGAGGAGATCATCCGCATCACTGAGTCGCTCGCTCTGGAACTAAGAGTGGTGGGGTTGATAAACCTCCAGTTTGCCTACAAGGACGGACAGGTGTATGTGCTGGAAGTGAATCCCCGCGCCAGCCGCACGGTGCCGTTTGTGAGTAAAGCCACCAACGTTCCTCTGGCACGGATCGCAGCACAACTGGCCACGGGCAAGAGGTTGAATGAGTACGATCTGAAACCGTGGGATGACAATCATCATATAGCTGTTAAGGAAGCGGTGCTGCCGTTCAATAAATTTCCTGATGAGTCCATCTTTCTCAGTCCGGAGATGAAATCGACCGGAGAAGTTATGGGGATTTCCGGCACGTTCGGGCAGTCATTCAGGCGGGCGACCATCAGCGCCGGTAACGCTATTCCGCAAGAGGGGACGGTGTTCATCTCTGTGAACGACCGGGATAAGATGAACGTTATCCCCATTGCCAGAGATTTACACGAGATGGAGTTTACAGTCGTTGCCACATCAGGGACTGCGAAGGAACTGAACCGCAACGGCATCCCCGCCGAATCCATCTATAAGGTAGGCGAAGGAAGACCGAATGTGGTTGACGGGGTCAAGAATAGTGATATTCAGATGGTGATCAATACGCCCCTTGGACAGCAGTCGCGCTATGATGAGGAATCCATCGGCCGGGCGTGTATTCAGAAGGGCATCATGGTCATCACGACACTTTCTGGAGCGGCGGCGGCTGTGCGGGGAATCAGGACGTTACAGAGGGGGAAACTGACGGTGCGAAGCCTGCAAGAGTACTTCCCCTCCGACTGAGGAAGGAGCGAGCAATATGAAAAATCATGCCATTCCCGGATTCAGACCGGTCCCCAAGACAGGCGTTATCTATGTAATGGAAAAGGCCAAGGAAGTGGGCTACAGTTCGGACGATGCGGAGTGGGCGAATTTAGGTCAGGGAGCGCCGGAGACATCGGCATTCCCCGATGCTCCTGAAAGAGAGGGTTACGTGAAAACCGATTCCGGTAATCAGGAATATTCACCCGTTCCCGGTCTGAGAGCGCTCAGACAGAAGGTGGCGGATTTCTACAATCACTTCTACCGCCGGGGGAAATCGTCGAAGTACACATATCAAAATGTCAGCATCTCCGGTGGAGGACGGGCAGCTCTTACACGGCTGGCGGCATCGTTGGGGAATATCAACATGGGGCACTTCATTCCGGACTACACTGCCTATGAAGAACTTCTGAGCATCTTTAAGGCGTTTACCCCGCTGCCGATCCTCCTGAGTCCGGAATCGGCCTACAGGATATCAGATGAGAGCCTGACGGAGGAGATTACGGGCCGGGGCCTCAGTGCGATCCTGATCAGCAATCCGTGCAATCCTACGGGTCAGCTCATTGAAGGTGAAAACCTCCGTGAATGGGTCCGGCTGGCGAGGGACTACCGGTGCACCTTTATCATGGACGAGTTTTATTCCCATTACATTTATACCCATGCGGTCCAGGATGGCATGAAGATAGTTTCAGCAGCGGAATATGTAGAGGACGTGAATACTGATCCCGTGATCATCGTAGACGGACTGACCAAGAATTGGCGGTTCCCGGGATGGCGCATCAGTTGGACGGTGGCCCCTGAGGAAGTGATTGAGCGGGTGGCGAGTGCAGGATCATTTCTTGACGGTGGCGCTAACAATCCATTTCAGGAGGAAGCTGTGCGCCTGTTGGAGCCTGACTACACCGAGAGGGAGACGAAAGCCCTCCAGCGGGTCTTCCTGGAGAAAAGAGATTATCTTCTCAGCCGCCTAAGTAAACTTGATATTGACGTGGAGATGGAACCCGCTGGGGCGTTCTACGTGTGGGCGAATCTTTCTAAGTTGCCGCCTCCCCTCGATGACGGGATGAACTTCTTCAAGGAAGGATTGAAAGAGAAGGTAATCACGGTGCCGGGAATCTTCTTCGATGTGAATCCAGGCAAGAGACGATCTTATGCCCGCTATCAGGCGTATACGCGGATCAGCTTTGGCCCGGAGATGGAAGAGCTTGCAACAGGGCTCGATTCCGTTGAGAGAATGATCGACGAATACACTTGATCACCCAAATGAGACCTGCGGCGACACAGGTCGCGGCGCTCGCGAGGAGCAGGGAGGGAGTTAGGTATTTTATGAATTGTAAGAACTTTTACGATCAATAGCCGCCGGTTCCGAGTTCTCCGTCGTTTTTTGGGGACTCCCCGGCCGTTTCGCGTTGGCGATAATCATCGAGTATCTCCGCCGTGGCGGTCGCTCCGCAGCGGGTGCCGCCTAAGTCGCGCACCTTGATGAGGCCGTCGAGGTCGCGCACACCGCCGGCCGCCTTGACCTGGACTTTTTCGGAGCAACTGGAGCGCATCAGGGCGAGGTCGTGCTCAGTGGCTCCCTTGTAGGAGTAGTTGCCGTCCGCTTGCTTGACGAAACCGTATCCGGTGGAGGTCTTCACCCAATCCGCCCCGGCTCGTTCGCAGATTTGGCAAAGCTTCTTCTTGAAGTCGTCGCTGTCCAGTCCGGCGCCGCCCTCGGTTAGGAAATCGTTCTCAAAAATCGCCTTCACTTTAGCCCCGTGTTGGTGGGCCTCGTCGCAGACGGTTTTGACGTCTTGCTCCACGTATTCCCAGTTTCCGCTGAGGGCCTTGCCGAGGTTGACCACCATGTCGATCTCGTCGGCTCCGTCCCGGCAGGCCAGCTCGGTCTCGTATCGCTTGGACTCGGTGCAGGAGTTGCCGTGGGGAAACCCGATGACGCATCCCACGTAGACACCGCTACCCTCGAGCAGTTCCTTGGCCCGCTTGACGGCGTAGGGCTTTATGCAGACGGAGGCGACTTCGTACTTGGCGGCGAGGCGGCAACCGTCTTCCAGATCCTGATCCGTCATCGTCGGGTGCAGGAGGGAGTGGTCGATCATCTTGGCGAGTTCTTGGTAGCTATATTTCATCTTGGGGCTACTCATTCTCCTCCTGAAAACCGGCTTGCACACCTGTTTCTCTGGAGACTTCATTAATCGCCTCCAATTCCCGGTCAATGCGTTTCTTCAGAATGCTTAAGCCAGTTCTTGTCTATATTCCCTTCGTCTCATTCGAAGCCTTCACAATTGCTGATTTGGATGGGCATCTTGAGAGGTATATTACACAAATATACACTTATTCTGAAAGAGATTGGGATATCCTCTTGTGATGAATCAAAAGATCTTTCATTCATTCAAAGAAATCAATGTGGGGCGGTATTCCTTCCGCGACATTTTTCTCCTTCAAGGTTGACCCACAAATTCCTTGTATTCCAATCTGGCCAGTCGTTAACTTCGCTACTGATATGGCACAGCGACGACGAATGCATCATCACCATCATTGTATCCTTCTTTCCTATGAGAGGACAGGCGGCGCTGCGTAGTTCGTAGAGAGATATCATAAGACTTAAAAGCCCCTGGACTCCCAGGGGCTTTTTTTATTGATGAAAGGAGAACAATGAATCAGGTATTGAATTTGGGTTTGCCGAAGGGGAGTCTTCAGGAGAGTACATTTAGTCTGCTGAAGCGGGCGGGCTGGAACTTCGTCGTTTCTGCCCGGGCGTACAAACCGTATTGCGACGATCCAGAGATGGAAGCCCTTCTCATCCGGGCGCAGGAGATGTCGGCTTACGTGGAACAGGGCATTTTTGATGTGGGTATTACCGGTCTGGACTGGGTTGTTGAAAACGGGTCTGATGTGGTAGAGGTGTGCGAGCTTGTTTACGCCAAATCCTACATGAGGACTGTGCGGTGGGTGCTTGCGGTTCCGGAAGATTCCGCAGTGAAGACAGTACACGATCTTCACGGCAAGCACATCAGCACCGAAGTGGTCAACATTACGAAAGACTATCTTGCGCACTACGACGTCACCGCCGAGGTGGAATTTTCCTGGGGCGCCACAGAGGTGAAGCCGGGGCTCTTGACGGATGCGATTGTTGAAGTGACGGAGACCGGTACCTCACTGAGGGCGAACAAGCTCCGTGTCGTAGATACCGTCATGGAGTCGTCCACCCGCCTCATCGCCAACAAGGAAGCATATGAAGATCAGTGGAAGAAAGGCAAGATTGATAATATTGCCCGCCTGCTCCAGAGTTCTATCGTCGCGGCCTCCCGGGTGGGATTGAAGATGAATGTGACGAACGAAAACTTGCAGGCAATCATAGATGTGCTCCCCGCCATGAAGACTCCCACGGTAAGTCCACTCTATAACGGTTCCGGTGCCGCGGTGGAGGTCATTGTTGAGGAAGAGACAGTGCGGGACATTATACCATGTCTTGTTGAGATGGGCGCCACAGACATCATAGAGTATCCTCTCAATAAGGTAATTCCGTGATGCTGCCTATCGTTCGGACAGAGGAAGACCTGGAGCAGCGGCTTCAAACTCGCCGGCGGATGTTTGCGGGTCAGTGTGTTGCAGTTGATGATATCCTGTCCCGCGTCCGTGAGAATGGGGACGAAGCGGTGAGAAATCTGACACAACAGTACGATGGTATCTCTGTTGACACACTGCGGGTATCCAGGGAGCGGAGCACTTCCGCCGCAGACTCCCTCAGTCCAGAGTTGCACTCAGCGATCTCGGCGGCGAGTGATAATATTAGGCGATTTCACGAGAAACAGTTGCCGGAGAGTTATTCCATTGCCCAGCCCGATGGTACTCGAGTATCATTCCGATGGCGTCCGGTAGAGCGTGCGGGTGTCTATACACCGAGCGGGCGGTTTCCCCTTTTCTCCTCTGTCCTCATGAACGTTATTCCAGCGCAAGTGGCGGGTGTTCGAGAGATTGCCCTCTGTTCGCCACCCGGCGCGTCCGGCTATCCCAGTGATTTCATCTTAGCTGTCTGTGGTCTGCTCGGGGTGCCGGAGGTCTACAGGGTGGGCGGAGCGCAGGCCGTCGCCGCTCTGGCTTACGGCACGGAGAGCATTCCGGCGGTGGACAAGATCACAGGACCGGGGAATGTTTACGTGGCGGCGGCTAAACAGGCGGTAAGCGCCTCAGTGGGCATCGACGTTCTTGCGGGGCCTACTGAATTGGTGGTCATGGCGGATGAATCTGCCGATCCTGTCAGGGTGGCTACTGACCTCGTCTCACAGGCGGAACACGACCCGCAGGTATGGTCCGTTCTGTTGACTATCAGTGAAGAGACAGCTTCGGAAGTTAATTGCCGTCTGGAGGACGCTCTGGGCGAGTTGCCGACGCGCGCAGCCACCGAAGCAGCGTTGGTGAACAACGGATTCGTCTATGTGGCAGATTCGATTGACAGCTGCATCGCAATGGTGAACAGGATCGCTCCCGAGCACCTGTCGTTACAGGTGGAAAATCCGGGGCGGTGGGTGGACGCTGTCACCGCGGGGGCTGTCTTTGTCGGCTCAGATACGCCTGTGGCGTGGGGGGACTACTGGGCAGGAGCCAACCACACACTACCGACGACTGGTCAGGCGCGATTCAGAGGTCCCCTGTCTGTTTACGATTTTCTGGTTCCCTTCTCGGTCATCGAATCCCCGCAGTCGGCCGTGAAAGCAAGCGGCAGGTCGGTTGTAGCTCTGGCGGATGCGGAAGGACTTTCGGCACATGCCCGCTCGATTGAATTGAGGATGGAAGATGGCTGATCCCGGGGTGACACAGTGGATCAGGGAAGAAGTACGCCGCCAGCCAGCCTACCGGGTAAAGAGCGCCGACTACAGTGTGAAGCTGAATCAGAACGAGAGTCCCTGGGACTGGACTGAAGATCTGAAGAAAGAGATTTCATCCAGAATCATCAGCTCTCCGTGGAACCGATATCCGGAGCTGATCCCTTTGCAACTCAGGACAAAGCTGGCCCAATCTCTCAATATTGAGCTGACGCAAATTGTGATCGGCAAGGGGTCGAATGAAGTTCTTCAGGCATTGGCCACAGCGACTCTCACTAAGGGAGATACTGTCTGTACACTTTCACCTACTTTTGCTGTCTATGACATGGTGGCTGAGCAGCGGGGAGCGGTGGTTCTGGCATCACTGCTCAGTGACAGATTCGAGCCGAACGAAGTAGATCTGAAGAAAAAGGCCGTACAAGCCAAAGTGATCATCCTGTGCAATCCCAATTCACCCACCGGTACGCTGATACCGGTCGAGGTTGTCGAGGAGGTGGCCGAGGCAAGTCCAGGGCTGGTGGTGGTGGACGAGGCGTATATTGATTTCTCCGGTGTGACGGCTCTGCCTCTCGTGAGTGATCATGCCAATCTCGTGGTGACGAGAACTTTCTCCAAAGCATTTGCGCTGGCGGGGTTCCGTCTCGGCTACGCCGTCATGAGTGTGGACTTGGCGACGGAAGTTCAGAAATGCCTCCTCCCGTTCAACATAGATATGCCGTCCGCTGTTGCCGGGGAAGTTCTACTAGATCACGCTGACTTTGTGGCTGAGCGTGCCCGAACGGTCGTGCGGGAACGGGATTGGTTGATTGACAGCTTGAATGACCTGCCGCGAGTCAAAGCCTGGCCGTCTCACGCTAACTTCTTCCTGCTGGAAACGTCTGCTCGTTCCGCCGCCACGTTCGACGGACTCACTCGACGAGGCATCCTCGTGAGGGATGTTTCCTCCTATCCACTGTGCGGGAACGTGGTGAGAGTAACGGTGGGAACGCCTGAGGAGAATCAGAAACTTCTGGAAGGAGTTCGAGCTCTGCTGTGAGATACGACGGTTACATATTCGACATTGACGGTGTTCTTCTCGATACCAGCCGCTCTTTCATTGCGGCGGTGGTGGAAGCGGTGTCGTACGCCACCTCGTCCGCCGCCTTCACGTTTGATGAGGTGCGACAGTTGAAGTCCATCCGCGGCTTCAACAACGACTGGAACGCGGCCATCGCCGGCGCATCCTGGGTCGCGTACAGACAGGAGGTAGACTTCCCATCTTTTGCGCAAGAGGTCGACAGGCACGGCGGCGGAATGTCTGGTTTGAGAGCTTCAGTGAATGAACTCACCCCGCAGTTTGAGTATCATCTCACAAGGCTGGTACAGGAAGCTTACGGTGGCACCTCAGCGTGCCGGAAGCTTTACGGCTTCGATCCGGAGTTCATAAGAATCCCTGGGCTGTGGCAGACTGAGGTCCCCATGGTGATCACTGAGACGATCCGACCTGTCCTCCCCCAATCTGGTATTGTGACAGGACGAAATCGCCGTGAGGCGGAGCAGGCGTTCGAACTCCTGGGCTGGCGTTTGCCGGACGGCGTTGTGGCTGTATCGGATGATCCTCTCCTTGACAAACCCAATCCGGCAAAGCTGAAGTGTGTCATTAAGAATCTGCAGCGTGAATATCCGCTGTATGTAGGTGATGTGAGGGACGATCTTGAGCTCGTGAAGAACTATCGTCAGGAGACCGGTCGCCCCCTCAGCTTTTGTCTGGTGGGACGTAATCATTTAATAGGGGAGTACGACATGAAAGTAGCATCGGTTGGAGAGCTGCTGAAAAGAATGGAACGGAGCGATGCCTGAGATCACTCGGACGACGGCGGAGACGAATACTCATGTTTCCCTGGATATTCACGGAAAGGGAGAGAGTGAAATTCAGACAGGAATAGGTTTCTTTGACCACATGCTGACCCTGTTAGCTTTCTGGGCGCGCTGGGACCTGAAGCTGACTTGCGAGGGAGATCTTCACGTGGACACGCACCATACGGTGGAAGACACGGGACTGGCTCTTGGGGAAGTGTTCAAAAAAACATGGATTGACAACACGGCCATTGAGCGGATCGTCTATGCGTTCTGTCCGTTGGATGAGGCGTTGAGCAGGGTGGTGGTGGACCTCTGCAACCGCGCCTACTGTACATTTGATGCTGATTTCAATGTAGAGAGGGTAGGCGATTACGAAACAGCCATGACCGGTCACTTTTTCAGATCCTTCGCCCAGGAAGCGAGTATCACTATGCATATTCATTCCCTCTTCGGCGAAAATGCTCACCATATCATTGAGACCATGTTCAAGGGACTGGGGCTGGCTCTTAGGCGGGCGCTGACGCCCCGGGAGGGAGGCACAGCTTCCACAAAGGGGAAATTGTGATCGGCATTGTGGACTATAGCGTGGGCAACATCGGCAGTCTGCGTAATGCTCTGACATATATGAACATCCCGTGCGTAGTGAAGGGAGATGTTGATGAACTGTCTTATTGCAAGGGACTTATCCTCCCTGGCGTGGGAGCGTTTCAGCCGGCCATGGAAAGGCTTGACGCTCTTGACCTCGCAACCTTCCTCCAAGAGTGGGCGAACAGCCACCGGCCGCTCATGGGAATCTGCCTCGGGATGCAGTTACTGCTCGACCAGAGCGAGGAAGATGGTCTGCACAAAGGTCTGGGGCTGATTCGTGGTAATGTCACCAAACTTCAGAATGCGCCAAGGGCGATCCATATCGGATGGAATCAGGTTGTCCCAGCAAAGACATCTGGCCCATCGTTTGAAAAAGGATATGCCTATTTTGTCCATTCTTATGTCTGTCAGCCGACTGACCAAGACGCCGTAATCGGAAAAACTTCGTATGGTGATAGTTTTGTCTCCATGCTGCAGTTAGGGAATATCATGGGTGTTCAGTTTCATCCGGAGAAGTCACAAGAATTTGGCCTCGCCATTCTGAGGGAGTTCAGTGATGGATGCGTTTAGAGTAATCCCGGCCATCGACCTCATTGACGGAAAGTGCGTCCGTCTGACGCAAGGAGACTATGAAACAAGGCGTGTTTACAGCGATGATCCAGTCGCATTGTCAAGGAAGTTTCTTGAGGTTGGACTTGATCTGGTTCATTTAGTGGATCTGGACGGGGCGAGGAGTGGGCATCCTATGAACCTGCCGGTGGTGGAGGCTGTCGCAGCCACAGGGATTACTGTAGAGCTCGGAGGCGGGCTGCGTACCATCCACCATCTCCGGCAGGCTACGGAAAGTGGGGTGGAGTATCTGATCCTCGGTTCGCGCCTGCTGTCAGACATCACTGTCCTCCGGGAGTGGACTGAACACTTTCCCCACCGGTTTGTGGCAGCCATTGATGCCCGGGACGGAAAGCTATCCACTCACGGATGGGAGTTCACTACAACAGTTGATGTGACGGAGGTCGTAGAGAAGGTCGAATCTCTGGGATTCTCCCGCATCATCTACACTGACATACAGCGTGACGGGATGTTGTCCGGCCTAAACCTGCTACAGCTAAGATCCGTGGCTCGGAGCACAACCCTTCCTGTTGTAGCCTCAGGTGGAGTAGCTGGTGTGGAGGACATAACTTCCGTGAAGAAACTCCACGCCGCGGGCGTCACCGGTGTGATTGTGGGCAAAGCGTTTTACGAGGGGAAGATCACACTGGAGGAGATGAGCCAGTGCTGACGCGGCGGATCATACCTTGCCTCGATGTGAAAGACGGTCAGGTGGTGAAGGGGGTAAAGTTTGTGAACCTGGTCAACGAAGGGAATCCGGTGGAGTTGGCGGCGCGCTATTCTGACTCCGGTGCCGATGAACTTGTGTTTCTTGATATTACGGCGACTTTGGAATCCCGCCGGCATGTGGTGGATCTGTTGAGGGAAGTGGCGAAGCGGGTGTTCATCCCGTTCACCGTGGGGGGAGGAATCAGAACCACCGACGACATAGGTGAGATTCTTCACGCCGGTGCCGACAAAGTTTCTATCAATTCAGCCGCCCTTAAGAACCCGGGCCTACTGACGGAAGGGGCGAGGCGGTTCGGTTCCCAGTGCATCGTTCTGGCTATGGACGTGAAGCGGAATGCCAGCGGCTGGCGGGTTCATTCTCATGGGGGGACGAAACCGACGAAAAGGGAGGCCATCCAGTGGGCGATGGAAGCGGTGGAGAAAAGTGCCGGAGAAATCTTGCTGACCAGCATGGATGCTGACGGAACACAGAACGGAGTGGACGTAGAACTGACACGCCGGATCAGCCGCTCTGTGAATATCCCCGTTATTGCATCAGGGGGGATTGGGACTGTTGACCATTTCAGGGAGGCTATCGAGACGGGAGAGGCGGACGCTGTTCTGGCGGCATCCGTTTTCCATCGCGGTATCTTCACCGTGCGGGAGGTGAAGGAATCTCTGGCAGCGCATAAGATCCCCATGAGATTGACAGGAGAAGAAAATGAACTTTAATGAAGCGAAAACCCTTGTTCAAGAGATGAATCTGAGATTAGATCACAACGGTCTGGTGCCAGCCATCATACAAGATAGTGCCAGTGGCGACGTGCTCATGCTTGGGTACATGAGCACGGAAAGTCTCGCCATCTCTCTCGCCGAAGGGAGGACATGCTTCTGGTCCCGAGGCCGCCAGATTCTCTGGCGAAAGGGAGAAACAAGCGGACATAAACAGGTCGTCTCTTCCATTGCTCTCGATTGTGACCGGGATACCGTGCTGGTGAGTGTGGAACAGACTGGCGCCGCGTGTCACAATGGTAGCCGTTCGTGTTTTGAAGAGACAATTGAACTTGCGACAGATGAAACTGAGAGCAACGATCAACCTAATAAGGAGGTACAGAAGTGAAAAGCATTGCTGACCACCGACGTAGAGTTTACGACTGCATAACCAATCTCATCGGGAGTTCTGATAATCCCACGCCAATCGTGATGTTGAACCGCAGGATGAATCCGTATCCCGAGTTTCAGATCGGTGTGAAGTTATAACGATTCAATATTTTCGGTTCCATAAAGGATCGTGTTGCCTTGAGCATGATTCGTGAAACAGAGGTGGGAACCGGGCAGACTCTCCTGGAAGCCTCTTCCAGGAATACCGGCCTGGCTCTGGCGGCCATTGCCAACGCTATCGGTCTGCCGGCGGAAGTGGCCGTCCCGGAAAGAATACCAGAGGAAAAAAGGTGCTATTGAGATTGCTGGGAATAGATACATTGGGGGAGGCGGAAGACGAGCTATACCCTCTGTTCCCCAATGAGGGGGCACGGCAGTCACTATCTCAGCGGACGATGTTTTCAAGTATACGAGCTTTTATCAGCCGTACTTGGCGGATGCAAACGAACCTTAAAATGGGGAACAAGGCGATCCTGACCGGACTGGAATGGAATGCTTGACGAAGGAGAAGATATGAGCAAGAAGAAAGTAGTATTAGCATACAGCGGAGGGCTCGATACGTCGGTCATTCTCAAATGGCTGCAGAACAAAGGGTATGCAGTCATTTGTTTTGTCGGCAATGTGGGTCAGCGGGAGGATTTTGCAGCCGTAGAGGAGAAGGCCCTGAAAACAGGCGCCTCAAAAGTCTTCGTGGAGGATCTGCGGCGTGAGTTTATCACCGACTTCATTTTTCCTGCGCTTCAGGGTAATGCGCTGTATGAAGGGAGGTATCTGTTAGGCACGTCTCTGGCCCGGCCGGTCTTGGCGAAAAGGCAGATCGAGATTGCCCGGAGCGAGGGGGCGAACTTCGTGGCTCACGGAGCCACCGGCAAGGGGAATGATCAGGTGAGGTTTGAACTGACCTACTACGCACTGAATCCGGATATTCAGGTAATCTCGCCCTGGAAGGACAGCGAGTTTCTCGCTGAGTTCAAGGGACGGACCGATCTATTGGCCTCTGCTGAAGCGTGGGAGATTCCTGTGAGCGCCACAAAGAAGCACCCGTACAGTGAGGATGAGAATCTGATGCACATCAGCCACGAGGCGGGCATCCTGGAAGACCCAGCTCTGCGGCCTGCCGAATCGGTTTTCAGCCATACTGCCGGCATAGATCAGACGCCGGGCAAGGAAACGATTATCGATATTTACTTTGAGAACGGATTACCGACAAAGGTCGTGAACCTGGATGATGGAACCGAGCAGAGTGATCCTCTGGATCTTTTTCTCTACCTTAACGGTCTTGCGGGAGAACACGGCATAGGGCGGCTCGACATGGTTGAGAACCGGTTCATCGGTATTAAGTCGAGAGGAATTTACGAGACGCCCGGCGCTACCGTATTGTGGGCTGCCCACCGCGACCTCGAAGGGATGGCCATGGACAAGGAGGTAATGCACCTCCGCGACATGCTGATCCCGAAATTCTCGGAACTCATCTACAACGGCCTCTGGTACTCGCCCGAAATGGACTTCATAATGAGCGCATTCAAAAAGAGTCAGGAGGCCATCGATGGCAAGGTGACTGTGGCTCTCTACAAGGGGAATGTGACGGTGGTCGGAAGAGAATCCCATACGTCCCTTTACGATCAGGACTTCTCCAGCATGGAGGTTGAGGGCGGTTTTGACGCTGAAGACAGCCGCGGCTTCATCAATATTCACTCTATCAGACTCAAGGCCCACAATCTTGTGTTGCACAAGCGGCGGCCTTACAACTGGAGAAAGGAGTAGCGTTTATGGGGAAGCTATGGCAAAAAGGATACGACCTGAATAAAGAAATTGAGTCGTTTACCGTGGGCGATGATCCTGAACTCGATCAGCGGTTGGTCCCCTACGATTGCGTCGCTTCCATGGCACATGCAAAGATGCTGGGCAAGATCGGGATTCTTGACGGTAACGAAGTTAGACAGCTCGTTGCGGAACTGGAGAACATCATCGAACTCCACAAGGGCGGGCAGTTCCCCATAACTCTTGATCAGGAGGACTGCCACACGGCTATCGAGAATCATCTCACAGAAAAGCTGGGCGATCTGGGGAAGAAAATCCACACAGCCCGCTCACGGAATGATCAGGTGTTGACGGCATTGCGTCTGTTCTACAAAGATCAGATCAATGAATGTGAGGAGTTGATTGACGGTCTCATCGAGTCAATGGAAAGCTTCATCAAAAGAAGTGGAGAGACGCCGTTGCCGGGCTATACGCACATGCGGAAAGCCATGCCTTCATCTGTCGCTATGTGGGGCGGTGCGTTGGTCGATTCCATGAAGGACAATCGGAAACTGCTCCACGTGGTCCTTGTATTGATTGATCAGTCACCGCTGGGTACTGCCGCCGGCTATGGAGTACCGCTGAAGATCGATAGGGAATTCACAGCGAAAGAGCTGGGGTTTGATACAGTGCAGCAGAACCCAATCTATGTCCAGAACAGCAGGGGGAAATTTGAGATATCGCTGCTGCACGCACTGAGCCAGATTATTCTCGACCTCAACAGAATCGCATCGGATTTGATTTTGTTCAGCATGCCCGAGTTTGGCTTCTTTGAACTGCCTGATGAGTTTTGTACCGGCAGCTCAATCATGCCGCAGAAAAAGAATCCCGATGTGCTGGAAATTCTGAGGGCTAAGTACCATGTGGTGAGGTCGTGCCAGCACGAAGTGGAGTCTATTGTGGGGAATCTGATATCAGGATTCAGTCGAGACCTCCAACTCACCAAGGAGCCCACTCTCAGGGGTATCGACACGACCCTGGAGTGTCTCTCCGTGGCGGCACTGATTTTCAGTGAACTGAGCTTGAACAAGGAGCGGTGTGAGAAGGCGATGACGGACGAACTGTTTGCCACGGAGGAGGTTTATCAGCTGGTGGAACAGGGAATCCCATTCCGGGAAGCATACGGGCGGGTGGCGCTGAAGCATAAAGATTCGTCATAATCTGAGGCAGGAGAATCTGCTCTGCCTGGCTACCTACCAGCAAAGAGATGTTGAATGTCACCTCTAAAATGTATAGCTTCCTCTCTCACTTGAGGAGTATCAAACGATGGTCTCGCCTCCTGTCCGTACGTTAGCCATTTCCCCGCTGGTTCTTGCCGCTATTCTGAAGGTTTGTACGCCTATTCAGGTGGACGGTAACGGTGACCTTCCTTTGGATGAAATTGTTCTTCCCCCGGGGTTCGAGATTCAACTGTATGCCAGCGACGTCCCCAATGCCCGGTCGATGACGCTGAGCTCCAGTGGAGTCCTGTTCGTAGGTACTCGTCGTGAAGGGAATGTCTACGCCATCCGGGACGAAGATGGGGACTTTCATGCCGATGAAGTTATTGTCATCGATGAAGGTCTCAACATGCCCAACGGCGTTGCTTTCAGAGATGATGACCTTTACGTGATGGAGGTAAATCGGCTGTTGCGATATAACGACATAGAAGATCACCTTGATGCCCCGCCCGATCCTGTGGTGGTTTATGATCGCTATCCAACAGACAGTCACCACGGCTGGAAATTCATCCGCTTCGGCCCAGACGGGATGCTCTACATTCCGGTGGGTGCTCCCTGCAACATCTGCGACGAGGAAGACGACCGCTATGCCTCTATTACAAGGATCAACCACGATGGTAACGGTTTCGAGATCTTCTCACATGGAGTGCGAAACACGGTAGGCTTTGACTGGCATCCCGTGACAGAGGAATTGTGGTTCACCGATAACGGCCGCGACTGGCTGGGCGATGACATGCCTCCAGATGAACTGAACCGCGCCCCGGAAAAGGGAGTGCACTTTGGATTTCCGTACTGCCATGGAGAAGATATTCTCGATCCCGAATTCGGAGAAGGGCAAGATTGTGCTGATTATGTGTCGCCGGCTCAGGAACTGGATCCACATGTGGCTGCTCTGGGGATGCGCTTCTACACCGGGGATATGTTCTCCGAGAATTACCGCGATCAGATCCTCATCGCTGAGCACGGCTCTTGGAACCGGAGCATCCCCATCGGCTATCGGCTGATGCTGGTAGAATTGAATGGGGATGACGTCGTCGGCTACAAGGTTTTCGCCGAGGGGTGGCTTCAGGGGATGACGGCTTGGGGGCGGCCGGTAGATGTTCTCGTGATGCCGGATGGGAGTCTACTGGTGTCAGATGACTTTGCTGGCGTTATCTACCGGATCACCTATACGGGTCGGTAGCGAGCAAGAGGAAAAGAGTGACGAGACTTACCTTATGGGTAGCAGATGACCGAGGATGTAGCCGATGAGTATCCCAACAAGCAGCGCCAGAGTTAGAACGCGGGAGCGAACCATCTCTTTGGTGTAGCCTTTCTTGATGGCTATGACAGAGACGATGTAGCCGAGGCCATTCACGAGCCAGAAGAACGGCAGAGCAAAAACTTTCACGATCAGAGGACCCACCACGGGAATGAGTGTAACTACAGCCCCCAATCCCGCAAACGCCTTTGTGAACAGACTGAGTACGATCGTTAAGATGGCAATGATTTCTTTAGGAACGTCGAATGCGAGGAGGACCAGAATGCCGGCCACGATTCCGCCCCACAGAAAAACACTCTTTCCGTATTGCTGCCAGAATGGTTTTCGTTCTGCTTCGGTGTTGTCAGTCATCCTCTATCTCTGCGGTGAGGGTGATCCCTCGAACAGTCACTTCTGCCTGTAATATACGTCTTTCCCCGCCCCTTTCAATCCAGATTTGCCGCACACAGTTGCTAAGCGCAATCCCCCATGTGAAGACGTCTGTTGTTTCCACAAGCTCTGTTTTCGTACCCTTCGTTTTGCGTATATCAAAACGGTAGTGATCAGACAGGTACGATTCTCCATTCACATCGATTTCAGTAGAATCGACCCAAAGAAATCGCCCTTGAAATAGTTGCCCTTCGTGATCTAATTGCCACCATTTGGTATCGAGATTGCTCCAATCTGTCGTTCGACTTCTCATAAGGAGAGAGAATAGGTTGTGTATGTCTGAAGGGCGCTCGTAGTGTGAATCCTCGTAGCGATAAGCCCCTGCGTCACTGTCCCACTTTAGGATGAGCTTCTGATCAATGTTCGGTTGCTTGATCCTCTTTTCATATCTGAGCATCTGGAATGTCTGCCCATCGTAGACGGTTGTATAGCTGTTGTCCACTTCAAAGACATATGCAAAAACATTGGTTGTTTCCGCGGTAAATTCCAGTTTCCTCTCATTAATGCCTGATCCTTCGCTCAGTGACATGGTGATATCCACGCATGGGATTTTCCAGAAATAAACGGTGTAGTTGAATTTGTCGCTTGCGAGTAGAGAAGAGGCGGTGGCAAGCAGCGTCAATCCGATTCCGCAGTGCTTTATTGGTCGCTTTATCATAAGTTGATTTGATGTGAAACTGTTGATTTCTGCTTTCGCCCCTTCCATGAGAGGGGTACAAAGGAACCTAACGTCCCCAAAATAACAACGTATAAGCTGTGCCACAGTTCATCTGCGAAAAAGAACCATGCATCGAAAGGTCGTTCAACCAGCGCCGTATAGCGTGAGATGAGGATACCGTCGCCCATCATCTTAATAAACCACGGCAAAAGCCAGCCGGACTGCCAAGTCGCAAGAAAAAGTATCTGGCTTGCCAGAACGGAAATATTCGTCAGGTAGATAAGTATCAGAGCCCATTTGAAATTGCTATTGACGAAAGGGAGACGGAAGTATGAAGCACCTTTTGATGCAAACCGGAGACGTTGCATTATGAATGATTGCCAGTCAGGTGGAGGGGTACTTGTCACTTCCGCCGCTTTGGAAGTAGCGAATGCCAGGTGCCAGCCCCGGCTGGAAATCTTGTGCATCATGAGATCATCATCGCCTGAAAAGAACGACTCAATCTCATCGTATCCGCCCACGTGTTCGTAGGTTGACCGCCTGACAGCCAAATTTCTACCGCTAAGCGTCAACGGTAGATTTTGTGCAAGGCCGCCCGCCGCCAAAGCATCCAGCCCGATGGAATCCATCAGCAGCATTCTGTTCCATAGTATCTCATTGCTAACCAGAGATGCGGGTCCCGCCGCCATTCCCAGATTCTCATTGGTGAAGAGGGAACTGATTGATCTCGCCCATCCGGGTGACATAACGCAGTCGGCATCGGTAAAGAGAAGTAACTCTCCGGAAGACTCTTGTATACCTCTTGCCAGTGCCCATTTCTTGGGAGACCATGTTTCTGGTGTATTGTCTACAAACAGCTGTCTGATACGCGAATCGGTGAATACCGCTTGATCGATGATTTCACCCGTTGAATCAATGGAGCCGTCATTGACGATGACTATTTCGATTTTTTCATTCGGGTAATCCTGAGCTTGCAGGTGCTCAAGAAGTTGACCAATATGTTGCTCCTCATTACGTGCCGCCACAATAATGGAGAGGTTGGGAAGATCTGTATCTTTCCGGTCGTTTCCATTTGATACAGTTTTAAGGCCGTTTCTGAGCCAGGTGAGAAAAAGAAAGTATGTGAAAGCGAGAAGCGAAAGGATAGCGATCATTTCTGGCGCCCTCCCCATCCAGTTGGAATCGGCAACAGGGTAACAATCCCCATCACCACGACGTATGGGATCTGGGAAAAGAACCATATGGGGAAGGACCGCCGCATATCAAATCTTTCAAAGAGTGAGGTCGTTCTGAGCATAAGAAGACCTTCGACAATAAACTTTAAACCCAAAGCGAGTATGAAAGGAAAGAACCATTTCAGTGAGAACAGCAGACTAGCGGCCAGTAAAAGAATAAGAAGATTGGCGAGGAAAGTAACAATAATGACGAAGAAGAAAAACATGTCAGTTTGCCTGACGGAAAGGGAATCAGCCGCCCATCTGATGCGCTGAGAGATAAATGGCCGCAGATTGGGTAACGGCGGCGTGCTGACATAACTGGCGCGGTCGAATGCGGTAGTGATAGTCCACTCTTTGTGCTGCTTGATATTCTGTAAGAGGAGATTATCATCACCTCCGGCAGCATCAGCGAAAGAAGAAAAGCCGCCAGCTTGTTCAAAAACTTCTTTGCGGTAGGCGAGATTCTGGCCTGTGCAGGCAAAGGGAAACCCGAGCGATGCTGTACCACGGGCGGCGCCCATTAACAGGAGAAAATCCAGCGCCTCTATCTGCTGCATAGCGGTCTCCGGGTGATCGATCTCCGCATGTCCAATAACCAGCCCGGTGTCAGGCGTGAAACAGGAGACCATCGATTCAATCCACTGACTGGAGATGTGACAGTCCGCATCGGTCAACAGAATGATTTCGCCTCTGGCGCTGCGGATGCCGATGTCGAGGGGACGCTTCTTGTTTCTTAAAGGTGATGCCGATCCTTCTGTTGAGAGGAAGTGTACGTTATCGTACTTCTCCATAAAGGCGTGAGTAACGTTTGGCGTGATATCTGTCGATTCATCATCGACGACGATCACTTCGTATTTTTCTTTGGGATATGTCTGATGAACAACTTCTCTCAGGATACGGTGAATGTGATCCCTCTCATTTTTTGCCGGGAGAACTACGGTGATGAAAGGCTGGGTGCTGGAATGATTCTTCTCTTCCAGAAAGAGGCCAATAATGAAGAATGAGACGGCTAAGAAGTAGAGTCCAATGACCGCATAGAAGAGAGTGATGAACAAAGTTCTACTCTAGATACTGGAGAACAGTGACGCGGCGATAAGGAAATAGACAAGGATTCCAAGCACATCTATTGATGTTGTTACAAAAGGTCCCGAGGCAATAGCTGGATCGACATCGAGTTTTCTCAACACTATAGGTACGAGGGTACCGATTGATGTGGCAATCACCATAGATGCGCAGATGGCCAGCCCCACTACCAGTCCAAGTCTCGGCGGGGCGTCAATGAATTTCATAGACGCCACGGCTCCCAGCAGGATGCCGTAGAAGATTCCCAGCACAAGGCCGACGCGCATCTCTTTCCAGATCACTTTACCCATCTGCATCAGCTGTACTCGCCCTGTGGCGAAACCTCTGACAATGATAGTGGAAGACTGTGTCCCCACATTACCTCCCATACCGACGATAACAGGGATGAAAGCTGCTAGTGCGATGATACTTTGTAGTACCGTTTCGAATAGTCCGATGATGTAGACGGCAATCGTACCACCGATCCAGCTTGCGAAGAGCCACGGCAGGCGCAGCTTCACATTCTCGAATGTTGATTTCATAAGGATTTCCCGGTCTCTGCCGATCCCGGCCATCTGTAGAAAATCTTCTGTCGCCTCTTCGCGAATAACATCAACTACGTCATCCACCGTTACGATGCCAAGCAGAACACCACTGCTGTCTATTACCGGGATTGCCAGCAGATTGTAGCGTGACACCTGACGAGCTACCTCTTCCTGATCAGTCTCTGGCGTCACTGAAACCACGTCTTTTACCATTATGGTCTTGAGTTCCGTCAGCGGCGAAACTGTAACAAGATCACGGAGTGAGACGACTCCGGTGAGTCGCTTGGCTTCATCAGTGATGTAGAGGTAGAAGACCATCTCCGCCTCTTCAGATGATTGAATAGATTTGATGGCTTCTCCGGCCTGAGTGCTCTCCGGCAGAGAGAATACGTCCACCGACATTATACCCCCAGCAGTATCCTCGGGGTAGGCCATCAGTTCCTCCAGCTCTTCCGATTCTTCTTTTCTCAGCGTTTCGAGGATTGCGTTGGCTTTCTCTTCGGGAAGCAGATTCAGAATGTCGGCGGTATCGTCCGAACCAACTTCTTCCAGTAACTGTGCCACCTCCTGTGCATCGAGCGGTTGGAGCAGTGTTTCGATGACAGTGCTGTCCAGTTCACTCAAGAACTCGCCAATACGTTCTGTCTGTCTGATCAGGTTGAAGATAGAGATGCGCTCAATATCCGTGAACTGACGGAAAAGGAGGGCGAGGTCAGCCGGGTGTGTCTTATTGATTAGTTTCAGCAGATTAGCTTTGGCCCGCCGCCGGCTGAGCCGTCGGAATGTATCCAGCAGCACAGCCACCTCCGTCTGAAGCATAGGTGTTCTTTTCACTGTTTCAACTGTTGCCATTGGTCCTGTCAGATCACCTCTTTTTCAACTGCTTCATAGTTGATTGCCGGAAGATGTGCCATGTTCCTGAATCCGATGTACGTGAGGGCCGCGCCCCCAGTGAGGATAAAGGGGGAGACATGACCCCGCCAGACGTACCACGATTCGAAATACTCACCCCAGTTTACGAACAGAAAGGCGAGACCGTTGTTGAGTCCGTGCAGGATCATGCTGGGAAAAACAGAATTGCTCCTCCATGCTAGATAGCCCATAACAAGTGCAAGAAGGTATATCTGTATTACCCAAGAGGGGCTCATGTGAATGAAAGCGAAGAAGAGGCTGGTGATCAGGACCGCACGGGTGACATCCTTCCAATACTTCTCCAGCACGTTCTGCAAGAATCCGCGAAAGAGGATCTCTTCTGTAACCGCCGCCACAACGACCGATCCGCAAAAGAGCAGCAGCAGCGATAAAAGGTCGTCGCCACGCAGAAATCCGAGGAATTGCTCTGTCCAGTCGGGCGTTGGTAAGAAGCGGACCAGCAGTCGATCCAGTTCATCCGTCCAGACGACCACACCCAGAGAGACAATCGTGCTGAGACCGAGCATACGACGCGGTACGCGGTTCAGACGAAGGGCACTGCGAACGTCGTTCGTTCTTCTGCTGATGAAGATGAGAAGAGGTAATATGAGGAGGAATTCGCCCAGGATCAGGACGCCCGGCCAGAATGATAAATCTGCAGAACTATCCTGAAGGAGCAGTATGACAACAGATGTCAACAGTGTCGACAGAAGAAGCGACAGGATGACGATCCCGAATGCTGTGCGGGGAGTGAACGGATTGTTCATCTGGTTCTGACTCCTGTGTCATACTTAACGGTTTCCCGGTCATGGTTCTGGCGAAGTTACAGAATCCAATTGCGAAAACCAAATAATGAGCCGAGTGAGGAGTCACCCGTTTCCCGAACATCTGGCAAATTGGTAAATCACTGCCCTTTTTCGCATTTCGGATAGGTTGTTGTAAATTGACAAATGCTGTTTATGCAAAGGTTGAGTCGCATGACGATCTCAAAAATCACTATTGTTTGTCTGTTAACCCTCGTATTGGCCACTCCCGGTGTCTGTGAAAAAGTGGTTCTGACAGGTTCGGTATATGACGTTAATACACACAGGGAGATCGGCGGGGTTAATATCTATATCAAGAATACCGAGATAGGTACAATCAGCGATTTTTCCGGTCGTTATTCGCTAGAGCTCCCGGAAGCCTCAGAAGGGATGCTGGTTGTGTTTCAACATATAGGTTACGAGATGAAGGAAATGCCTTTGGCGGAAGTAAAATCCACTGCGCGAATTTTCCTTCAACCCCGTGTGATTCCGTTGCGAGAGTTGGAGGTGGAAGCTCAAGGGACGCGACTTGGTATAGAGAAAGATCTGCCACAGCGCGTGGCTGTATTTGAGGCTCAAGAGTTCGAGATCCGGGGGTATGTAGACGCTGCTGACCTTCTTCGAAGTGATCACAGTATTCAGGTTGAAGAGCAGTTGAGCGGTAAGAAGACAGTGGCCATCCGCGCAGGCAATCCCGATGATGTGGTGGTTCTCTACAACGGCGCCAAGATGAACAGCACTTATAACAACATCTTCGATCTCTCCCTTATTAATCTTGAGGATGTGGACCGCATCGAGATCGTTAAGGGGAGTAACACGGCACTCTACGGTTCGGAAGCGTTCTCCGGTATTATCAATATCGTCCCGAGGATCAGACAAGACTACAATGTGAGATTTCAGCAGAGGTTTGGTACGTATGATTCAGGCAATTGGGGTCTAAATCTTTACCAAGGTTATAAGGGACTGAACGCTACATACGGTTTCATTGAAGGTGCCTCGAGGCGACGCTTCATGGATGATGCTATTCTTGAGAACAAGGGCACTCACCACAGTGCTAATATATTCTTCGATTTTTCTTCACGTCGTTCAGAGACAATGACCAATCGTCTCTCGGCCTCGTTTGTCAGATCTCTTCAGGAATACTCAGATTTCAGGGATGACGAGACGCTGGTGAACTTTAATCAGATAGAGATGGTACGCTACAATGGCAACCTTGGCCCTCTGAGCCAGATGAACCTGTCACTATCTCACCACTCTTTGGACGAGTCTCAGTCACTACTGAACAGTTCCGGTACCATAGACCGTCTTTTTCAGGACAGGTCAATGCAGTATAGCATTGAAAAGGGATTCGAGAGGGAGCAGGTCGAAGTGGTGATCAAATACGAGCTAGAAGCTGCGCAGCTCAATTTCACCGATGAAAGGTCCCTTACAACAGAGCAATCCATCGGACTTGAGTCTGCCGCCTTTGCGCGCAAGAAAGAGGGATTCGTCTCAGTTCTTAAGTTTCACAATCCCACTACTACCGGTAGGATTCAGGCTTCCGATTTCGATATCAGTTTTCGCCGCGACAGGGTAACTGACAGACAAGAAGATGTAACTCTGCGTAGCGGCACGCCCGATTCTCTCGCAGGTCTGTTTGACGAAACTATGTGGAGTGAAACCACTTTCAAATTGTCCAATCATTTCTCAGGTGGATTCGGCGGCTTCGTGTTCACCAGTTACATTAACTACGGTACAAACGTCAAATTCCCCACGCTATTTCAACAAATAAGCTCTCCTGAATCGATCACCTCCGTAGTGGCAAGACCAAATCTCAATCCGGAGAAGAATACAGCGCTTGAGCTGGGGGTAGAGCTGACAGGTAATACGCCGCACCTGGCGAACATATACGGCTATCAAATCTCGGCCAGCCTGTTCCGCAATGATTTTGAGAACAAGTTGCGCGTATTTTTCCCGGTGGGTGTCCCGGTAGCCTTCTATGATAACATTATAAGTGCCAAGCTATCCGGAGTGGAGAACCAGGGGAGACTCTTTCTGCTAAAGAAGAAAATAACGCTCGAATTTGGTCTCTCGCTGTACTCCGTCTCCGAAAGGGCAGCTTTCCCCTTCAAATCTGATAAGAAGTTTACTTCTACCGTGATGATTGACCATGCCGGCTATTCAATGCAGCTCCACTGGTTTAAGGAAGGGGAACAGGTGGGATGGATCAGACAGGCGTCAGGCGAGTTTTCGGAAGCCATTCTGCCGCAATACTCTAATGTCGATTTTCATTTCAGCAAAACTGTTTCGTGGAAACGGATGAAATTCTTTGTCAACGCCAGCGGTCGCAATCTCTTGAACCGTGACGTAGTGCTTCAGGGTCTTGCCTTGCGAGACCGGCGCTTTTACCTGACAGTGGGGACAAAACTGTGAAGGAGCATCAACAGCAGTCTTCCTTGGGAAGAGCAATTTTCGCAGGCTGGTCTTCAGTTGGGGTTTTCGTCCTCACGGCATGGCTGATACTTGTTGCCGGTTGCACGGAGAATCCGTTCAACGATGACAGCGAAAAGATCTCATCGCGAGCCATCAGCGGTGCGGTCACTCTGAATGACGGAGCAGTTCCCAAGGGCGTTTATGTCTGGCTCGAAGGACTTGATGTAGGTACGAGAACCGATGAGCAAGGGGAATTCAGTCTTGTGCTACCGCCGCCATCCAGTAGTAGCGCTGGTTCAGCCATGGATGGAGTCTTTAATCTCTATTTCTATGTGGCAAACTATGCTATTGATACGGCGGAGGTTGTGTTGGTAAATGGTGAAGTTGCCCGTTCGGAGGGTGACATAAACGATCAGAGTGAGCTGAAGCAGTCAAAACAGTTGTACAAACTTCTCGATGTGGTAACCTCAGTTTCTCCTCAAACGATCCTCTTCGAGTACTGGGGGAAGATGAATATCAGTGTAACACTGAATGCTATCTCATCGTCCGTTGTAGTGGAGTCCTTAAAAAAGATTGCGAATAGAGTGGTGTTTAGAACTGGTCTGGTGCTGGTGGATGAAAACGATCAGTTTGTGAAGGTTATTGGTCAGGGATCTAGTTGGGATCTTGGATTGGAAACAATTAGACAGGAGCAGACGACATGGAGAATCAGGAAATCGTGGCCACCATGTGAGCTGCCTGTGGGTGTGTACCGCTTCATTCCGTACCTGATAATCAGGCAGCCGAACGTTCCTCAGGCGCTTATAGAAAGCCTCGGGCGAGATGCGCAGAACCTGGACCGAAGCTATTTGAACATGCCTTTTATTCCGCGCGGAGGGAAACTCATTGTCAGTGAAACAGCCACTGGTTGAAGAGGTGCGGTAGGCATGAAATACTATCCGCTGATCATAACGTCTTTCTTTCTGGCTATTTCGTGTGAGAGCCCTCTGAAACCTCCACCCGCGGAGGATAGTGAGTTTTTTGTCAGTCACGACTATGCGGGAACATTACGCCTCATCAAGAAAATACCCATCACACTAGAATGGTCGCAACTCAAGTTCAACCAATTTGAACAATACTCGGTTTATCGTTCACAATCTGACGGTAACGGCGAAACATGGATTAAGAGGGCCGAGATTTTTGATCCGATGCGGACCACTTTCACCGACACCTTGGATAATGACTTGACATTTCGCTTTAAAATCCAGGCTGTATTCTCTGATGGAGAGCTTAAGGAAGCGACTACGGAACCGATAGTTATCAAAACAACTTCTGTTACTGTACCTGATGAATGTGATTGTCTGCAAGATGCTTATGACGCGCCGTTCATTGACGACGGAGATACCATCTACGTGGGCGAAATGACAGTTTGTACTGTTCCAAGACCGTTGGTCTTTCTGGACAAAGACGTTGTAATCAAGAGTCTTCTTGGAAAAACTGAGACTGTCATTGAACGTTCACGAATGCTTCTTTCCATGTCGCGCGGTAAGATCAGCGGTTTTACGTTCAAGCATGGATGGATTGATCTACACGGCACAGCTATGATGACAGATTGCATAGTTACAGAAGCAAGACTACTGGCCGGCAGAGGCCCGCTCATTGTGAGGGAAACTGCTGAAGTTAACAATTCCCTAATCAGTGGGAACAGCAATCACAGCTTCTGGAATGTTGGTGGAGAAGGAGCTGGCGTGCTGCTTGAAGATCAGGCCACAATCCGCAATTGTCGTATCAGTGATAATCGAACATCTGAGAGTGGCGGTGGCATTCTGGCTCGGGGTGAACCAACAATCCAAAACTGCATTATAGATAATAATCGTGCTGCAAAAGGTGGGGGAGGGCTCTTCACGGCGGTAAGCGCAAATCCTACCATCATCAATTGTGTGTTGTATGGGAATAGGTCGGGCATATCGGATGCCGGATCGGGAGCAATTTTTCAAGATAAGGCATCGTCATTCACGATACTCAATAGCATTGTCTGGGGTAACAGTGCGGCAGAAGGGGCGGATCTGCTTTGGCGTAGCGCCTCCTACTCGGATATCGAATACAATAGCGATGGTACAGAGAATATTGATGCAGATCCTCTCTTTGTCGATCCCGCCTCAGGTGACTTCCGTCTCCAGCCTGGCTCGCCCGGCATAGACGCCGGTCATCCCGACGCGCAGTACAATGATGCGAACGGTTCGCGCAATGATATGGGGGCTTTCGGCGGGCCGTATGGAGAGTGGCAGCCGGACGGTTTGTGATCGGTGGCGGCGTAGCCGCGTATGTGGACGGCGGATACAAACATGCCGTGTGGGACAGCACTGATAACGGCGGCAAGGCGGTTCCATCCGGCATTCACATTTACTGCTTCGATGCCAATTCGCTGGAGACTGATGACGCGTTCCACCAGACTCGAAAGATGGTCTTACTCCGCTGACCTGATTCCCTCATTCCCTAATCCTCCCGCCACCGGCAGGGGTTTTTGTTGCACAATCTTACACCTCCGTCTATTTTTGTTCAGCAGTCTGGTTATGTATTGGAATTGTTGAAGAAATGGAGCTATGGATAAATGGAGTGATGAGTTACCTCTCCGAAGCTTTGCTGAGCTTTCGGCGGTGAGAGGAACCACAGACTGTCGTGTTCGCTGACGTCTCATTTCCCATCTCAAGCTATCAGGTCTTCACCTATCGGATTCCGAAGAGTATCAGTGGAAGCGTAGAAGTCGGCGTCCGTGTGTGTGCGCCGTTCGGGACGAAGAAGAACGCTCAAGGCGTGGTGGTGAATCTCAAGAAGAAGGCCGGCTTCAAGGGGAAGATTCGCTCCATCGGCGGCATCATTGACGAGACGCCCATCTTCGGCAAGACGCTCTGGGAACTGATCAACTGGGTTAGTCAGCACTACATGACACCGTTGGGACAGGTGATGCGCTCGGCGGTACCGGCCCGTCTTTCCCGCTCGTACTCGCCGCCGGAGCAGTTGATGGTGCAGTTCAACGGCATTTCTGACGAAGCGCTGATGGAGCTTGAAGAGAAAGCGCCGCGCCAGTTTCAAGTTATCAGGTTACTAGAGAATCAGGAGACAGACGTACCTGTTGCCGGCTTGAACCCCACGGTACCGAACGCAGCCGCGGTCTGCTGGGCGCTGGAGAAGAAGGGTCATGTCTCGCTGTCGCGCGTGCCGAGAATCCCTGACGTATCAGACCTCAGTATCACGCCCGTGAAGAAGGAAGTAAAGTTCAGCAAGGCGCAAGAACAAATTGTCGCTGAAATGGAAGCCAAGCTCAAGGCGGGGGCGTTCAGTCCCTATCTCCTCCACGGCGTGACGGGGAGCGGCAAGACTGAGATATATATCCATCTGGCGCAAAGGGCGGAAGAGGAGGGACGGCATTCTATATTGCTGTTGCCGGAAATTGCGCTCACGCCGCAGATCGCGGGAAGGTTTAGGGCTGTCTTCGGCGAAAAGGTGGCTATCTGGCACAGCCGGATGACAAAGGCAGAGAGGGCGTGGACTTGGCACCAGATCTGCGCCGATGCCTTCAGCGTGGTGGTTGGTGCCCGCAGTGCCATCTTCACTCCGCTGAAAGACGTAGGACTTATCGTGGTAGACGAAGAACAGGAGAGCGGTTTCAAGCAGGAATCTCCGGCACCGAGATACCACGCACGGGATGTGGCACTCATGCGGGGAAAACTCTCCTCAGCCCTTACTGTACTGGCAGGGGCTACGCCGAGTATGGAGTCGTATTACAATCAAGCTGTGGGCAAGCTCAACTATCTGAGACTGAAGAGGCGCTACGGTGTAGCTAAGTATCCCCGAGTCCACATGGTGAACATGACTACCGAGCGGGAAGAGACGGAGGATTACTCCATCACACTCTCTCGCCTCCTGCAGGAAAAGATGAAGGATCGTTTCAAAAAGGGCGAGCAGATAATTCTGCTCCAGAATCGAAGGGGATTTGCGCCCGTGGTTTCGTGCAGGGACTGCGGCTTCGTTGAGATGTGCAATCAATGTCAGATCTCCCTCACCTTTCACAGAGTTGATGAAAGATTGAAGTGTCATTACTGTAACTTTGAGAAACCGTCACCCGCACTGTGTCCTGCTTGTGACAGTACGCGAATTGTCCTGGGTGGTACGGGAACGCAGAAGGTAGAGGAGAAGCTGATAGAACTCTTTCCCGAGATCAAGTGTGTACGGATGGACTTGGACACGACCCGCGGCAAAGGTGCTTATACGCGAATTCTGACTAAGTTCAGCGAGGGCGAGTACGACGTTTTGCTGGGGACACAGATGATCGCCAAAGGGCTCGATTTTCCCAACGTAACCCTGGTGGGGATCATCAATGCGGATACCGGCCTTTACCTTCCGGATTTTCGCGCCGGGGAGAGGACGTTTCAGCTAATCTATCAAGTGGCGGGCAGGTCCGGCCGGGGCGATAAGCCGGGAGAAGTAATCATTCAGAGCAATGATCCGGATCATTCTGTCATCAAGGCGGCGGCACAGCTTGATCTGGAAAAATACTACAATGTCTGTCTCAGTGAGCGGCGAGAGTTGATGTATGCCCCTTTCAGCTGGATGGCTAAGGTGGAATTGTACGGCAAGAAGCGTGAAGCGGTGGCGAAGCGTGCGGAAACTCTGCTCAAACATCTGCAAAACAGACCGAAACATCTCGAAGTCCTGGGACCGGCGCCGTGCCCCATTGAGCGGCTGAGGGGGAACTATCGTTACCAGATCATATTTAAGTCTTCGAAAGAGAAGGATCAGAATGGTCAATCGCTTCGTAGATTTCTTGAGGACAACTTAGTGGATAGAGGCTTCCTGAAAAGAAAAAAGGGCGTTACTTTACGGGTGGATGTTGATCCGGTTTCTCTCCTTTAGATACATCGTTGCCGCACAGATGGCGGCGTTGGCGCTTCTTCCGCACTGGCTGACTGCCCAGGGAAGTTACTCCTCTCTGGAAGTGCCTTATCACGTCAGGTCGGTAAGTATGGGAGGAATCGGTATTGCGGACCGTGGCGGGACTGATATGGCCGCCTTTAATCCAGCGTTGCTGCAAGGCAATACTAAGGAATTACTGCTCTCCGTCCTTCGTTATCCTGCGCAGATTCAGTCCGAGATGGTAGAGTTCAGGTTTCCGTGGCGTGAGCGGTCTGTAGCTGTCACGGTGCGCCACATGGGATACGGCTCATTCGAGGCGCTGGATGAGGATGGGGTAAAGACAGGCGAATTTGCGGCCGGTGATATCTGGGCGTCGCTGGCATTTTCTCAATCGATTTTTCCTTCCATGGATTTCGGACTCACCGCGGGAATCTATCACAGTCAGATTGAAAAAGTGAGGGCCAGCCTGGGCATCATTTCTGTCGGTACGGTGCTGAGACTTCCAGAATTGGACGCTTCGCTGGGACTAAGTGTCCGCAATCTGGGTGTGACACTGCAGAATTACGGCAGTTATCCCGAGACGATTCCGACAAGTGTGAATCTTGGGGCGACAAAAAAACTTGCGCACCTTCCGCTTGAGTTGTCAGTTGACGGTATCTGGTGGGAACAGGGTGGAGTAGCACGGATCGGCGGTGAGTTCGTTCTTAAGCACGGCATCCTCCTGAGGTGGGGCAGTTCTACCTATCGCTTTCAGCAGCAGACCGAACATCTGTGGCGCGACATTCTTTCGGGGAGTTCTATCGGTTTGGGCTACGTTGCGCAAGATCTGACAGTCGACATCGGGTTGGGATACTCGGGAATTGGGGGTGCGGTCATTGGCGTCGGCGTCGCTACGGTTCTTTAGTTGCTCGCGATTTTCAATTTTTCTTTCATATTTCTACAATTAAACTTGTGTCTGGTTTGGGGCTTTTCCAGTATTGCAGGCTTAACTATACAATATCAGCTCATCTGGGGAGAGCTTGAGCCGGTATATAGTGATGAAGAGTGAAAAAAAACAATCCCGCCTGAAGGAATTCATATACAATCCCCGAAAGGCGCTCTGGAAACTTGCCGTTCCGATGATGTTTGGCATGATGATTCAGAC
>CEPZ01026164.1_pt1 | contig 36895 bp, 35 predicted proteins | sample 530461 | NCBI WGS metagenome assembly CEPZ01 (sample SAMEA2620106, study PRJEB7988) | marine metagenome | isolation source: saline water (ENVO:00002010), including
CAAACAGCTTTATATAAAACAAGCGGTTTGGCAGGAACTAATATGGCTATAACTGTTACAAGTGGTATGATATTAATACCTTTTATATTTGGTATTGGAATGCTTTTTTATAATGCTAAAAATTTAATAGGCTGGTTTCTAACAATAGGTTCAATGGCAGCATTTTCTTTTGGTATAATATCAAGTTTAAAGTTTCAAATGTCAAGTATGTCTGCTTTTGATTTAATAACAATAATAGTTTTACTATTTGGTGGGTTAGGTTTATTTTTAAGTTCATTAAAGAATATAGAAAAGAAAGTTTAAATAAAAAATGATTGATGAAAAAAAACAAAATTTAATTTTAGAACATTTCAAAAATAAAAAAGAGATATTTTGGTACGGGAGTGCTTGGAATAAATTTTCTGATTTAGATGATTTATCTATATTAATGTTTTATTTTTATTATTTTGAAAGTTGTACTGAAATTAATAGTAGAAGACTTTTATTTAATTATTTTAATAATAACTATCACTCTAAACAAAAAAAGGTAGTTAGTGCTTCATATCATGTAAGTAATTACTTTCACTTAGAAAATTTTGTAAGATTACTAAAAGAATATAAATATATTTCAGAATATATAGATGAACTTTTAATTTATATTGATAATTTGAAAATAGATACTCAACAAGAAGAAGTTAAAATAATTTGTAAAAAGTGTTGTGGAACGGGTGATTCTGATATAGATGATTCTTGGGAAGATTGTAAATATTGTTATGGTTTAGGATATGATTTTGAAAAACTTCCTAAATTGACAAAGGAATCTGAAATAGCATTGGAGGAACTTTCAATATTAATTGTACCTTTATTAATAAATATAAAAAAAGATTTATGTATTCAAGTTTTAGAAGAAAATACATTAAATGTAAGAAATAAAATACTGCCTGAATATTCTATGCTGAAATCTATTAAAAACTTTTAAAAATAAAAAAACCTGCAAAAGCAGGTTTTTTATTAAATATTGATTGTAATTAATTATGCAATTTTTTCTTCTTCTTTATTGCTATATTCATAAATAGGCGTTTTTCTATTTCCAAGAACAAACTCACCATCTATAACAACTTTTGAAATACTTTTATCAGAAGGAACTTCAAACATAACTTCTTTTAATAGTTTTTCGATAATAGATCTTAAACCCCTCGCACCAGTTCTTTTTTCAATCGCCATTTGAGCAATTTCTTTAATAGCATCTGGTTCTACTTGAAGTTTAACATCATCCATTTCAAATAATCGTTCAAACTGTTTTAAAATAGAGTTTTTAGGTTTTACAAGAATTTCTTCAAGCATTTCAAGATTTAAGGATTCAAGAGTTGTATTAATAGGTAAACGTCCTTTTAATTCAGGAATAATACCATATTTAACAATATCAATATCTTCAACTTGTTTAAGCAAATCCGATTCTTTTTCAATATCTGATTTAGAAGTGTTTTTAATTTTTGCACTAAAACCCATGCCGCCATCATTGTTTAATCGTTTATCAATAACATCTTTAAGTCCAACAAATGCACCTCCACAAATAAATAGTATTTTTGAAGTATCTACTTGTAAAAATTCTTGTTGTGGATTTTTACGACCACCTTGTGGTGGAACAGAAGCAATTGTTCCTTCGATAAGTTTTAAAAGTGCTTGTTGTACACCTTCACCCGAAACATCTCTTGTTATAGAAGGGTTTTCTGATTTTCTTGTTATTTTATCAATTTCATCAATATAAACAATACCTTGTTGTGCTTTTTCAACGTCATGATCACACTTTTGAAGTAGTTTTTGGATAATATTTTCAACATCTTCACCTACATATCCAGCTTCTGTAAGAGTAGTTGCATCAGCTTGTGCAAATGGTACATTTAAAAGTTTAGCGATAGTTTCTGCAATATAGGTTTTACCACAACCAGTATCACCAATCATTAATATATTACTTTTATCTATTTCTTCGTCTTTTTTATTTTCGCTATAAATTCGTTTATAATGGTTATATATAGCAACAGATAAAGTTTTTTTAGCTTCTTCTTGACCAATAATATATTCATCAAGCTTTTCTTTCATTTCTTTTGGTGTCATTATTTGACTTTTACCTTCACTATTTCCTTCATTTTTTAATTCTTGTTCTTTTTCTTCTGTAATTATATCATCACACAACTCAACGCATTCATCACATATGTAAACAGAAGGTCCTGCTATTAGTTTTTTTACTTCGTGTTGACTTTTTCCACAAAATGAACAGTGTAGGTTTTTTTCTTCTGACATAGATCTCTCCTTTAAAAATAGTTCCCTTATTATAAGATAATATTAAAAATAAATCAACCTTTTATTTAATTTATTTTTTAGTATATATAATAAACAAAAATAATCAATATTGTTTTTAAGAGTTACAAAGAATGCTTAATCTTAAATTTTCATGTTTTTTATTTATTAATATGTCATATTTTTTACAACTTATTTCTTCTTCATTAATATGATTAATTAAATCAAATATTTCATCTTTTTCTTTTAAATTATTCATTATCAATAAAACATTATAAAATAATTCATTTAAATTATAATTAATTTTTTTATTATTAAATAATATATAACTTATATAACTATTTTTATTTAATAAATTATGATCTATATTTTTATCATTATTTAAGTAGCTCTCATAAATATTTTTAATAAAGATATTAGTGTTTTTATTATCAAGCTCTATTTCAAATGCAGGTCTATTTTTTTTATTAAAAATAAGGTTATATTTGGGTATATGTTTAAAAGATAAAAAATCATTTATTTCATCATTAACAAAAATTGTTTTTATTTTCTTATCTCTTGAATTAACAATAAAAACATCTTCAAAATTTGTATATTGTCCATCTAATTTTTTATTTATTTTATTACTTATATTTGAAATATTAGTATAATTTTGCTCTGAATCTATTAATAATATTTTTAAACCGATAAACAAAATTAGACAAAAAATAAGCTTTAGCTTATGTTTTAAACTAAATAAAAATACTTTTGCAAAAAAAATTTTTATATAAATCATTTATTTTTTCCTTTTTTTATATTTTACCATAAAAATTAATTTTTTTTTACTTGTTAAAACAAATTTATAAATTAAAATATAACTAAGTATTAAGGATTTATAATATGAAAAGAAATAATAAGACAAATAATGATTTTAAAATAATTATAAAAAAAAGGGATTACAAAAATTCCCCAACAGGTATTAATATTTTTACAATTGGTCTAAAAGAAAAATATAATCATCCAGAAATTCAAATAGTTTTAAATTTTAAAAAAGAAATAATAGAATTAATACTTAATAAATGTTTAGATAAAATAAAACAAGGAATACATTTTTTAACTGATATTATTTATGACGATATATTGCCTAAAAAATATAAAATAATATTTAAAGAGGTATCTAAAAATAAATACAGAATGATTTTCTCAGACGAAAAAAATAATATAGCAAAAGATTTAATATCAGGTGATTTTTTTCAACAATATGAAATGATAAATGATGAAATAATTTTTTGATTTTATTTTATATTATCTTTTATTTTGTATAAAAGACTCAAAGCCTCTTTTGGACTTAAAGAATCAATATCAATATCTTCAATAAAGTCAATTGTATTTGAATTATTTTTATTCTTATTTTTGTTTTCTAAATTTTTTAATTTTAATCTTGCTTCTAAAACAACATCCTTTGGTACACCAGCTAGTGAAGCTACTTCTATTCCATAGCTTTTATTAGCAATACCTTCTTTAACTACGTGAGAAAAAACTAGCTTTCCTTCATTATTAATATTTGATTCTAAAAATATATTCTTAATATTTTTATGTTTGTTACTTAACTCTGTTAATTCAAAATAATGCGTAGCAAATAAACAAAAAGAATTTAAATCTTCTGCGATTTTATTTAATACACTCCAAGCAATAGATACACCTTCATAAGTAGAAGTACCCCTTCCTATTTCATCAAGTAAAATAAATGTATTTTCATCTGAATTATTTAAAATATTAGCTGTTTCAGTCATCTCAACCATAAAAGTAGATAAACCCTCAGAAATATTATCAGAGGCTCCAATTCTTGTAAATATCTTATTAAAAATTTTAAGTTCACAGCTTTCAGCAGGAACAAAAGAACCAATTTGTGCTAATAATATTATTATAGCATTTTGTCTCATATATGTAGATTTACCACCCATATTGGCTCCAGTAATAATATAATTATTATTACTTTTATCCATAAATAAAGAATTGGGTGTAAAATCTTGTTTAACTAAATTTTCTATTAATATATGTCTACCATTTTTAATATTTATATAATCTTCAACAAATTTAGGTTTATTTAAATTATACTTTTTGATTGATTTTGATAATGTATTTAAAACATCTATTTCTGAAATACTATTAACCGTTGATTTTAATTGTGTATAACTATTATTTATAATATTTAATATTTCTAAATATAAATTTTTTTCTTTTAAAATGCTTTTTGATTTTGCGCTAAAAACTTCATTTTCAATATTTTTTAATTCTTTTGTGTAATATCGTTCACAATTTTTTAAAGTTTGCTTTCTAATGTAATGTGTAGGTAGTTCAATATCATTATATTTATTAGATATTTCGATATAGTAACCAGAAATATTATTGTATGCTATTTTTATTTTATCAATTTTAAGTAGCTCTTTTTCTTGTTCTTCCAACTTTATAAGATCAATAGCAATTTTTTTGTTAATATTTTTTAATTTATCTAATTCACTATCATAACCTTCTTTAATAATATTTCCCTCTTTAAATGAGTTACTTGGCTCTTCAATTATACTGCTTTCTATTAAATCATTTATATCATTTAATAAATAAATATTTTTATTAAGTTCTTTCAATAATTTAATATCTTTATAACTATCAAGTTCTTTTTTTATTTCTGGTATTTTATTTAAAAAGTTTTTTATTTTTAATAAATCTTTAGGTTTTGCAGATTTTAAAGCAACTCTTGATAAAATTCTTTCAATATCTCCTATTTCAACTAATAAATCATATATTTTTTCATTATTTATTAAAGATTCAATGGCTTCTTGTCTATTTAATATATATATTTTGTCATTTAAAGGTTTATCTAACCAATTATAAAGTTTTCGAGAACCCATAGTAGTACAACAATCATCTAAAATAGAAAAAAGAGTATTTTTTTTGTTTAAATTGTTAATATCTAAATTGTCTTTTGTGTTTGGATCTAAATATAAAATATTACTTTTTTCTATAAGTTCTATTTTATTAATATATTTTAAATCATTTCCTATTTTATTTTGTGAATATATTAAACAATTATAAGCACTTCTAATTATTTCATTTTCATTCTCAATTTTAAATGAATATAAATGTTGAATATCAAAATGCAAAAGTAAATAATGATAACATTCAGACAATTCAACATCCCAACTTAAAAACTTGATATTAGAGAATTTGCTTAAACATTCAAGATCTTTATATTTACTATTAGTTATAATTTCAGAAGGAGAAATGGATTTTATTTCTTGCTCTAAATCATTAATATGAACATTTAAAGCTTTAAATTCACCAGTAGAAACATCCATTGTTGTTAATGAGGCTTTTTTTTCTTTTAAATTAAAGTAAATACTCAATAATAAATTATATTTTTTTTCTTCTAAAAATTCTTCCTCAAAAACAGTAGCAGGTGTAAGAACTCTTTCAACTCTTCTTTCCATTAAACCTTTTGATTCGTTACTTTCGCCAACCTGTTCACAAATAACAACAGAATAACCAAAATTAAGAAGTTTAGCTATATAAGAATTAGCAGAATGAAAAGGAACACCAGCCATTGGTATGTTTTCATTTTTATTCTTTCTTTTAGTAAGTTGTATATTTAGAAGTCTAGACGCATTAATGGCATCTTCATAAAATAATTCATAAAAATCCCCTAATCTATAAAAAACTATTTCTTCTAAATATGATTTTTTGATTTTTTTCCACTGTTGTACAACAGGTGTGTCTGTGTTTTTTATTTCTATCAATTTAATTATTTCCTAAGTAAAGAGATCAAAGATGAAATTGAAATAGAAAATAAAACAACAAAGATAAATAATGTTAATTGTTCCATTGTTAATATTCCAAAAAATGAATAAGAAGATTCTGAACAACTACCTTTAGCTTCAAACATCATTGGAAACCAATCTAAAAATGGATAATTATTCATTAATTCTTCTGCATTTAATGTACAACTCGAACCAAAAGAAAATTCAGGAGGATTCATTTGCATATGTACAAGTTTTATTCCTCCATATAAACCTAAACTCGAACCTGCAATCCAAATTATATTAGATATATATATTAAATAACTTTTCATTGGGTTAATGAGAGCAACTATTGAAGAGATAGCAATAATTAAGAAAGCAATCCTTTGAATAATACATAAATGGCAAGGTTCTAGTCCCATGTTGTATTGAAAATAAAATCCTGCCCCTAAAAAAGAAATACATGATAAAAGTAATAAGCCCCAAGAAATTCTCTTGTTATTTAATTCTTTTAATTTTTTTAACATAAATACTCCATATTATTTTTTAATAAGAATAACAATAATAAATAATAAATCAATATCTTAAATATTTTTTATTTTGTTATCTATTAATAATTTAGATTTTTTTCTACTGTTATTAAAATTAATAATGTATTCTAAGAAATAATTATCTTTATTTTCTACTAATATTTTTTTAAATAAATTAAAAGCTTTATTATTATTTAATTCTGAAGAAAAAGCCAGCCACATTATAGATTTATTTATTAAATCTCTCTTGTTATCTCCTGTATTTTCTTGTGAGACAATGTAAAAATATAACCCTAAATCATATGAAGATTCACTATGTAGATTATTCAATGATATCTGAGATAAACAGAATTCTGGAATATTTGCTTTAATTCTAAAATCATTTTTTGCGAAAATTGAACGTGAACACAAATCATAAACGGATTCTATATCTTTAAAATCAATAGTGTTTAAATATTCATTTTCTTTTCCATTTAATTCAAACAATGAATCTTTTAAAAATCTATAATTATTTTTTCTAATTCCATCAAAAACTTTAATATCTTCGTCATTAAAACTTTTTTTATAATTATCAGATAAGTTAATCCAAAAGTTTTCATATTGAGAATTCAAAACCAAAGAATTAATAGGTAGATCTATTGATATTAATTTTGAATTATTGTAATAACTTCTTAAGGCATCTTTATTATTTATCTTAACTAATGAATCATTTATAAAATCTTCAAAATTAATAATATCAAAGTTTAATATAGAGTCTTTAATTTCATAATTCAAATCAAATGATTGATTAAAACCAAAATAATAACTAACCTTTATTAATTCATCAACATCAACTTTATTTTTAGAATATAAAGTTTTTTTGTATTCTAAAAAATGATAATTAGCAAGATAATCAAAAGCTTCTTTTATACCAGATAACCCCATACCATATAAACAATATTTACCCTCTTTCTTTGGAAGATTATATATTTCCTTATCTTTTTCAATATAAGTAAAATAACAAACTGTTAATACATCTTTTATAGAATTTTCTTGAATTAATTTTTCTTTTAATTCTTTATTATTTACAAATATATTGAAAAATTTTTTATAATCTTTTGTATTATTGAAGCTTTTAAAAAAATCTGATTCTGCAAAGGATACAGGATCTATAACAAAATCTTTGTACAGTGATAATTCATTTTCATTAGCATGTATAAAATTGCTAAAAATTATTAAAACTAAAAATATTATTCTTTTCATTTTATATTCCTTGTGCTATAAAAATATTTTCTGGCATTATTAAACGATACAGCAGCAACTTTAAAATCCTCTATATTTTTAATATTATTAAAATAATTATTCATAATTAAATTCAAATATTTATTATTTTGTTCCTTCCCTAAGCCAAGAGCAAAATAAAAATTTTCAAAATGAGTATTTTTATTAATTCTATTCTCAGAATAAAACTTATATTCATTTAATGCATATCTTAATAAAGATTTAGATTCTCCTGTATTTTTATAAATAGATTTTAAACAGTATTGCTTTAAATAAATATTATTGTCAATATATTTATTACAATATTTAATAAAGCTTATCCAATCTTCATTATTGATATGCGAAAGCATAATCAATTCAGCAGCATCTTCTGTTCTTTCACTTTGATATTCTACAAATTTTTTGTAATCAAAATTTTGAAAAAAATTATATAAATGATAAAAATCATTATTAGGATCAAAAATTCTTGAATCTAAAATGTCATTACTTATATAATAATTATTAATAATTTCTAGTTCGTTTGAATAATTTTCCAAAGGAAAATTTAAAGAGTTAATAAGTCCTTCTCTATATAAATTTTCAAAATCTTTTGTTTTTAATAATTTTTGGTACAAAGGTGTATTTTCCACACGGTATCCCATTCCTGCACTTAAACCAAGCCACTTAATACTTTCTTTTATATTTTGATTAACATATAAAATATCAGACATTAAAAAAGGAGCTTCGTTATAACCTTGTAAAGTTGCGAATTTTAAACAAATTTCACCTTCTCTTTTATTTTCTATTAATTCATCTTGTCCATAATAAACATCATTACAAAGTTGAGAATAGTTTTTATTTAAATAAATATTATTAATAGAACTATCATTTTTAAATGTAGAGTTACTTTTAATAAATTCAGTTAAATTATTATTTGAAATTAAATATCTATATGTATCTGATAATTGCATTCTATAACTATCAAAATTATCTTCAAAAAATTTAGAATCATTAATTTCAGCATTCAAATTTAAAGATAATAAGGATAAAGCACCTGAAATGACTATGGTATATAATTTTTTCATATTATTCCTTAATTTTAAAAAAAACGTATAATATTATAATTTATCAAAATAAAAACTAAAATCAACCATAAAAATAAAAGAAGATATATTTGTATTTTAATATTTTATGTTACGATATAATAAATAATAAATAAAAAGAATGTCATTATACATAATAAAAATAAATAAAAATAAAAATATATATATAAGTAAAAACTTATCTTTATTAGAAAATTATGAAAATAAAAAAGAAATATTCAAAGCATCATTGCTAGTGAATTACTTTAATGCGATAGATAAAGAATCGCAATACTTTTCTGTTTATGAAGAAGACTTAGTTGAAAAAATAAATAAAAAATTAAATACTTCTAAAAAAAAATTAAAATTAAAAGACATCCTACCACATGGAAAACCATTCTTATTATTTAAATACGAAGAAAAAAATGTAAAAATGCATTTAAAAAGAAGTATAGAAGAATATAATCTTGATTTCAAAATATTTGATATAAAAGATAGATATAGAGTTGTAAAAAAAAGAAGATTTGAAAATGAATCAATAAAAAGTAAATGGGTAAATAAAGAAACTGCTTTGAAAATTCAAAATATAATAAATAAAAACAATAATTATGGATTAAATGGAAGAAATATTGAAGTATGTTTATTAGAAAACTTTGAAAAAAGAATGAACTATATATATAGAATGAAAAATAGAAATGATAGTTATTATATTTTAAAAGAAATAGAGGTTGATAATAAAATTGAAGAAATTTTAACAAAAAGAATTAAAGAAAAGTCAAAAATAAAAGATCAAAAAATAAGTTTTCATAAAATTAAAAATGAATTCTTATCTCATATATTTAAAAATATAAAAATAAAAGCTAACTTTCAAGCATTACATAAAGAAAAATGGGGAGAAAGAGTTCTTTTAATGGAAACTAAAATAAAAGAATTTGATAAAAATTTATTTTCCGTAAGAGAACAAAAAATGCTTTTAAATAGAATATTTCCAAGTATGATTTATGATGAAAAATCAAAAACTTTTAAAAATGAACAAAGATTAAAAAATAACGTATCTTCTTTTTTAATTAAAAATTATAAATTTAATATATTAATGTCTATTATTAAGAAAGCAAAAGATATAGGAATAAAAGCAAAAAACATTCATTATAAATTATTAGAAGAAGCATTATCAAATCATCAATTAAGAGAAATAGAAAAAAATAAAACTCAAGAAGATTTATTAAAATTTAATAAAAAATATAAACAACCATTAAATAAGAAAAAACAAAAAAGAGCAGCGTAAAAAATTATATAATATAAATTATTATATTTTAAATATAAATTTTAAAAATTGTATGTATTTTTTCTTATACAAGCATTAATTCCAGAAAAAGAAAATGAATAAGTTCCAAATTGATATTTATTTAAACAATAACCAAATACTTCTTCTACATTATTATTAGAACTACTAAAGTAATTAGCTTTAAAAAATTTAAAACTTTTTCTTTCTTTTAAGATACAACGATTCATTAAGTCAATATTACCTTCGTTTTTTTGATTAGTTGTGCATTTAATTGTTAAAGATTGAATTAATTTATCTTCTTCAAGAAAAATATAGTTATATTTTTTATCTAAAAAATCATAAGATAAAATATTATTATACTGTTTTGTACAATTATTTAGATTAATATAATCGACATTAGATTTATCATCTTTATTGGCTTGATAACATTTTAAATAATATTTTTGTCCATTAGGTAGAGACAAAAGATTTAATCCAGAATAAAAAGATTTTATGTTCGTATAAAAACATTCTTTTTTATCTTCCTTTTTAGAACAATTGGAATTAATTATATGAACATGTTTTGTTTTAAAAAATTCAAGATTTTCTTTATCAATTAAATCTTCTGCGTTAATATTTATTGTCAAAAATAAAACTGATAATAAACTTATTAATTTCATTAAACATCCTTTTTTAATTATTAATTATATTTTTATATACTATAAACACAATATACTATAAAAAAAAATAAAATAAACTGTAAAAAATATGTTATAATAAAAAATATAACAGGGAGAAATGTTATGTTTAAAGAAAAAGTAAAAGATTTTACAAAAAATTTTAATGAAAGTTTAAAGAAAAAAGATGTAGATATATATTTAATTACAAAAGAATATTATGAGTTACTAAAAGAAACTGTAAATGAAGAAAGATTAAATCAAATGATAATAAATAGGATTAATAAAGATTTATTACCTAAAGAATTTAAAATTGAAGAAATATTTAACAAATCTAAGAATTTAGAAAAAGAAGAATTAGAAAAGTCATTTTCAAGATTAAGTGATACTATTATTGACTCTTTAAATGAAAATAATTCAAATAAATTATACAATTTTGAAATAGAAGAAACAAAAACAATTATTCAAAAAGAAATTATGAATTGGGATTTTTTCAAACAATATTTTGATTCAAAAGTAGAGTATTGGAAAATAAAAGAAGCTATAGGATGGATAGCTGCTTATGTAGAAACAGAAGACTATAATCCAGAAAAAATATTACAATATGATAATGAAGTCTTAAACAAAAAACAGACATTAAAGAATATATTGGTAGAAATAAACAAAAAATCACTAACAGAAAACAAACCTTTTTTAACACAATATGATGAAAATAATTTAGAAGAAGATGGTGAATTTAGATTTAAATTTAATCCAGCGAGAAGTGGTGAAATAGATGTAATGTTATGGTCAGAGAAAAAACAGAAAGCAATAGCCTCTTCTGTTACAAGAGATAGAAGTGTTGATATAGAAGGAAATCAATTTATAAGGCACTATATGAAAATGCTTGCTATGACATTAGATACTAAAAACAACCAAGGTAGAAAGAATCAAGGTGATAAAACTTTAACAAGACTAGATTATAAAAGATATATAAAATCAAATGATTATAAAAGTTTAAATAATAAAATTCGAGCAGAAAGAAATATAAGTGAAAATTTAAAAAAAGAAATAAAAGAGAAAGTAATAGGGAATGATGGAGAGATTAAATTTGTAAGAAATGATTTTTTAAAAGATCTTATTATTGTTAGATTAAATATAAGAAGTCAAACAGGAAAAGATTTTTTAAATGAAGAAAAAATTTCAGAAGAAGAAATGAAAGAAATTTTAAAAATAGGAAAAAATAATATTGAATATAATTATTTCGGTGAAATTATGAAATCGAAAAGTAAAGAACTAAATAAAGTGCTTGCAGGTTTTAATAGTTTTGCTTACACAAGTAATTATACTGATATTGGTAATATTAATGTTGGTTTAAAAAATGCTATTGAATTTTTAAAAGAATTAAAATTTAATTATAATGCAGATGTAGGTAATGAATCTTTTTTAGATGGTGTAAATAATTCAATAGCAGTCTTAACAATCAATCCAGAAAACTTTTCTGCAATTGCAGACGGTTTATCAAGAGGAAAAAGTTATTCAGCCGAAAGAGTTAATTTTTATAGATCTATTCAAACAGTATTAAAAATATTAAATGAAGCGGATGATAAAATATTAACATTAAACGAAGTATTTAATATGAACAATAATCAAGCTGAATCTTTAATGGATAAAATTAAGAGTGAAAATTTTATAGAAGATTTAAAGAAAAAATTTGAAATGATAAAAATTAATCAAAGTGAAACAACATTAGATAGAGATTCGACAATAATGATGGCAGAAAATTTATCTATGAAAATTCAAAAAGAAGAATTATTAAAAGACAAAGAGTTAATGGAATTACTAAAGAAAAAACAAGGAAAAAAAAGTATTTCTTGTCAAAAAATAAATTAATATGATTGACTAAAAAAATAATTATACTACCATATCTTTATTATTTAAGGATGTGGTATGTTTAATAGAAAATCAATATTGTTTAATGGTCAATTATATGTATTAAAATTGAAAAAAATAAAAGAAAATCAATTATATAATAAACTACAAGATATATCAGAAATAAAATCAGAATTAATTTTAGATAAATCATTTCTTTCTATAGAAAGTTTAGAAATTATAGATAATAATGATAAAATTAAAATAGAAGAAACTTCTGGAATTAACTCATTTGAAAATAGAAAAGAAATGTTAAGTGATAAAAATATAAAAGAAATAGAAAATGACTTTATTAATGATTTAATAGAGAGTATAGAAGAAGAAAATATAATGATTCAAATAGAAGTATATAATTTCATTAGTCCAGAAATAAAGATTTCTGATAAAGAATTTGATATATCAAAAATGAAAATAAATACAAATGACTTAACAACCTTAACTGATTTTATTGTTGATGAAAAGGTTATAAATTCTATAATTTATGACAAAAAAGAAATAGATATATACAAAACAGGGTTTATTTTTAAAAAATATATTAAAAAAGATCTGATATCTAAAAAAATATGTACATATGTTTGTGAAGATATACCTAATTTAGAAAATAGAATTGATGTTAAATTATAATTTTTTTAAAAGATTTAATTCTTCTTGACTTAAATCTTTTTTATTTTTCAATTTATTTTCTAGAACAGATAAATCATAATCTTTATTAAAATTTATTTTTGATTTCAGAGCTTTATGTAATAAATAAATTGAATAAAAATTATCTTTTTTTACGCCCTTTTCAAGAATTTCTAAACAAGCCATTTTTTTGTAATGCTCCAATTTTTTCTTATCTATATCAATACATAGTTCTTGTGTTATTAAGTTAAACTTATTTTTTTCGATTGTATCAATATTTACTTCTTTTGCTAAAATATTTCCTGAATAAATTAAAAATGCGAATATATAAATTAGTTTCATTTACTGTTCCTTGTAGTTTTCTTAATATTAATATATTATATTATGAACTAACAAAATCAAGTATTTTTTAGCTAAACACTTGGAATTTTTTTTTCCTTTATAATAATTAAGAAAAAGAAGTCAATATATTAAAATAAGGAGTACTTAAATTTTGAAAAATAAAAAAACATGATAAAACATAATTATAAAAGGAAATTAATATGAAATTTTTAAAATTTAAATATAAAGATAAAATTTATTTATTTGAAGAAAAAACAAAACAAGAATTAATAAACACCATAATCAAAAAAATTAAAAAAAATTATACATTTGAAAACATAGAGTTCATGTCTTCAAATGTATTTAAAATAAAAAACAAAGAAAATGAAGAATTAAAAGAAATATTTAATTCTTAAAATCTTCAAGTAGACTTATAATATCAGATTCTTTTAAAGAAAATATTTTATTTTTATATTTATTATTATTATTTATATATTTACATAATTCATGAAATTCTTTTTTAATTCTATAACATTTACCAGTATTTATTGAATTCTTTTCTTCTTTGCTAAGATTTCTTAAAAACTTGAAATAATTACTTATATCATTTTCAATATAAAATAAATAATCTTCTGTATCTTTGCATTTGGCAATATATCCTTTTGCTTTTTTCTCTTTTTTTAGATTATCAAAAATAATTTCAATATTTTCTTCAAAATATTTGGGTCTTTTTAAATAACCAATTACCTTAGAACAATTATCTAATTCTTTTTCTGTATATTCTTTAGCTTTTAAACTACATTCTTTAATATTGGTTAAATAAAAAGAATTAGAAGAGTAACATAAACTAAGAGTCACATTATTTTTCTTGCAAAAATTCAACAAATTTTCATAAAATGAATTTTTAATTTTATTAAATACAAAAGAGAGTCTTTTATCATAAATAAATTGAGAACTTGAAAATATTAATTTATCTTCTATCTTATTATAACTAACATTAAAATTATATCCTGAAATTTTTTCTCTGAAAAGATATATCTTGTTTCTATAAAAGTTTTGATTAGGTAAATTTTTATAATTAAATATTTTTTTTGTTGGATTACAAATGATATTACTTGCAAAATCAAAAATAATTCCATTTGAATTTAACAAGCAATCATCAAAGATAAACATATTTGAATTATCAATACTATTAGAATATTTATATAAGCTTAAAGATTTTTCTTTATTTTGTTCTTTAAGCAAAAAACCTTCTTCAATATATTTATCAAAATTTTCTTTATATAAAAATTTTTCAGAATGAATATCAAAATTGAAATTACATTTATATTTTTTTAAGTTTTTATTAAAAGAATCAATTTGACTCATACAATCCAAATCCTTAATAAATTCATCTAATGAAATAATAGCTAATTCCCCTCCATAAGCTTGCTTTCTTTCAAGAGAAAAAACATTTTCAAGGTTGTAGTCTTGAATATAATGTCCATGAAAAATAGTATATTTATTTATACCTTCATCATAAAGCTTTTGATATTTAAGATCAGTTTCTTTTTCTTTTCCAGCCCCATAAATAATTTTAGATTTCAAAACACTTTTAGGTTCAAAGTAATCAATATTACCATGAATGAATGCATAATTTTTATAAGTATAATAATGAGGTAGATTATCTATAAAATCAATATATTTATCTTGTTCTGATTTATTCAGAGAAATTAGTTCTAAAATAGTTTCAGAGTTTGCATTATTAAGAGGTGGAATGTTCTTAAATTTGTTATAATGTTTGAAAAATTGGGAAATTTTATTTTCATGATTACCAATAATAGCATAGTGTCCATTATATTTAACTGAATTATACATTATTTTAAGCATTTTTAAGCTTTCTTGTCCTCTATCAACAACATCACCTAAAAACAATATTTTTCTATTATCTTTGTGATGAATTGTATTATTTTCAACAGTATATCCTAATTCTGAAATAAAATTAACAAAATCAGTGTATAATCCATGAATATCACCAATAACATCAATATTCATATGTTTCAATTCAAAAGAGTTAATAATAAATTTATTTTTAATATTAACTTCTTCATTATTAACTTTTTCTTTTTCAGTAAAATGAAAAAATGAAAATTCAATTTTTTCATTAAAAAAATAATTTTTTAATTTTTTTAACTGTTTTTCATTTAAAAATTCAATATCAATTAATGTTAAAAGACCTTGCTTGGATCTCATTGTTATAATATTTAATAGTGTTTCTATTAAGCTAAAATCTTCAAAATTATAACTAATTTGATAAATACAATCATCTTCAAGATCGTAAGTATAATGATCACCAAAAATAAATCTCCTTATGTCATGAACATCAAAAAGACTATTAAGTTTTATACCATTTTCAATTAAAATGTTTTCTAAAAATTTTGTTTTTTCTTCACTATTTTCTCCTGTGAAAAAATATACTCCATTATTTTTTAAATAAATTTTTTTCATGTTTTTATCCTAATTTTGAGCTATTATAATATTTTTTTAAAAAAAAGTAAATAACTATTTTAATTATTTTTTTACTATTGATATTTAATTATATTATTATAGAATGAGATAAGAAATGGAGTATTGCAATGAATAAATTAAAAAAAATATTGTTATTATCATTAATAGGATTTAGTACAATAAATATATCAGCCAATAATTCAGATTTTTTTTATAAATCAAAATCAGAAAATAATAATATAATTATATACAATAATGTTGTAAATAAAAATATAATGGTAGAAGAGATTGTTTTGAGTAAAAATGAAAATAATAAAGATTTAACATTTTCAGGATTACAAAACAAAGAAAACATGAAAATTAAATATGAAGGTAGAGTAAATATTAATAAATCAGAAAATTCTAATAATATAGAAATGTCTTTTTCTTCAGAAGATAAAACAAAAAAAATAAACTTGTTTTTAAATACAAAAGATAAGGAAGAAGTCTTTTTTCAAAAATTATTAGAAAATAATTATAGAGAATTATTTAAATACTTATCTAAAAATAACTTTGAATTAAAATTAAAAAATAAAAATGATACTTCTTATTTGTTTTCATTATTAAACTTAGACGACAAAAACTCTGTATTAAAAGATTTAATAAATAGTAATTCAAATAATATAACAGAAAATTTAAAAATATTTAGTCAAGGTGGAAAAATAAGGCTTGATAATTATAAAATGGAAATTGAAAATATAATGTCTCTAGAGATGGAAGGTTATTTTTTAATTAACGAAAATAATATAATAATAGAAAATTTTAAAATAGAAACTAATGTTAAAAAATATATAGAATCCTTTAATGAATTTGAAAAATTATTTAATATAAGTTTAAAAGAAGGAAAAAACAATAAGGAAATAAAAAAATTAGAAATAAAGCTTTAATAGGCTTGAAAAAAAATAATTAAGTGTTAATTTAAACTATAATAAATTCAAAGGAGATATAAAACATGAAAAAAACTTTATTGTCTGTTGCTGTAGGACTACTATTATCAACAACAGCATTTGCTCAATCACAAGAAGAAATAGAAAAATCTGCTCAAGAAGCTATTCAAAAGATTGAAATGCAAAAAGAACAAGCACTAAAAGAGCTTAAAGAAAAAGAAGAAATGTCCCAAAACGTAAAAGATCATACAGTACAAGAAGAAGTTAATATGCATGATTTACCAAGTGCAGAAGATTTTCAAAAGATGGTAGATCAAAATGAATTATTAAGTAAATATGGAGTTAAAGTAAACCGTTCAGTTACTGATTTAGGTTTTGGTGATTTTTATGAAGTAACTCTTGGCGGAAGAGATAATGGTATTCTTCATTATAATCAAAATTATATAATTCTTGGTGACATTATTAAGTTTGAAAATGGTGTTCATAAAAATATATCTTCTGAATATAGAACAGAATTACAAAAAGAAACTGTTGAAAAAGAAGTTAATGAACTACAAGAAGAAGAATTCATTACCTACGAATCAAAAGCAGAGGAACAATTAGGTACTCTTTATGTTTATACAGATACTACGTGTGGATATTGTAGAAAGCTTCATCAAGAGGTAGATACATTACTTGAAGCTGGTGTAAGTGTTAAGTATATCCCATACCCAAGAAGTGGTTCTGAAGAAAAGGTTCCTGTGAGTCGTGGACAAGATGGAAGTTATATTTATGGTGAAAATCAGGGTTTAAAAGATCTTGCTCAAGTTTTTTGTTCTGATGATCCTCAAACAGCACTAACAGAAATTAAAGCTGGATCTGCTGGTGATAAATATAATACTCAAGAATATCAAGATAATAAAGAGTCTTGTAATGCTAAGGTTAAAGCAGGTTATGCTTCTGGTCAAAGAGTAGGTTTTGGTGGAACACCTTTCTTATATCTTGACAATGGTAATGTGATACCTGGTTATCAACCTGCTGAAAATATTATCAATATGTTTAAACAAAATAAAGGTGAATAAATAAATTCATTAATAAAAATAAAACCGTTATGTAAATAACGGTTTTTTTATATTTAAAATTATTAAAAAAAAACCTGCATAAGCAGGTTTTTTGATTTATATATTTTTATAACTATTTTTTATTTTATAGTATAATTCTTCATAATCTTTAAATGTTCCAATATATCTATCATTAACAATAATAGCAGGAAACTCACTAAACATACCACCAGCAAGACTATAAGCTTTTTCTAACGAAATATCTTCTGGAACATTTTTGTATTCATACTTTATTTTTTTTTCTTCTGAAAATTCCTTTGCTGTTTCACAAATAGTAGAATCTTCTTTTCCTATAATTAATACTGTCATTTTCTTCTCCCTAACAATAAAGTTAATTTACCATATAAATAAATATATACAATAATTTGAACAAAAAAAACACCTATAAAATAGGTGTTTTTAATATAAAGTTTAATTAAATTTTAAAATCTTTAAATGCTTCTTCATCAGCATCTTGATTTACTTGACCTACAAGATAAGAAGTTATTTCAGATTCTTGTGGTGCAACTTGTGTTTTGTTTTTGCCCCCTGTATCAGAAATCCAATCATCAACCCAAGGAAGAGGGTTTTCTTCTTGTTCCCATTGTTTATCAATTTTAATAGCACTAACTCTTTGATTAGCTATATACTCAATAAATTTACAAAGTAAGTTTTTATTTAAACCAATCATTGAATCTTTTTCAAATAAATAGTCAGCCCACGCTTTCTCATCTTCTACTGCATCTTTATACATATCTATAATTTCATCAAGGCACTCTTCACGAATTTTAGCAAAATCAGGATCTTCTTTTGGAAGCTCATTAAGCATATATTGTGTAGAAGCTAAATGAAGATTTTCATCTCTACAAATTAATTTAATTATCTTAGCATTACCTTCCATAATATCATTTTCAGCAAATGCCCAAGAACAAGCAAAGCTTACATAAAATCTAATGCCTTCAAGGATATTAATTGAAGCAATAGTTAGATAAAGTTTCTTTTTAAGATCATAAAGATTAATATCTACTTTTTTAGTTTCACCATTTGCTAATTTAAACTCATGTTTACCTAAACCAAAATTAGTATAGTAACTTGAATATTCAATAAAATCATCGTAATATTTAGTTATATCTTTGGCACTATTAATAATGTGTTCATTTTCCATAATGGAATCAAAAACCACTGTTGGATCACTAATAACATTTTTTATAATATAAGTATAAGAACGAGAGTGGATAGTTTCAAAGAAAGACCATGTTTCCACCCAAGTTTCAAGTTCTGGAATAGATACAATAGGTAAGAAAGCCATGTTTGGAGATCTACCTTGTACACTATCTAATAAAATCTGTCTTTTAAGATTTGAAATAAAGATATGTTTAGCAGAATCAGATAATGTACCCCAATCTCTAATATCTTTTGATATATTAACTTCTTCTGGTCGCCAGAAAAAGGAAATATGTTTTTCAATTAATTTTTCAAATCTGCTATGTTTTTGTACATCATAACGTGCAATGTTAACTGGACTACCAAAGAACATATTTTCGTTTAATGTATTTGTTTTTTCTGGATTAAATGACTTATAACTCATTTTAATATTCTCCTTTTATTTTTTTGTTCTTTAAATTTTACAGCTATCGCAATCATCGTCATCATTGCTGTCAGAACCAACATCGTTGGTATTAAAATAATAACCAGTTTTCCAACCATACTTATAACAAGTTAGTAAGTCTGATAATAGTTTCTTGGTAGAAAATTTATTATCAACAAAATAATTTGGATTATAAGAAGTATTACCCGAAATTGCTTGGTCAACATATTTTTGCATAACTGCTACAAGTTTTATGTAACCAATAGGATTTTCTTGATCCCAAAGCAACTCATAGTTCCATCTTACTGCTGGATCTTCAACACCCGGAACTACTTGTCTCAATACACCATCTTTGGAAGTTTTAATACTCACAAGATCTCTTGGTGGTTCTATACCATTAGTAGCGTTAGCAATTTGAGACGATGTTTCACTTGGCATAAATGCTGTAACAGTAGCATTTCTCATTCCGTACTGTAATAAATCCTCTCTTAACTTATCCCAATCTTGTAAGTAAAAGTTAGCATCATTTTGTTCTAATAGTTCGTCAACATCTTTTTTATATCTATCAATAGGTAAAGATCCTTTTGCAAGCTTAGTATTTTGGAAACCTTCACAAGCACCTTGTTCTTTTGCAAGATTAATAGAAGCTTTCATTGAATAGTACTGAATTGCTTCCATAACTTGGTTTGTTAATTTAATTGCAGGTTGCTCTATTACTTCATTGCCATTTTCATCAACTGTTTTAGTTTCTGAATATGATACACCATGTTTTGCTAAAAGATATGCGTAGTTAATAACACCTAAACCTAATGGTCTATAAAGCATAGTCGATTTTTTAGCAGCAGGAACTGGATATTCTTGATAAGATAAAATAGCATCAAGTCCACGTACTGCTAAATCTGCAATACCTTCCAGTTTAGATAATGCCTCTTTTGTTTCTTCTTTATCATTAAAATCAAAATCTGGAAGTTTACCTAAGTTATAAGCACTTAATGTACAAAGTGCAATTTCACCGTTTGGATCATCCATGCTTTGTAAAGGTTTAGTAGGAAGCGCAATTTCTAAACAAAGATTACTTTGTCTTATAGGAGCAACACTTGAATCAAAAGGTCCGAATTCGTTACAATGATCAACATTCTGGAAGTAAATACGACCAGTTGCTTGTCTTTCAAGTATATATCTTTCAAATAATTCGAGAGCACTTACTGTTCTTCTTGGAATACTTGAATCATTTTCATATTTTTCATATAGTTCAGCAAATTTATCTTGATCTTCAAAAAACGCATCATATAAACCTTCAACATCAGAAGGTGAAAATAATGAAATCTTTTTACCTTCAATAAGTCTTTGATAAATAAATCCGTTAAACTGAATACCATAATCCATATGACGTACACGGTTATCATCAGTACCTTTATTGTTTTTAAGCACTAAAATTTCCATAATTTCAGTATGCCAAGCAGGTACGTAAAGAGTTGCAGCGCCACCGCGAACACCACCTTGTGAACAGCTTTTTACAGCACTTTGAAAATATCTATAAAAAGGAACAACACCTGTATGATAAGCTTCACCATTTCTTATAGTAGATCCAATACCACGAATTCTACCAGCATTTACACCAATCCCTGCTTTTTTAGATATATAAGATACAATTGAAGAAGCTGTTGTATTAATTGAAGGAAGAGAGTCATCTGATTCAATTAATACACAAGAACTAAATTGTTTAACTGGTGTTCTTAAACCTGCCATAATAGGGGTAGGTAAAGAAATTTCAAATGTTGAAATAGCATCATAATATTTTTTTACATAATCCATTCTTGTTTTCTTTGGATAATCATTAAATATAGTAGCTGCAATTAGCATATATAAAAACTGTGGAGTTTCATAAATTTTATTTGTAACACGATCTTTTCTTAAATATTTACCTTCCATCTGTTTAACAGCCGCCCAACTTAATAAGAAGTCTCTTTGATGATTTATATAAGTATTCATATCATCAAATTCTTCTTCTGTATACCAATCTAATAATTCATGAGTGTATCTACCTTCGGATACCATTTTTTGAACATGTTTAAGTAAATGTGGTGGATTAAACTTTCCAAATACTTCTTTTCTTAAAGCAAATAATTTTAATCTACTTGCTACATATTGATAATTAGGGTTATCTTCTGTAATTAAATCAGCACTTGTCTTTGCTAAAATGTCATGAATTTTTTTAGTTGAAATGCCTTCTTCAAATTGAAGTTTTGCTTTAAGTTCTATAGTTGAATAAGAAACATTGGATAAACCTTCTGTTGCCCACTCTAAAACTTTATGGATTTTTTGAAAATCTAATAATTCTTTTTTTCCATTTCTTTTTAATACGTAAATTGTATCATTTTTCATTATATTACCTTCCTGTCTAATAATTTGATAATCATATTATAACACGTTTTAAATAAATCAAAAATTTAAATAAAAAAAATTATAACAAACTTGATTGATCTGTTATAACATCAAAATATATTTCTTCAAGATGAAAATTATTAAAAAAATAGATATTTTAAAAAAACACTTGAAAATTAAGTTTTTTTAAATAAAATAAAATAATTAATAATATTTCATATAAAGTTATAGTAATAATATATAAAAAAAAATTATAAAAACAATATATATTAATAAAAAAATAGATATCTATTGATTTTTAAAAAAACTTATATAAAATATACAAATAAAATTTTAAATAAAGGAAAAAAAATGACTTTTTGGGAATTATTTTTAGAAGCTTCAATGGTAGTAAAATTAATAATATTATTTTTAATATTTCTTTCAATTTATAGTTGGGCAATTATAGGAAAAAAACATCAAGAATTTAGAAATAGATATAAAGAGCTTAATATTATAAAATCAAAGAATGGAAAAAATATATTTAAAGAATGGACAGTTATTGCTAATGATAATGAAAATAAAGGTTATTTCAAAAATGTAATTAAAAAAGGGATATTGGCTATAAACAATTCTAAAGATGAAAATTCAAAAATAAAAAAAGAGGATTTAGAATCAGTTATAGTATATATGAAAGAGAGTATGGAGGTTGCAATCGAAAGGGAAATACAATTGGTTAAAAAAAATACAAGTATATTAGCAACAATAGGTTCTGTATCTCCCTATATAGGATTATTAGGTACAGTATGGGGTATAATGCAATCATTTATTGCAATAGGCGTTGCAAAGCAAGCTACTTTAGAATATGTTGCTCCAAGTATTGCAGAAGCATTAATAGCAACAGCAATAGCTCTATTTACAGCTATTCCTGCTTATATATTCTATAATTCTTATCAAAATAAAGTAGAGGAATTGAGTGAAGAATATCAACTATTAACAGATGAATTTTGTTTATTAGCCAAAAATAATTTAAATAAGAGTAAATAAAATGAGAAGAAAAAAACAAAGCAAAATGATATCTGATTTAAATGTTGTTCCTTATATAGATGTAATGTTTGTTTTATTAATAATTTTTATGATAACTGCTCCTATGATAACACACGGTGTAAAAGTTGACTTACCAAAAGTTTCAAATGCAGAAGTTATAGATAGTAAAAAAAATAAATCGCCTTTAATAGTAACTATAAAAGAAAATGGTGATTTATTTATGGTTGAAGATAATAAAGAAATAAAATTAACATTAAAAGATATAGTTTTAAAATTAAATGCTTATAAAAAAATTAATCCTTCAAGAAAATCCTATATAAGAGGTGATTCAAAAGTAGAGTATGGAAAAATTGTAGAAATTATGAGTGTATTAAGAAATAATGGAATTGAAGAAGTTGGGTTGATAACTGAAAATAATAATTAATTGCATTGTAGTGTCAAAAATAAAATAATAAAGCCTTATTTATATTAAAAACTTGCCTATTTGTATCAAATAAATTAAAATTTAAATATTTTGAATTTTAAAATAAAAAAAGCCAATAAATATTGGCTTTTAATTTTTTTAATTTTTTTAAAATAATTCTATTTTTTGTTTTTTATTTTATATTGTGGTTTAGACAACATTTCCATTAACTTCAATTCTTCTGACATCTTATTTAGATCACTTTCATCAGATTTAGTAAAGTTTTCAAGCAATTTATCATATTCCTTATCTTTATCTTCTGGAATGTGTGTTTCAAGAAACTCAATCCTTCTCGCCTTTGATAATTCTACATTACTTTTTACATTTTCATCATAAAGTTCTCTTAGCGTTCTTAACTCTTCTAACTCTTGTTTTTGTTGTGCAATAGTTATTTCAAGCGATCTTATTTTATCTCTTAATATTGATACTTCTTCTTGTAATGCATTAATAAGTTCTTTATCTGCATTATTTTTAGTTAAATCTAAGATTCTAACTTCTTTTTCTTCAATAATACTTCTTAACTCTTCAAGTCTAGTATCTTTTTCATTAAAACTATTTTCAAATTTAGATAAAGCTTGTTTATTATCGTTATTTCTTAATATTTTTTGAGTTAAATAGTCACCATAAGTATTAAAATAATCACGAACAGAGTTTCCATTGTTATCAACAGAAGATAAATTAGCCCCTTTTTCAACCATAAATAAAACAGCTTGATGTTGATTATTTTTTACTGCGGTCATTATGGGTGTTTGATTTTCAGAATTAACTGTCTCAAAATTTCCAAGATAATCATAAAATAAATTTAAAATTGAAACATTACCAAGTTCTGCTGCAATATGTAAAGCAGTTTGACATTGTGAATTCAATTCATAAAGAGTAAACTCTTTTCTATCAAGTAATCCTTTTACATAAGGATATCTTTCCACGCTTGTTGCATAATGAATAGCATTATGTTTGCAATTTTCACCTTCAGATACTATTTCTTTTATAATATCTGATTTTTGTGAGGTATTATTTGTTTCTTCTGATTGTAAATTATAAGAAAACAATAATGTTGCAAAAGTAGCTAATATTGTTTTTTGAAATTTCATACTAAAAATCCTTGTATTAACTCATATTTAATAAAATAACTAAAATACAATATAATTTAAATTTGATAAAATGCAACATTATAAAAAAATAAATATTTTATTTAATGATGTTTAATCAAATTTATTGAATAATATAAAAAATAAGATAAGATGTAATAGTTAAATTAAAAAAATGGAATATATGGATGATTAAAGTTTTTAGGATAATTACAATCTGCTTTTTGCTTATAACTACAAATTTAATGTCTTTGAATCTAAATGCCGCTACGGTAGTTGAAGATCAATGCGGAATGACAACAGAAGAAAGTGGATTGGTAGTAGAAAAAGAATCAACAGAAATATGTGAAGGAGATATATCTTTTACTGTTTTATATTTATTATTTCATAAAATATTTGATCAGGATGATGTAAAAACAATATTTGAAGAAATAGCCCCTATAAGTACAAATGTTAAACAATTTGCTGCTGCTGCTGGTATCGGTGATACAATAGTTGCTATATTTGAAGCTTTAACATCTATAATTATATCAGTTGCTACTTTATTAATAAGTTATTCTGTAATTAAAATACTATATAAAACTCAAACAAACGGTGAGTTTATGGGAGACAGAAGAGCAAAAGTATTTTCTGTTATTTTTAATAGCTTGCTTATTATATTTTTAATCACACCAGTAGGTTCTGTTGTTGTTGTACAGTTACTGGTATTAATATTAGCTATTATGGGGATAATGATAGCTAACTTTTTTTGGTCTACTTTTCTTCACGCAACAAGTGTAAAGACAACAGAAGCAACATTAAATAAAGAACAAGTAATTCAACAAGCGTCTTCAACAGTAAGTGGAATAGTTGAAACTAATGCTTGTATGGCGAGAACAAATCAAAAAATATTAAACAATAATTTCAAAGTAAATAGTAATTATAACCTTCCCAATTTAGGTTTTACTTTAGAATTTAGCAGAGACTTTTATAGTGAAAGTGATCGTATGCCTAGAGTAATAGATAAAGTTCATGAGTGCTTACGATATTATGTTGAACCAATAGAGAATTCAGAGAGTATTATAAGTGGTTACTCAATTAATAGACCAGAACTTTTAACTTGTGCAGGATTTTCAAAGATTGATGGGATTGAAAATTTTTATAGACTTACACCTGGGGGAATGATTATAAATGGTGCAATAGAAACAATTAATTATATAAATCCTCTTGTTGATTACGGTTATGATGAGGCTTCATATGGAGCAAAACATAATTGTGGAACTATGACCTATAATACACCTAATCTTCAAAATATGTTCGCTGATAATGAAGATTCTGAATGGTTTTCAGATCTAAATGCAGAAGACCAAATAGAATCTGTAAAAGGTATCTATTCACCAGAAACTATTTATTTGGATTTTTCTACTGAAGCAACACCAAGAATAAATTCTATGTTAAATGGTGAAGTAACAAGTGAGGTAAAAAATGAATTGTACAAAAGTTATGATTCGTTTATAGAGCAATTAGAAAATAGAGTAAAAAATAATTTGGAGATTGAAGGAGAAATTAATAATAAAATAAAAGGTAAATTAATATATGTAAAAGCTATTACAATATTAAATGAATTATATGGCGCAGGTGCTTATGATGAAGATAAAGATGATGTTGTTAAAGTAATAGATTTAGAATTAAAAGATAATGGAACAGTAGAAAATATTGAAGAAGATATACATAGATTTGAATTTTTAAACAAAATAGGAATAAAAATATATGATAATTTTGAACAAGCGCATTGTGCAAAAAACTGGAAAGATTTCAGAGAATCAAGAAAAACAGTAGCAGCAATAAATTTAGGATTGAAAGAAGATTTAAGATTTGATAAAGTTTTGGGTGGATTAGTTCAAGATTTTAATTTTGAATGTACTCAATTAGTAAATAAAAAAAGTGATAATGATAATAGAAGATTGATATACAATATAAAAGCAGAAGGGATTGATGTAAATAAAGATATAAAGGTCGATGGAAGAAGTATAGAAGTAAATAAATTATCAGAAGAAGAAGAAGCAGAAATTTTGTCAATAATGCAAAATGTAATATATCCAGCAAAAATAAAAGAAGCAATGAAAGATAAATATCTTCTTGAAGGTTATTTATATTCTGTAAAAATGGCTGTTTCAAGAGCTTTGACGCAGACATTAAAAGATGTACAAGATGATAGTTTGTTATTAAAAATGAGAAAAGATGGTTGGGCTACTTCTGGTGCTATGATGTTACAAATAACAATGGAACAAGGAAATGCAAGTGTTTTTAAAGAAGGAATGAATTTAACTGGAAATATGTTTCCTAAAATATCAAGTACAGATAATTTATTCTATAACATAGATGCATTAGAAACAGAAGGTAATGTAGGTGAAGAGAATGAAAGTGAAAATAAAGGTATAGAGTTATTACCAATACAAGTATCTGAGTTTTTGACAACTCAAAATAGATTGCAAAACTATTCTGATGCTGAATCAGTAAATAGAATTATTAATGATAGTGAAAGAGGAATGTTCGAGGGGTTTTTAGGAAACTTAGAAAATATGATATTCTACCCAATAGCATATATAAAACAAGCCAGTGGATTAGATCAAAATGCCACAATACAGGCTGGTCTTGAAGAATGTAGGAATACAGATAAAGTTTGTGTTTCACAAGATACTCACCCTTTAAATGCTTTAATGCTTTTTGGTCAAGAAACTATGAATATGACGTTGACGGTAATGATAATAGATTTAATAGTTCAGTCACTAAACTATTTAGTAGATAAATTTGTAAGCGGAAAGGAAGAAGGTGGAACAAAAGAAAAAGGATTCTTCAGTAAAATGATAAGTAGTGTTAAAGGCATATTTGTTGCCGCAGGTGGATTAATAGCTGGTTCAATATTAGTGATAATTAAGGCTGTTGCTATCCTACTTAATTTTATTAGACCATTTATAATGTTATTATTTGGTGCAGGTATATTTTTAGGATATGTTGTTCCAACAATTCCTTATGTAGCTTTTGCAATTGTATTTATGGGCTGGATTATTAGTATATTCCAAACAATGATAGCTTTACCAATATTAGTATTATTCTCAGCTTCCTCAACAGGTCAAAATAATCTTTCACCTATGAGATTCTGGCAATTAACAGGTGGTATATTATTAAAGCCTTCTCTTGTTACTATTGCAATTATATTTGGTTGGACATTATCTTCGATATCACTATATTATATAAATGCAACAGTATATTCAATATTTTCAGCCACTAGACCAGATGACGCTATTATAGGCTTGATACATATGGTTCTAGTTTATGTAATGTATATATCATTAATTTATATTGTTGTTCATCACTCATTTAAAGTAATCAATAAACTTCCTGATGAAATATTACAAATGATGGATGTTAAAGGAAGTGGTGATAGTCAGTTTATAGAAAGCTTAAACTTTGAAAGATTTATGCAAGCTAAACTTGCAACAGATGCAGTAGATAAAGGATTTAGCGGAGCACAAGCAAAAATTCAGAACAAACACAAAAAATTCAATATAAGAAAACAAAAACTTGAAAATCAAATGGATAAAGCAAAAAAAACAAATTCACAACCTGATTCGACAAGTTCATAAATTTAAAACCACTCTTAGAGTGGTTTTTTTTTATATTTCTATTGTAAATATATTTTTTTATGAAACAATACAAAATTATTTCAAGGGATTATAATGGAAAAAAAACATATAACATTAACAGAATATCTTAATAATATTTCAAAAGTAATAAATGGTAACTTTTCATATAGTGAATGGGTAAAATGTGAAGTTTCCAATATTAATATTGTAGGAGGTCATTATTATATAGAAATAATAGATATAGACCAATTTGGAAATAGAACAAGAAATCAAACAGCTATTATTTATAAAAGTCAAATTAATAACACAATAAAAAAATTTGAAGAAATAACAAATTTAAAATTTTCAAAAGGTATGAAGGTGTTATTTAAATTAAAAGCTAATTTTACAGCAAAATATTCTTTAAGTTTTATTGTTGATGACATAGATCCTAATTTTACACTTGGTGAAATGGAAGCTAAAATAAATAAAATAAGAAAAGAAATATATAATAAGAATTATCAAAATTTAAATAAAAATCTAATAACACCAAATCATTTTACTAATATTGCCGTAATATCACCTAGTAAAGCTGCTGGTTTAGCAGATTTCATGTCAGAGTCAAATTTTCTTTCTAATAATGGTCTATGTAATTTTGATTTTTATGCCGCTACTTTTGAAGGTGACAAAGCAAAAGATAGCATTGTAAAAGCATTTACAGAAGTTAATAATAAAATAAATTCAGGTATAGAATATGATGCTCTTGTTATTATCCGTGGTGGTGGTTCAAAAATGTCTTTGCATTATTTAAATGAATATCAAATAGCTGGTTGTGTTTGTAGAACAAAAATACCAGTTTTTTCAGGTATAGGTCACGAAGTCGATAAAGTGTTAATCGATGAATATGCAAACTTTTCTTTTGATACTCCAAGTAAAGTAATAGAATATATATCAAACACAATATTTAATAATTATCAAAGAAGTATAGATAATATAAATAGAATAAATTATCAAATAGAAAATATTATTGAAAATTCAAAAAGAAGAACAGCTTTAAATATTCAATCTATTAATAATAGAATTGATACATTAATAATAAATAAAAAAAATGAAACGAATATTATTGTTGAAAATATATCTAATAATATAATTCAAATAGTTAATTATTTAAGAAATAAAGCAAAAGAAAATTTAATCAGTATAGAAAATAACTCTTTATATCAATTAAATAATAAAAAAATAGAGACAAATACATTAATAAATAAAATTCTTGATGATGTTGAAAAATCAATAACTTATAAATATAAAGATTTTACAGGTTTAATAAAAGAAATCAAAGAATATTCCCCTGAAAAAAATTTAAAAAGAGGGTATGCGATAATAAAATCAGAAAATAAAATTGTTAATAGTGTTGAAAAATTAAAAAAATTAAATAAAATAACTATACTATTGGAAGACGGTGAAATAGAAATTGAAATTAAGGAGTTAAAATGAACCAAAAAACAGAAAGCCAGAATGAATTATTTGCAAGACTACAACAAATTAAAGATGAACTTGAAAGGAGTGCAAATAATCCTGATTTAGATAATATAATGGCAAGGTTTGATGAAGCCAATGCAATAGAAGATAAATTAAATGAATTCTTTGAGAAAACTCAAAAAACAATAGAAGAAAAAAGACAAAAAAGAAATCAAAATTAAAAAGGGAGAGCAAACATGGAGAATATAACGGTTATTGTTTTATTAGCTGTTGTAATAGTTTTAATTTTTGTATCTTTATTTTTTATGTATAAATCTAAAAGTTCTATAAATGAAAAAATAGACGATTTAAATAAAGAAATAGAAAATATAACAAAAGATAATGAAAATAAATTAAATGAAAAATTACAAGAAAAAATATTTGAGGTAAAAGAAAAATTTCAAGAGGTTCTTTTTGAAGTACAAAAAAGTTTCTCAAAAGAAGTTGGAGAATTAAAAAAAGAAGTTTCAGATACTATGATAGGTAATTTAGAAAAAACTCAAAATACAGCTACAGGTAATATAAAAGATATTAGTGAAATGATTGCTAAAAATTTAGAAATGAATAATAATAAGGTAAATTTAAGTATTACTGAATTAAAAAAAGAAGTTCAAGAAAAATTAACTGCAATTTCAGATCGTGTTGATGATAAATTAAGTGATAGTTTTGGGAAATCTAATGACATTTTTAATAAAATTATTAATAAAATAAATATGATAGAAGAAGCCCAAAATAAAATGGAAGATCTATCTAAAAATGTAACAAGCCTACAAAATGTTTTATCAGATAAACAATCTCGTGGAGCATGGGGTGAAGTTCAATTAGAACAAATAATAAATAATATTTTTCCTAAGAATAATTATATAACTCAACATAAATTATCTAATGGTAATAAGGTTGATTTTTATTTAAAAATACCAGATCCATCATTTGATATTGCAATAGATTCTAAATTTCCTTTTGAAAACTATAAAAAAATGGTTTCAGAAGAAAATAAAACTTTAAAAGAAAAAGCAACAAAATTATTTAAAGGTGATGTAAAAAAACATATAGATGATATAGCAAATAAATATATAGTTATTGGCGAAACAGCAGATTATGCAATTATGTTTCTACCAGCAGAAGCGGTATTTGCTGAAATTCATGCTTATCATTATGATCTTGTTGAGTATTCACAAAAGAAAAGAGTACTGTTAGTATCGCCTACAACAATAACAGCTATATTAACCACTGCTTATAGTGTAATAAAAGATGATTCAATGAAAAGACAATTAACGGTATTGAAATCTAATCTTGATTTATTATATAAAGATTTTGATAGACTAGAAAATAGAATGGCACAATTAAAAACAAGCGTTCAAAAAGTTAATACAGATGTAGAAGGTATAGAAATATCTTCTAAGAAAATTGTTAATAAATTTGATAAAATTAAAAATCTTGAAATAGAAGAAGATAAAAATAAAGAAATAAAATTAATAGAAAACTAAAAAAATAAAAGTCCCATAAAGGGACTTTTTTATTTATAAAAAAAGCTCGTCAATGCGAGCTTTTATTTTTTTAGTATTACTTAATGCATACCATCTTGTGCTTTTGCCTCTTGTTCAGCTTGTTTTTTCTGTTGATAAGCAACATCAAATTGATGTGGTTGCAATTGAGGTTTTGGTAATTGTGTTTCTGAAAGCATTCTATTAATCTCTGCTCTTGCATATGGGAATACAATTGAAGGGCAATTAACATTTAGAACAGTTTCTAGCTCTTCTTCATTAAAATTCTTTATAACAAAAATTCCAGAATAAGACGTAACAGCAGTATAAACAGGATCTCCTGCTTCTTGTTCTGGTGGTGTAGCTTTGTTTTTAAAAGCTTTAATTGAAATCGTTACAGTTACATTATAAAAACCTTGTTCTTGATTAATTACTTCACTATTATAATTCAAGCTAATTTGAAAAGTTAGTGGTGTAGGTTTAAATAAAAGTTCTGTAATTCCGTGATCCTGAAATCCTGAACTTCTTAAAAGTGTTGTTTGTACATTAAATACTTTTTGCATTAAATAAATCTCCTTAAATTTTAGTATTATTTTATTAAAAAAAATAAAAAAGTCAATGTTGAAAAAAAATAAAAGTAACATATAATTTTATAAATAAAAGGAAAATACAAATATGAAAGTAATTTATACATTGATATTAACATTAATATTAGCGTTTAATATAAAAGCAAGCACAATTCATGATGAATATTATGATAATGGAAAAACTTATACATTAGTAAAAAAGGAAGCTGATGCTTTCTTAAATGGTTATACTAATTTTTTAAGACAATTAAATGAGTGCATACCACATACATTTAATTATTATAATCCTTTAATAAATCAAAAAGGTAAATATGAGATATTTGGTCAAGATTCTAATGGTAGATGTGTGATATATATTAATTATAATCAATTGAGAGAGTTTAAATGTAATCTTGATAAAGGAAGTAAGAATAAAATATTAGAAGGAAGAATAAAATTAATAAAGTCAAAATCAGGATTTGGTGAATTTTCTAAAGAAGAAAAATCAGTATATTTTGATCAATCTATTTGCCAAAAAAATATAATAGATAAGAATAAAACAAAAGAAGTAAGTATAGAAGAATTAAAAGAAACAATAGATGATCCTGAATTACTTCAATTTTTGCAATTATTTGAAGATAAAAAATAATTTTTGGTTGACTTTTTTTTTAAATGTTTAAGAATAATATAAGTATATTTTAGTAAGTTTATGGAGAATTAAATGAAAAAAATAAAATTAGTTTTACTATCAACTTTAGCAGTTGCTTCAATTAACAAAGCAATTGCCCAAGAAGTAGTAAGTGTTGAAAGGGATATGGTATTTTCAGAAGAAATTTGGGAAAAAAATCAAGAGAATAAATTAGCACAATTCTATTTAGGTGAACAGCACTTCATGAAGAAGGAATATGATGAAGCGTTAACTTGGTATTTGAAAGCTTCATTCCAAGGTCTTGAATCAGCAATAAAAAATGTTCAGTTTATGGTTCAAAATAAAATTGGTCTTGAATCAAATATGGAAGAAGTTGTGAAATTTATGACTATGTTTGCTGATCAAGGTGATGAATATTCACAAATGTTTTTAGGTGATGTTTACAGAAATGGTGAATATCAAGAAGATCTTAAGAAATCATATTATTGGTATTCAAGAGCCGCTGACTTAGGTAATGATAAAGCAACTTACTATATAGGTAACATGTCTATTATTGGTGTAGGAACAACTAGAAATGTACCAAAAGGTCTAAGAACATTAGAAAAAATTGCAGAGCAAGGTCATTTTCCTGCTATATACAATATAGGTAAAACATATAAAACAGGTTATAAAATTGCTAAAAATCACGAAGTAGCAGCAAAATGGTTTTCTATTGCTGCAAAAGAAGGTCACATTAATTCTATGTATGAATTAGGTGATAGCTATGATAGAGGGTTTGGTGTAGAAAGAAATGCTGAAGAAGCATATAAGTGGTTTGAAAGTGCTGCTCTACAAGGTCATCTTGAATCGACATATAGAGCGGGTTTAATGAAATTATTTGGTGATAATGCAGATATAACACAAGCATTAGAATGGTTAAATATAGCTGCTGTTGAAGGTAGTGAAAAGGCACAATCAAGACTTGGTGATATATTTTATGAAGGTAATTTTGGTATAAAAGAAGATTATGTGAAAGCGAAACACTTTTATTTGCAATCTGCTGAAAATGGCAATGCAGCTTCTTATAGAAATATAGCTATGATGTATAGAAGAGGTGGTCATGGTCTTGAAAGAGATCCTGAAATGTATGAGAAATATATTAAGCTTTATCATACCCATAAGCAAAAGCCTATGAGTTCTATCGAAGATAGAGATAAAATATATGGATATGATATATTTGATTATAGACAAGATATATAAAAACATAAATATAAAAAAACACTTTTAAAAGTGTTTTTTTATTGACTTTTTATAAAAAATAAATAAAATAAACTTAATTAAAGAAAAGGAAAAAATATGAAATATATATTAGTATTAATTACATTTTTATTTAGTATAAATGTATTCGCTGAACATAAAACATTAGAGGGACAAGAAACATTAAAAAATAATAAAAATATTGTACAAGAAATATTTTATTATGCTTGTCATCATTGTCAAAGAATAGAAGAACCACTACAAATGTGGGAAAATAAAGTGAAATCAAATACAATAGTTGAAAAAGTACCAGTTGTATTAAGCGATACTCAAAGACTTGCTGCTAAACATTATTATAGTTCTCAATATCTAAGTGTAGAAAAAGAATTTTCTAAAAAATATTTTGAAAAAATAATGCAGAACGAAGTCATTAGTGATGAACTGGCTACGGAAATATTGATTGAAATGGGTGAGAAAAAAGAAAAAATAAAAGAAGCTTTTAATTCAAATTGGGTAGCGGAAAAAGTACAGAAAGCAAGAGAGGTAACTTTAAAAGTAAAAGTAAATACCGTTCCTACTTTTTTAATAAATAATAAATTTGTTGTTAAAAGAAGTTCTTTCATGAATGATGAAAAACTATTCAATTATATTGAAAGATTAACTAACTAATATATTGAAACAACTCTAATCTAACTTCAAGGGGATCAAGGTTTTCATACCATTCCCCTTCTTTTTTATATTTAATGAATTTCTTTTTTAAATAACTTTCAACTTTATATGCATTATTTCTTTCTTCAAAATGATAAATAGATATCTTATTTGGATTTCCTGTTTGTATAGAACGTAATCTTTTATCTAAATCATTAGTAACTCCAATTTTTATAATATTTGTACCCTCTTGTTTTAATATATATATATAGTTTTTTTCCATAAAATTAATGCCTTTTTAGAATAATTATATTGACTTATTTTAAAAAATCAATATAATAACATAAAAGATTTAAATATAAGGATAAAATAATGACTGAAACAAATAATGTACTAAATGAAGAAAAATATGTAGTAAGAGATGAAAACAATCCGAATATGCGTTGGTATATTGTTCAAACTCAAAGTAATTGTGAAAACAAAGTAAAAGAAAACTTGCTTGAAGCAGTTAAAAGAAAAGGGTTTGAAGATAAAATTAGACATGTTTTTAATCCTATAATTGAAAGTACTGCAATTAAAGCTGGTAAGAAAAAAGTTGTTAAAACCAAACCATTTCCAAGTTACGTTTTTGTATTCGCAGAAATGGATGATGAAGTATTTAATGTAATAAGACATACTGAAAGGGTTCTTGGTTTCGCAGGAACAAAATCAGCGACACAAGTATTACCTCGACCAATGCCAGATAAAGAAGTGAAAAATATTCTTAATATACTTGATGTTCAGAAAGAAAAAGAGCAAAGTAAATATACATTTGCTGAAGGTGTTTATGTTACAATTAAGAATGAAGGTTCTCCATTCAATGGATTTAATGGTAAAATTGTTAAATGTAATAATGAAAAGGGTTCTGCTAAAATTTCAATTGAAATATTTAATAAACCAACTGATGTTGAAGTTCCTATTTCAGATTTAGTAGTAACAGAAGAAGAATAATAATATAATTAAAAATAAAAAAACGCTTATTTCATTAAGCGTTTTTTTTTATTGAAAAAAAATAAAAATAATGTATAGTATAATGAAAATATAGGGTTAAATGGTGAAAATCATGGATAAAGAAAATAAAATACTTAATTTAATAAATAAAGATATTAATGAAAATAAAATATCTATTGCCTATCAACCAGTTGTGTCTACAAAGAATAAGAAAGTTTCTTCTCTTGAATCATTATTTAGATTTGATAATAGCTTATTAAATTGCAATTTAGAAAAGGTAATTGAAATTGCCAATAAATATAATTTATTAGAAAAAATTACAAACTTTGTATTAGAAAATATAGTAGAGGATTTTACATATTGGAAAAACAAAGATGTTATTGATAAAAATTTCACAATATCATTTAATATATACTCGAATCAATTAAATAATATATTTATAAAAAATATTAATAATAAAATAAAGGATAAAGATATTAATTCAAATAATATTATAATTGAAATAAAACAAACAAATAAATTAACAGAAGAAAATAAAGAAGCATTAAATACATTAAATAATATGGGCTTTAAAATTGCTCTTGATGATATTAATTTGATGGAAGAAGAAGTAAAAGATATTGTAAAACTACCTTATCATATGATTAAAATAGATAGACATTTTGTAAAAAGTGCTATAAATAATAAAAGACTAAATCAAAGCATCGTAGATAATATAAAATTGTTATCAAAAAATTCAAATTTAGATATAGTTTGTAATGGTATAGAAGATATAGAATCTGCTAATATTATTGAAGATTTAAACTGTGATTATCAACAAGGTTTTTTGTATTCAAAACCTGTATTTAAAGAAGATATAGTAGATACAATAAGAAAAATTCAAAAATGAAAAATATAGAATTTGAACTTCTTTTTAATAACAAAGAATTAACTAAAAATTTTGCTGATTTAATATATAAAAATTGGAGTCATTTAAGACCAGATTCCTCTTATGAAGACCTTTTAACGAGAATTAGAAGTAAAGTTTCAAATAATAGAATACCAATTCATATTATAGCAAAAAACAATAATGAATTTGTTGCAGGATTAATAATAAAAGAAAACGAAATGACACAATTTCCTGATTTTAAATACTGGATTGGAAGTGTTGTTGTAGAACCTAAATATCAAAATAAAAAAATAGCAACAAAACTTTTAAATTATAGTTGTGAACTTGCAAAAGAAAAAAATATAAATAAACTCTATTTGCAAACTGAGTATTTAAATGGTGGTCTTTATATTAAACTTGGTTGGAAGCCAGTTTGTAGATTAGAAGATAAAGGTGATCAAGTATTAGTAATGGTAAAAGAAATATAAAAAAACCCGCATTAGTTATATATAGTAACGAAAAGTGTGTATATTTATGTATAAAGTCACTATTAAGGGACTTTTTTATTTCAGAAAATTAGAAAATATAAAGTGT